>NPIE01001129.1_pt3 | contig 23165 bp, 17 predicted proteins | sample 8637661 | NCBI WGS metagenome assembly NPIE01 (sample SAMN07420842, study PRJNA396082) | bioreactor metagenome | isolation source: sample BA12 brine-fed electro-methanogenic bioreactor BA | place: Japan: Kochi | collected 2016-12-09
GCAGCGATTGAACACCGAACAACGTGAGGTGTTGAAACCCGCAAAGCGGGGATTGAACGTTGGCAGTGGGCAGTCCGGTAGCCGGTAGCCGGGAAACCCCTTAAACTAAAAAGAGCCTCATTTGAGGCTCTTTTTTTTCTATCATGTGATATTCTTATTTTGATTCTTCGATTGCAGCCTGTGCTGCAGCCAGTCTGGCAATAGGCACTCTGTAGGGAGAACAGCTGACATAATTCATCCCCACTCTGTGGCAGAATTTAACGGATGACGGTTCTCCGCCGTGTTCGCCGCAAATTCCCACCTTCAGTTCGGGACGGGTGCTGCGTCCTTTTTTTGTACCCATCTCAACAAGCTGACCAACGCCGCGCTGATCCAGAACTTCAAAAGGATCGTGTTCAAGAAGGTTCTTTTTCAGGTAAATCGGAAGAAATTTTCCCACATCATCCCGGGAATAACCGAATGTCATTTGGGTTAAATCATTGGTCCCGAATGAGAAGAATTCGGCAATTTCAGCCACTTCATCAGCCAGCAGTGCTGCCCGCGGGATTTCAATCATGGTACCCACCAGAAAGGCAATCCGATCTTTCCGCTCGGAAAAGACTTTTTCGGCCGTAGCCCGGATTATGTCTTCCTGCATTTTCAGTTCGTCTTTGGTCCCGATCAGGGGAACCATAATTTCGGGTATGGCATTGATCCCTTTTTCTTTGCAATTCAGCGCTGCCTCAATGATCGCTCTTGCCTGCATTTCCGTAATTTCCGGATAGGTGTTTCCCAATCGGCATCCGCGATGTCCCAGCATGGGGTTGAATTCATGAAGGTCATCAACTTTATTCCGAACTTCTTCAACGGTCACGCCTAATTCTTCCGCCATCTCTTTTTGAGATTTTTCATCATGAGGGACAAATTCATGAAGGGGAGGATCCAGTAAACGCACTGTAACCGGGAGTCCGTCCATCGCTTCGAATATCCCTTCAAAATCACTTCTTTGCATGGGAAGAAGTTTATCAAGCGCCTTGCGGCGGCCTTTTTCGTCTTCAGCCAGAATCATTTCACGAACAGCCTTGATCCTGTCACCTTCAAAGAACATATGCTCTGTCCTGCAAAGACCGATACCGCTTGCTCCGAATTCACGGGCTACTTTGGAGTCTTTAGGTGTATCTGCATTGGTTCGGACTTTCATCCGGGTATGTTTGTCACAAAGATCCATGAGTTTGCCGAAATTTCCGCCCATTTTCGGTTCAACCGTTTCGACTTTGCCTTCATAGACCTCTCCGGTTGTTCCGTTCAGAGAAATCCAGTCACCTTCTTTATATTCTTTGCCGTTGGCAATCATTTTTCTTTCTTTGTAATTGATGCGGACAGAACCGGCACCGGAAACACAGCATTTACCCATTCCCCGTGCTACAACGGCTGCATGGGATGTCATTCCGCCCCTGGCTGTGAGAATACCCTGGGCTGCATCCATTCCGGAAAGATCTTCAGGAGATGTTTCAATACGAACTAAAATGACTTTTTCTCCTTTTTCTTTCCATGCCTCTGCATCGTCGGCAAAGAAAACAATGCGCCCTGTAGCAGCACCGGGAGATGCAGGCAATCCCTTTGAAATAACCGTTGCTTTTTGCAATGCCGATTTTTCAAATTCGGGATGAAGAAGCTCATCAAGCTTTTTAGGATCAACACGCAAAATCGCTGTTTTTTCATCAATCATGCCCTCTTCAAGCATTTCAACAGCGATGCGCACCATTGCCGGACCGGTACGTTTTCCGCTTCGGGTCTGAAGAATCCAGAGCCGGCCTTCCTGAATGGTGAATTCCAGATCCTGCATATCTTTATAATGATTTTCAAGCTTTTGCTGAATATCATTCAGTTCTTTGTAAGCGTCAGGCATAACCTCTTCGAGTGAGGGATACTTTTCTTTTCTCTCTTCTTCGGAAATATTCTGAAGTTTTGCCCAGCGCCTGGATCCTTCCAGTGTGATTTCCTGAGGAGTACGGATACCTGCAACCACATCTTCTCCCTGAGCATTAACCAGATATTCCCCGTTGAAGATATCTTCGCCCGTGGCAGAATCCCGCGTAAAGGCAACACCCGTAGCGGAATTATCGCCCATATTACCATAAACCATAGACTGAACATTAACGGCGGTGCCCCAATGGTTGGGAAAACCGTTCATTTTACGGTAATAGGCAGCCCGTTCATTGTCCCAGCTTCCGAAAACGGCACCAACGGCTCCCCAAAGCTGTTCCCACGGGTCTGTCGGGAAATCGTTACCTGTAACTTCTTTTACTGCTTTCTTAAAACGGCGAACCAGTTCTTTCAGATCTTCGGTTGTCAGTTCTGTATCCAGTACAAGATTCTTTTCTTCCTTCAATTGATGAATAATGACTTCAAAAGGATCTTCATCTTCTTTGGATTCAGGTTTCATACCCATTACCACATCGCCGTACATCTGGACAAAACGACGATAGGAATCCCATGCAAAACGGCTGTTGCCTGATTTCTTTTCCAGTCCGGCTACAGCTTCCTCATTCAATCCCAGATTGAGAACCGTATCCATCATTCCCGGCATGGAGACACGGGCACCGGAACGAACCGATACCAGCAAAGGATTCTCTTTATCTCCAAATTTTGCTCCCATGATTTTTTCCAGATGGGCAATTCCCGCCTCTACCTCGGGACGAAGTTCTTCAGCAGCCTTCTTCGGTCCAAGCTCATTCCAGCGGTTACAATAATCGGTAACAATCGTAAAACCGGCAGGTACCGGCAATCCGATTAAATTCATTTCAGCAAGATTGGCGCCTTTACCGCCCAGCAGATTCTTGTCTGTGGCACGACCTTCAGCCTTTCCTGCACCAAAGAGATATACATTCTTTTTCATATCTTCTCCATTTGTTTTTAGCTTGGAAATATACTCATCTCTCTTTTTAAATGCAATGAACCGCGGAAGAAAAGACTATAATGTTCACATTATCTCCCGATTTATCATGAGTGAGATATTTGGTATTATTCAAAATTATTCCGTTGAGAGGGCAGACCAAACGCTTACCATTTTGATTGGGAATATTGCCGTTTTGTAAAATGGGGACGTTTGAAAAACCAAGACTATGACGGTTCTTACAGCGTTTTTATAAGTCAACATTTATTCATTTGAAAGCGGTTTCGATGCTGTCCCCGGATGCAGGAGACTTTCCAATGGAAATTTTGAAAAATCGGTGATATTATTATCATCAATCCACGATTAAATGATTCAAAAACAGTTAATTATTTAATAGATTTTCCCACGAATGTTCATAAAAAAATCAGGAGTTTTCTATGGGCCAGAATCTGATTGAAAAGATTGTTCAACGTCATGCTGTAGGAACGGGGGATACGGTAAAGAGCGGCGATTATGTCAGGTTACGTCCCCGGCATGTCATGACCCATGACAACACAGGTGCCGTCATCCCAAAATTCAGGGAAATCGGCGCCAAGGCAATGGCTGATCCGCGGCAGCCTGTTTTTGCGCTGGACCATAATGTTCAGGATACAAGCGAAAAGAACAGGGAAAAATATCAGAAAATTGAATCCTTTGCAGCAGAAATGGGTGTTGATTTTTATCCTGCCGGAAAAGGTATCGGACATCAGATCATGTGTGAACAGGGATATGCTTTTCCCGGAACGCTTGTTGTGGCATCGGACAGTCATTCAAACATGTATGGAGGACTTGGGTGCCTCGGTACGCCGGTTGTCCGTACGGATGCTGCGGCGATCTGGGCAACAGGTCAAACCTGGTGGCAGATTCCTCCTGTTACAAAGGTTGTTCTCACCGGACGTTTGAAACCGGGAGCAACGGGAAAAGACGTCATTTTAACCCTGTGCGGGCTTTTTAACCATGATGATGTTTTAAACCATGCCCTTGAATTTTCCGGTGACGGTGTCCTTTCTCTTTCAATAAGTGACCGGCTTGCCATTGCAAACATGACCACTGAATGGGGAGCGCTCGCCGGACTTTTCCCGATAGATATCACAACCCTGGAGTGGATGAAAAAGAGGTACGATTCGATTCGCCGACTTGGATTACCCGGAGTAAAGTCTGATATGGATAACCGGGGAGAACATCCCCGTATTAATCCGGATTCACTGCAAAAACTGACCAATATTGAGCTGTATCCCGATAAGGATGCGATTTATGTTCAGGAAATCACGCTGGATCTGGAAACAGTAGTTCCTGTTGTCAGCGGTCCTCATAATGTGAAAACATTTCTCACAGCCAAAGAAACAGAATCACAAAAGATTAAAATCAATAAAGCTTATTTACTTTCCTGTGTTAACAGCCGGGTTGAGGATCTGGCTGCGGCGGCGGATGCGGTCCGGGGGAAAAAAGTTGCGCCCGGTGTCTCTTTTTATGTTGCTGCGGCGTCATCTGAGGTTCAAAAAAGCAGCGAAGAAAGGGGAGACTGGCAAACCCTGCTGGATGCCGGGGCGATTGTTCTTCCTCCGGGATGCGGGCCTTGTATCGGTTTGGGCACAGGATTGCTGGAAGACGGTGATGTTGGAATATCGGCAACGAACCGAAATTTCAAAGGTCGCATGGGATCACGGGAAGCACAGGCCTTTCTTGCATCGCCGGCCGTTGTGGCGGCGTCTGCCGTTGCCGGTTATATCCGTTCGATTGAAGCAGAGGAATCAGCCAAACCGTCTGCAACTCAGGTTATCAATAAACCGGTTCACTCTGAAACAGTGTCGCGGCTAATTCCCGGATTTCCTGAAAAAACTGAAGGTGACATCATTTTTTGTCCGGCTGATAATATGAATACAGATGGTATATATCCCGGAAAATATACGTATAATGATGCCATGACCCCTGAAGAACAAGCTGCGGTTGCAATGGAAAACTATGATCCGGAATTTCAGCATTTGGTGAAAGACGGCAATATTTTAGCAGGAGGATTTAATTTTGGTACGGGCAGCAGCCGTGAACAGGCTGCCACAGCCCTCAAATACAGGGGAATCCGGCTGGTTATTGCAGGATCATTCAGTCAGACGTATAAGAGAAATGCCATCAACAATGGATTTATGGTTGTCGAATCACCGGAGTTTATCCGGTATTTGATTGCAGAATATGGAAAAGGAGCCCTGACGATCAGAACCGGATTGCCGGTTGTTGTGGATTGGAAGGAAAAACAGATCCGTGTCAGGGATCATGTATTTTCGATGGACGGACTGGGAACGGCCGCACAGGAGCTTATATTGAAAGATGGGTTGAATAACTGGGTCCGTGATGCAATTGAAGATAAAGGATAAATAACTATGACCCGAATTGTCGTTGTGGGTTCAATCGCTCTTGACAGTGTTGAAACACCGTTTGGAAGACGGGACAATGCACTTGGCGGTTCATCCACCTATTTCAGTCTTGCTTCCTGCCGCTATACGAAAACCTGCCTCGTTGGCGTCGCCGGATCAGATTTTCCTTCGGAAGCGATTGGCTTGTTAAAACAACAGCAAATTGATCTGCAGGGACTGGAAATAAAGGCAGGAAAAACATTCCGGTGGGGCGGCCGGTATAAAAGCAATATGAATAAGCGGGATACGTTATACACGGAATTAAATGTATTTGAAGATTTCAAACCTGTTCTTCCGGAATTCTACAGAGACAGTCCCATACTTTTTCTTGGGAATATTCATCCTGAACTTCAGCTTCAGGTTCTGGAACAGATGCATGGGAAACCCCTAACGGCCCTTGATACCATGAATTTATGGATTGACATAAGCAGAGATACACTCCTTGATGTGATATCAAAAGTTCAGATCCTGTTTATCAATGAGGATGAGATCCGTCAGTTGAACGGAACATCAAGTATTCTCACAGCCGCAAAAAAAACACTGGAAAGCGGTCCCGATACGCTCATCGTTAAACGGGGAGAAAACGGATCCATGCTTTTTCATAAAGACCGGATTTTTATTCTTCCTGCTTTTCCCATAGAAAATGTCGTGGATCCTACCGGAGCCGGCGACTCGTTTGCCGGCGGGTTTATGGGATATATTGCTTCATCAAATTATCAGAACCCGTCGTTTAGGGAATTGAAACATGCCATGGTTCACGGAACTGTTATGGCCTCATTTCTTGTTGAAACTTTTTCAACCGACCGTCTGGTGAATGTGACCGATGAGGATCTTGAAAAACGGGTACAAAATTTCCTGAACATGATATGTGTTGATTGATGCAGGATAAAATTTCAAGGGATTTGAACCATAACAAATATTTTGATTCTCTTCATGTATTGGATAAATTTCAATGTTATTTAAAAGGAGATATCATGAAAATTAAAAAAATCAACGCCTTAATTATCCTGATGATTGTTGCTCTTATTGTCGGGTGTTCATCCCAGGAATTTACATCTGCCAAGCTCTATGTTCAGCAGAAAAACCTCCCGAAAGCAGAAGAGTTTTTCCTTCTGGCCATGGAACGTGAACCCATGAACCCCGAAGTTCCCTATCTTTTGGCGCGGGATGTGTACGGACCCCAGGAAAAATATGGTTTGACGCTGGAATATCTGAACAAATCTCTTGAAAGGGGACCGTTATTTGAAAAAGAAATTGCTGAACTGAAAGAGTATTTCTGGCAAAAGTCTTATAACGAGGGACTCCGCTATTACACGGCACTTCAGAATCAGTCTGCTGAGGATCCGGAAAAAGCCATTGAACTGGCTGTCCGTTATCTGGAGAATGCCAAAGAATTTAAACCGGTTGATGAACGTGCTTTTTATCAGCTTGCCCGTATAGCTAAAAATTATATGGAAGATGATGAAAAAAGTATGGCTTATCTGGATGAGGGTTTGAAACGTGCAGAAAACGCTTCTCTGATCCGTGAATACAAAGCCATTCAACTTGTCCAGAAAGGTGAAAGAGATGAAGCCCTTTCACTGTTGAAAGAAGTTATGAGCATGGAATCAGACCGGAAAATGGAAGCCTCACAGCTTTATGCCCGGATTCTCCTGGAAGATGAACGTTATGACGAAGCAGAAGCAACGTTTAAAGAGATTGTGGAGAATGACCCTGACAATTCAGATAATTATTTCAATCTGGGTTATCTTTATGTTCGTATGGCAGGCGTAGCCGACGATGCTGAGAATGCAGAAAAAGCTGCAGAGTTTTTTGAAAAAGCAAAAAATCAATTTGAAATTGTTCTTGCTATGAATCCCGATGATCTTTTGGTTATCGAAGCCGTCGGTGACCTCTACACCGAACTCAAGGATTATATGACCGCAGAATATTATTATCAGCAAATGGTTGATAAAGATCCGATGAATGCAAATTATATCAAGAAACTGGGCCGTGTTATCTATCTGCAGGGCCGCCATGAGGAAGGCCAGGCTCTTTGGGATCAGGCAAAAACACTTGAAGCGCTTGATGAATAAATTCCTGTACATGTAACACTTCATATTATAAGGCTGTCCGAAAGGGCAGCCTTTTTCGTATGGGAGGATATCTTACTGTGAGTAATTTCACACATTCAGTTTTTTTGTCATATTAACTGTATTTATCCTTTCCGGGAGGAACAAACCGGGATAAATTTATGTTAGAATATTAACCAAATACGGGTTACTGTGTCTAAAATACAGTGAGCTGTTACAGGGAGGATATAAAAGATGAAGCGAACCATTACAATATCAGGCATCCTGCTGGCTGTTCTGACGTTAACATCCGGTTGTTATACACTTGTAAGACCTCCGTTATCTGCAATTGAGGCAGATTCAACGGCCATCATCAATTACTATCACAAAGAGTACACGGATAACAGCATTGAAAATTATCATTTTTACGGTACCGGGGTTTATGGCGGATATCCGTATAATCCCTATCGATGGCACATGCGCTATGACTGGTTCTCCGGGTCTTATTACTATGATCCGTATTTCTACGACTACCGGTATTATAATCGTGACTGGTATTATTATAATAATCGTTATTACTGGTACAGGGACGGATACTGGTACTATACCCCTTCGCCGGGAAGCGGCTCTTCCGGTTCTGGTCAGGATCAAAAAACACCCGGACGGAGATCACTGAGTGTTCCCAGATCTATCGGCCCGTCAGCAGGATCACCTTCCACAGCCCCTGTTGATAATGAAATACCCAGAGTATCTTCAGGATCAGCCCAAATACCGTCAGCAAAACCTTTAGCGCCGTCATCAGATGATGCAAAATCTTATTCTACGCCAAAATCATCATCCGGCGGAAGCTCATCATCCAATTCATCCGGGGAATCAAAAAAAGAATCATCCGACAACAGAAGAACGAGTAAACCTAAGCGGTAAACACAATGGAAAAACTGATTATATTATTTTTTCTCAGCACATCAATCTTATTCGGGCAATACAACGCTGACGACGCCCTTCGTCCTTTTAACGGATTTACCGGATCGCTTCCCCAGACAGCTGCCATTGGAGGTGCAGGTGTTGCAGGCGGACAGGTTCTTCCGGATTTTGCAACCAATCCGGCCAACATGGCTCTGACAAAATTCAGCATATTAAGGGGATCATACGGCTCTTCCGAATTTACCAGCGGAACTGAAACTCTCCCCCAAAACAGAATATCACATTTTTCTTATATTCATGCTCTTCCGGTCTTCCGGGGAAGCATGTCCTGGGGGGCGGGACTGACTCAGGATCTTGAATATTCCATGAAGTATCAGGAACCGACTTATTCCCAGAGAATTGAAGGCAACAGCTATACCATACATCTTGCGGGAGCAACAGAATTTGCCAAAGATCTGTATGTCGGTGCAGATTTTCAAATACCGGTTGGAAATTTTAAACTCACATCTGTTTTTAGTGATAATTCATTGCTGCTGGTTGAACCTTCCTTTGTCGGGTTATCGGGTAAATTGGGAATAATTCACAAGCTCACACCTTTTTTAAATATCGGGATCAGCGCCCAGTTACCTAAAACCCTGTGGGTCTCGGAAGATAATACGGAAGTTTTCGGTGATACGCTGACAATTGAGTACACCCCTTTTGAATACACGCTGACACGACCTTTGGAACTTCAGGCAGGTGCCGCTTTACACATGAAACGTTTTGACCTCTTTTATCAGGCTGATCTTATTAACTGGAGAGGATTGAAATGGAATTCAGAGGAAGGTGAACTTTTTGACCAGGCAATTAATACGGATATTGAAGAAACACTGAAAAGAACGCTGACCCATAAAGCAGGCATTGCAATTCATCCGGTCAGACTTCCTTTCAATTTTTACGGGGGATACCAATATCGCCCTGCCCAGAAAAAAAATGCCGACCCCATAACGGTCACAAGTTTCGGTTTCTCATGGCTTTTTAAGCAAAGCCTGAATGTGAGCACTTCATGGCAATCCTGGAACTGGAAATATGATGGGCAGGATGAATCCTGGACGCAGATGAATATTGGAATAGAATTTATATTTTAAACGCTCCGAATCGTTAACAAATAAATTGTGATAAATAGAAAAGCTCTTTATTTTCGTTTGTTCAGATACGACCTGTTATCTGAAGAATTTTAAATAACTGTTCACACATAATCAGGATGCACCATGACGAAACGATTGAATATTCTGTCTTCATTTCTGTCCATGCTTTGTCTGGGAGGAATTTATGCATGGAGTGTATTTGTCCCCTCTTTGAAACTTGATTACGGCCTTAGCGGTGCTCAGACCCAGTTAATTTTTGGATTTATCATTGCTGTATTTGCATTGTCTATGATCTGGGCCGGTTTTCTTGAAGTTAAAATCGGAGCAAAAAAGGTTGCTATCATTTCTGCCTTTCTCTTTTTTCTGGGTTATATGATTGCATCCCAGTCTGCCGGGAAAATGATTTGGATACTCTTGGGAATCGGAATTTTTAGCGGTGTTGCAACCGGGTTTGGTTACCTTATTGCCCTGACGCTTCCCGTTAAATGGTTTCCTGAGAAAAAAGGATTGATCACAGGACTCGCAGCCGGCGGATTCGGCGGCGGGGCTGTTGTCGTTACCCTTTTGTCTGAAAGTCTTTTCGGTGCCGGCATGAATGCTCTGAATATCTTTATGGTTATCAGCATTTCATTCGGCCTGATTTTGTTTATTATGGCTCTCTTCTATAAAAATCCGCCCACAAAGTCAGATGTTGCCAAAATTAATCCGCGCTTTTTTATGGAAAGATCCTATCTCCTTTTGCTTATGGCAATTTTTTGCGGAACCTTCTCAGGATTGATGGTGATTGGCAATCTTAAACCCATGGGACTGATCCACGGTTTGTCCGAACAACTGCTTGCATCAGGGATTATTCTGTTTTCTGTGTCAAATTTTGCAGGCCGGGTTGTGTGGGGATGGCTGAGTGATTTGTACTCAAACAGGTTGCTTGTTCTCCTGTCTCTGGGGATCCTTGGTTTCAGCACATTTTTCCTCGGATTTATTCCCCTGACTCCTATGTTGTTTCTTTTGCTGGCCTTTACGACGGCTTTTTGTTTTGGGGGAAATTTTGTTCTTTTTGCGAAAGAAACCGCGCAGATTTTTGGCGTAGCAAATGTGGGCAAAATTTATCCGTGGGTTTTTTTAGGTTATGGAATTGCCGGGATAACCGGTCCCCTTGTCGGCGGATTTTTATCGGATATCAGCGGCCATTATCAATCTGCTGCTCTTGTTGCAGCCATTATCAGCATTTCCGGCGGATTGCTCTATTTCTTCTTATTGAAAGAAAACCCGGTTCCGGAATAAATCAAACAGATAACGGCATAATGATCCGTCGTATTTCTGTTCCCAATATTTGAAAAAATCGGAGAATATTTTATGGATACGTCAACCATTCCTCGTTTTTTCTGGATATCGCTCAGTTTTTGCATGATTGTAGCAACATTAGGGATACTGGCGATTGCTTCACAGTCAGCATCTGTATCAATTGAAATCGCTGATGCTAAAATAACAATGTCTTCTGCATTGGCTGATGTGAAAGAGATCAAATCCAATCTTGAATTTGAAAATCAGAAGCTGCTCAAAGAAAAAGAAGCCTTGGAAAATCTTTTGGAAGAATTAAATCAGACGCAGGATGATCCTAAAAAAATTCTGCAGGCTCATCTGAAGGATTTTACCGTAAAAAGCAGTTTTCCCGAAAGAGAAGACCGGTTTAGAGACCTGGATGTAAAAATCCAATCCATGGAAAAGACAATTCGTCAAAACTGACAGAGATTCATGGGTGAAATCATTACGGGTTCGGGGATAATATATCCTTCACGTAAATTTCTTCCCAAAAACGTTCAGCCAAATCTGCCGGCTGATAAGCATCAAGCTGGCAATTGTATAGGATTATCATTGTTGCGTCGTTATCGGGATCTCTGAGCAGGAGAGACGTAAATCCCGGTAATCCGCCGAGATGTCCGTAAAACGTTTTCCAGCTTAATATACCGGGTCCGTAATAGGCATCTTTAATATTTGTCGGCACTTTATGATTCAGACGAAAGGCATGACTCTCTGCAGATGTGAGTTCTCCGTCCACAAGCAATGAAGCATAGATTCTCAGATCGGATAGGGTAGAAATGATAGCACCGGCTGCCCAGGCAACAGATATATCGTAGGATTCCGACCAATCCATACCCAGATCCTGTGAGCCGGGAAAATACGCTTTTGGATGAGGATCCGGCATTTCATTTCCCTGAACGGGAAAGCTTGTATTCGCCAAATTGAACGGTTCAAAAATCCGGGTTCTCAATTCATATTCCAGGGAGTTCCCGGTGAGTTCTTCAATTATTCTTCCCAATATTACCGTATTTGTATTGCTGTAAAACCATGCATCTCCCGGAGGTGCATTCACCGGCCGTTGAGTCCCTAATTTAATTAACGTGTCAGGATGCCAATAAAAAAGAGGATTGGAAATTGATTGTAGGATAAAATCAATGTGAGAGGAGTATTCGCCGATTCCGCTGGTCATATCAGATAGCATGAGAATGGTCATGTTGTCACTGTTTGGTATGTCCGGCCGGTATCGGGACAGGGTATCTGTCATAGAAATCAGACCTTCATCCACCAATTGAAAAAGAACGGAGTTGACCATGGTTTTCGTTATGCTTGCAATGCGAAAAAACATATTGGTATTCATTGGAACATTGGCACTGACATCTGCTTTGCCGGCAGCATATTCCCAGGCAATGCCGTTTTCTCCGGACCAGAATCCGGCGATGATGCCCGGGACAGGTGTGTTGTTTACGACTGAATCGCACAAACTTTCCAGCCGGGCTGTTCCCGCCGTTTTATCAGACGGACCGGAGCCTTTATCCGTGTCGCAACTGTAAAAAATTCCTGATATCAAGAATAAAACCGGCAGGATTATTACTTTATTTTTGAGCAATTTCATTGTATCCTCACAATAATTTCATTGAAAAAATCATCATTTATAGAAAGCGGAGTGCCGGGTAGCCGGAATTGATTGTACTTTGCGTATCCGCAATCCAAATTGTATTAAAATCCCACCCGCTATAAGCTACCGGTCCACCGCAGTAATCGGGAGAGCTCACGTTGCCCATAGCATAACAATTCTGAATGGTTCCACCGGAATTTGAAGCCACCAAACCGCCTGCATTCGAAACGGAGGCAATAACAGAACCAGTGGCATAACTTTTTTCAAGGACACATACAAGGAAAACACCGCTGGTGTAAGTCATGGTACCAATCAGTCCGCCTACTGCTTCATTTCCGTGAACAGATCCTGTTGAATGACAGTTCACAATTTGAATGACTCTTTCATTGATTCCCGACAAGGCACCAACAGCCCATGCACCCCGAACATTGACATTATCAAGGACGATGTTTTTTAATTCAGCTTCCCGGGTCCATCCAAAAAGTGCGGCCGTATTTAACGTGGAATCCTGTATGGAAAGGTTCATGATTCTGAATGAATCACCGTCATAAACACCGGTAAAGGGCGGTCTGTTATCTGTATGACCTCCGCTGCGGTAATACCCAATGGGTTGCCAACCCTTGCCGTCTTTCCATGGGGATACTCCCAGGTCAATATTGGCTACCTGCCGGAAATGGGCATCTTTATAATTCCGAACACGATTCATATGATCTGCAGAAGCAACAAGATACGGATCAACAATCGTCCCTGCTCCGCCGGCGAATTCAGCCGTTGCTTCATAAAGATAGAGTTCAACAATGTTATTATATTGTATATCCTTTCGATAGGAACCAAAACCAATCCAATCAACGCCGCTGATTTTTGTCGTCATGGAAAGGGTAAAATTCCTTTGTAAAGGTGCTTCCACAGGCTGTGAAACCCAGAAATAACCATTATTGTCCTTTTCAACATCCACCTGATAGGTTCGTGTAGTTGAATTAGGCACCAAGATCCGGAGTGTTGCAGAAAATTTATCAGGAAGGATGCTTTGCTGTTCGGATTCCGCAATGTTGAATTGAAGGGACTTGCTGAAAGATCCGCCTTCCGGCCCGGGATCCAGGATCAAAATATCTGCCGTGTCACAGGCAACAAACAGAAGAAATACCAGCGTTATGAGACTTCCGTGTTTTATGAATTTATTTAACATCTCATTTTCTCCTTAAAAGAGTTCCCGGGACAGTCGAAGCATCATTTCAGGTTTTCTGTCCGATTCGGTATTTGAATCATTTCTCATCGTCAGAACAGGTATGGCTGCCGTCAGCATAATATCAGTCCGGAAAACTGTAAATGCCACGGCAGGATATAGGTCCAGAAACACATAATCCTGTTCAGCGCTTATACCATTTTGAGAATAATTCTGTTTAGTGCCGGTGTATTGGTGTGTGCGGTCAATGTTTCCTTCTCCGTTCACAGACAGGGATACACCGCCGATAACAGATGCAAATGAAAGTGCATTGTACGAAAAGGATGTATTTACAATAAAAAGGCTGCCATTGGTTACGTTGTATGTAATGGTCTCTGACCCGCGAAACGCATCCGGATGGTTGATCAGCACACTATTTTCCCGGGGTGTGTTAAGCCGGAAACTGATACTGTTATACAGAGAAAAGTGTGTTTTTCGCATCATGAATATATTTTGCAGTATCAAGTCTGTACTGCCCGTTCCCAGTGGAATCATGACGCCGTCCACGGCTTTATCCTGATCTCCTGTCGGTGCTTTCACGTGGATCATGGACTCATTAACCCAATCTTTTCGCTTAAAACGATAGGATGTTTTGAAAACGGCATCGCCTAATCCGGCGGCTGATTTTGTCATATCATCGTAACTGATTTCACTTTTCAGAATTACCGGCACTTTTATTTCCGCAGTTATACCCTTCCACCGGTAACGGATCGGAAGATTGAAATAGATATTCCTGGGTGTAAAAACTGTTTCTGCAGGTATTCCGAACTAACCGGCCGGTCCGGGTTTAGGGGCTTCAAATGCTTCTTTTGTGGCAGTAACCCTATTATCAAGGACAGCAATTTGTATTTCATTGTACCCTGTCTTTAAGAATGAATGCGGTTTATATCGTTGTTTGAAACGCTTTATTAAATAATTAACCTAAAATGTTACTGCTTTTTTGCTTACATAAGCAAGCATTTGAATAGTTAATGAAAAATGATAAAAAACGAAAAATCTCTGTGACCTTTCGGCTTTTTAAGTATATTCAGCCAATAGATAATAACAAACACGTTATCCGGAAACATTCTTGTCCGGATGGAGAAAATCAAATGAATAAAAGAAAAACGATTCATCAATCTTTTATGATTTTCATTTTAATTCTGGCAATTATTATTCCTTTGAGAAGCCAGGAAAGGCCTATGGTTTTAGGGTATTATCCAAGCTGGAACAAAACCGTGTATCCCCATACCCTGATTCCTTTTGATCATCTGACTCATATTTGCCATGCATTTATTTTTCCATATGAAGACGGAAGTCTGGATTTGAGCAGTTTTACGTATGATCCGGAGCTTATTGCCGCCTGTCATGCGAATGGTGTAAAAGTTATAATATCTGTAGGGGGGTGGGACACCGAACGTACGCCCCGATTTGCCGTAATGGCTCAGGATTCTGCGGCACGTCGTGCTTTTGTGGAAAATATTACACAATTCTGCATTGATAACGGCTATGACGGGATCGATATGGACTGGGAATATCCGCCGGCTGATATTCGTGAGTTTACGTCTATGCTTTTCCGTGAATTGCGGTCTGCTCTGTCAAGGGTCAATAAACCGATGTCGCTCAGCATTGCTGCACCATCGGCAGATCCCAATGACCGTTATGACTGGTCTGTAATGAATGAGGTTCTTGATTGGGTAGGTGTCATGACATATGATTATTACGGGAGCTGGACTGCCAAGGCAGGACCCAATTCACCTTTATATGGAACATTGTCGACAACTGATCAGGGATGGATTGACCGTTCAGTGAATCATTATATGAATGAGAAAGGCGTTTCTCCTGAAAAGCTTTGTATCGGCACACCTTTTTACGGCTGGCAATTTGAAGCGTCTGCCATGTATGGTCCCATTACCGGTGCAAGACAGTTGCGGTATTTTCAGATAGAACCCCTTATTTCCGACGGTTGGACACGGTACTGGGATAATGCAACACGGACACCTTACCTAATAAACCCGGAAAGAACACGAGTGATCAGTTATGATGATCCGGAATCAATTATTGAAAAATGCAACTACATCAAGTATCATGGACTCCGGGGAACTATTATTTGGGCTTTGGGACAGGATTTTATTAATAATAAAACAGTTCTTTTGGACATACTGGGTTCAGAATTATCTACATACATCAGGGTTTTGGATCGCATCGCTCAGCCTGCGGCGTGTGAATTGCGTCCCAACTTTCCCAATCCCTTTAACACCGCAACACGAATTCCTTTTTCTTTGAAACATACGGATACGGTAAATATCCGGATTTTATCCATAGACGGTAAATATGGTTTTACGTTGGTCCGTGACACCTTTGAACCGGGATCCTATGAAATCACCTTTCAGGCATCATCTTTGCCATCCGGTATTTATTTTTGTATTATGGAAACAGGAAATACAATACAAACACGAAAAATGGCACTTGTTAAATAAAAAAACCTGTTTGTTCCCGCAAATATTTAAAAGAAAACGGCTAATCCGGCAATAAGTCCGCCTGAAAGCGTGCACAACTGATTAACTCTGTCATTATTTAAGAATGTATAACCTTTGACCAGTGGGATATGGGATTGAGAACAGTGGTTTCTTTTTTCCGTGATTTTTTGACATACAGGGCAGCGGTATTGGGCTTGTAAAGTAGCGCCAATCAATGAATCAACGACGGATCCTAAAAATCCGGCAAGAGTGATAATCAGAACATGAATCACATTCAGGTGTATTTCATGTTGCCAACCCCATGCAAGAATACCTATAACAACCAGCGACAGGGAGCCAAGAAAAGCACCCACTGTTCCAAGAGGCGTAATGCCCCCCGAAGTACCCATTTCAACGGTTTTAAAATTCAAAATACTGACCGGCAATCGCCTGCTGAAAGTTCCCAGTTCGGTTGCCCAGGTATCTGCCGTTGCTGCAGCCATACTCCCGAGGAAAATCATATACCATATGATGTGATTTGTAAAGTAATAAGCCAAAATTGCAAACATACCCACGCCGCCATTGGCGAAAACCTGAAAAATATCGCGCTGTCCGCCCTTTTCAAAAACGGTTTCCAGGATTTTTTTGTGTTTTTTGCCGATGCTGGTAAACAGACTGGATGTAACGAAGAAATAAATGACAGGCAGCATCCATTCCAACCCGCCGATCCCAAAAACCACGGTTCCCAAAAGCCAGGCTCCTACGGCTCCGCTAAGAGAAAGTGCTTTCAGTTTCCAGGACAGCCAGGCAATGCCGGAGGTTAAAATCATCCAGAGCATAAGCTGGTTCTGCATGGCCGGAAGGCTGTAGTAAAGAAAATCCAGAACAACCGCGCTGCCCAAAGGCACCATCAGATTGTCGGTGCCTTCATGGGAAACTGTTTCGGATACCGCAGCATATAGAGCCGTAAAAAAACCGAATATAAAAGCCGTTGAAAGAGAAATGGGACGACCAAACATATATCTGAAACCATACATCCCGGCAACGGCTACAGAAAAAGCGACAAGGAACATGGCTATGCTGCCTTGCAGGGATTTTTTGTCAGACCATATTTTAAAGGAAACAGGATTTTTTCTGGACTCACCAACCCAGCTGGCAACGGGATCGCCGAATGTCATGATCAGCATTGCCGTTAAAAGGATGGCGGGATCTTTGTGCCAAAACCATAATACCAGAACTAAGAACGATATAGGGAAATAGACTGTTCCGTAACTCACACGGTCTGTTTCATGTATTCCCTTTAAGAGTCCGAAACGGATCCCAAGATAATTTATTGCAATAAAAAGAGCTGCCAGAGTAACGACAGGGAGAGAATCCTTAAAAAAGAAGGGAGAAAAACAGACAAGAACACCAACGAGAATATGAACAATTCTGCGTGTTGTATGAGGATGGACGTTTAACAGCTTCAGAAGAAAATCTGCAATCACCAGAAATAAACCGATCATAAAGAAAAAAATAATGAATGTTAACCATGTAGAAAGTGACATCAGCGTAATAACTCCGTTTAAACAGGTAAATTTAACCGCATCTTTTAAAAAAAAGTTATAAAATCTTTAAAAAACAATGCTTGCAAATATTGTGAATTTCCCTTTATATTCTAATGCGTTTGAGGGATTAATATCCGCATAAGCGGAATTGAAATATTTCTTCTCAGGTTCCCTCCTGTGTTGAAAAATGCCGGTGTGCTCGCACCGGCATTTTTCTTTATGGACGGTTTTTCATTTTCACTATGCTGTGAAGATTCTAAATTCATGATAATGAAAGCATTTCGTATTAATTGTTTGATCATTTTTTTTCTGGCGGTTCATGCCCTTTACGGTGCAGATTATGATGTAAGTCTGTATATGGAAGCGCCGCCTGTCCGTTATGGCCGTTTTTTGGAAAACAGGCTAATCATACAGCCGGGTATTACATATTATCCACAGAAAGGACTTTGGTATGTTTCATCAACAGCCGGCGCCGGAGCCGGTTGGACAGAGTTGTTGTTTTCCGGAGGGATGTATTATTATTCCGGGAAAAATCGTTTTCATCCGGAATTCGCCATGGGATGGACAGGGCAACCGGATTCTATAACGGCATCCCTGAAAGTTACCATGAACAGAACTGAAAAAATCCCGTGGAGCATCTCTGTGGACGGTGATTTATTCTCCGGCCGTTTATATGCCCGGAGCGAAATCCGGAAATACGCTGACTGGAAAATGCCGTGGATATTCACCGGATATGCGGCAGCCAATCTCACAGATTATTATATGGGGAAAGTCAGCCGTTCTGCCGGACTTTCCGATGTCGGCCTTGGTATCACAACCTGGGCGGAAATTGGACCATATTATGCAGAGCTCTCACTTGTCGGCGGACCGACTTTTAATCACTTCAATTATGACACTATTATTTTAACACTCCGTTTATTGCTGATTTGGAACAGGGGGGGATAATGAAACGCATTGTTGTACCGATACTTATTAGCCTGTTTTTTACATTGGCCTGCGGAAATAGGGGACAGGAGAAAGAAATGTCTGAAAACGATTCAAGAAATGATTTCCCTGAATGGGCTGTTCATGTTGTGTGGTATCAGATTTTCCCGGACAGGTTTAGGAATGGGGATACAAACAATGATCCGGATTTAAAATCGCTGAAAGGCTCATGGCCGCATGATGCTGAATCGCCGTGGCAGATATCCCCCTGGACATCGGACTGGTATAAGCTTCAGCCCTGGGAAAAGAAAAACGGGAAGGATATCTGGTTCAATATACAGCGCCGTCGGTATGGCGGTGATTTGCAGGGCATTATAGACCGCCTGGATTATCTGGAAGATCTGGGAATCGGCGCAATTTACCTGAATCCTGTATTTCAGGCTCCCAGTCTGCACAAATACGACGGGGCAATGTATCATCATATCGATGTTCATTTCGGGCCGGATCCGGAAGGTGATCTGAGGTTAATGGAAACAGAAGATCCGTCTGATCCTAAAACATGGGTATGGACCGAAGCTGACAAACTGGCATTAAAACTGATTAAGGAAGCCCATAAAAGGAATATCAAAATAATATTTGACGGTGTGTTCAACCATATGGGAATTACAAGCTTTGCCTTTCAGGATTTGGTAAAACACGGAAAAGATTCCAAATACAAAGACTGGTTCATCGTTACTGACTGGGAAAAAAACGGCAGGTTGGGGATTCCCTTTAGGTATGAAGGGTGGTTTGGTGTGGCTGAACTGCCTGAACTGAGAGAAGATGAGAATGGAATTGCAGAAGGACCGAAGGAGTATATTTTTCACTCAACCCGGCGCTGGATGGACCCGGACGGTGATGGAAATCCCAAAGACGGCATTGACGGCTGGCGGTTGGATGTGGCATACTGCGTGGGACATCCCTTCTGGAAAGATTGGCGGAAATATGTTAAATCCATCAACCCCATTGCTTACCTTACAGCCGAAATCATTGACAGTACTGATCATGTTCTTCCCTATCTTCAGGGAGATGAATTCGATGCAATCATGAACTATAATTTTGCATTTATTGCCCACAAGTATTTTGTGAATTCACGGGAACGGATCAGTACAACACAATTCAACCATGAACTTAATGATCTTTTGAATGCTTATCCTCTAGAGACACACTATATCCTTCAGAATCTTTACGATTCTCATGACACACAGAGGCTCCTCAGTTCTCTTGCAAACCCTGATATCGGTACGTTTGAAAATTGGGGTGAATTTTTCGGGAAATCGCAGGCAATAAATCCGGAGTATAATATCAGACCCCCCTTTGATGAAAACGTTCTGAGAATTCACCGTCAAATGATCGTCTTTCAGATGACATTTGTGGGAGCGCCCATGGTCTATTACGGGGATGAGGCCGGGATGTGGGGAGGCAATGATCCCTGCAGCAGAAAACCGATGATATGGCCGGATCTGGTATATGAGCAGGAACAAATACAGCCGAATCAAACCCAGATGGAACCGGTTCCTGTTTCGTTTGATTCAGAATTGCACGCTTTTTATAGAAAGCTGATCCGGTTCAGGAACAATCACACTGCCCTAAGAACCGGAGATTATCAAGTTGTTATTGCTGATGATGACCTGAAGTTATTTGGATACAGACGCCGGGATGGCGAGGACGTCGTACTGGTTCTTTTTAACAGCAGTGATGAACCCCAATCCTTTCTGATCCATGAAAAACACTTTTACGGCCGGCGGCATGTTCGGGAACTGCTGAGCAGTAAAACATTTTCTAAAAAAGAAAAGGGCTTTGAAATTTTCATACCTTCACGGGAGGCAGTAGTTATCTATTGATGAACGCGGCCAGAAAAGCATCATAATTAACGATCGGGCATATATGAAGAATCGGATTTTATAAGGCATCGGCCGACAGAAAACCCTCCCTTGCCCCCATGAACCCATGAGCCCTTGAGCCCATGAACTCATGAACTCATGAACTCATGAACTCATGAACTCATGAACCCTTGAACTCATGAACCCTTGAGCCCATGAACCCCTAAACAGCGAGCGCAGCGAGCCTCAACCTCTCAACCTCTGAACCTCTTAACGTCTCAACGCTTGATTATAGAAACAATAAAATGTTAACTTTTCCGGTTTAAGTGTGTCAAAGGGTATAACAAAAGAGGATATGAATGCTGAAAAACAGAAAACTCAAATTGAGACTGATCCTGCCGGCACTTCTTTCAGGGTCACTATTTGCCCAGCAGATAGGAAATATGCCGCAAATCAACGGTTCTGTTCAGGGTCGGGTTCTGGATGATTTAACAAATAATGGTGTGGGTTATGCCAATGTTATGATATTTCGCCTGGCGGACAGCTTGCTGGTTGATGGAGCAATGAGCGATGAAAACGGATATTTCTATGTATCGCCAGTTTCTCCCGGAAATTTTTATGCCAATGTAAAATTTATCGGTTATCACAGTTATGACACGGAACCCTTTCGTGTTACACCCAACAATACCAGTATCAATCTTCCGGATATCCGTATTAAAAGGGCTGCAATACAACTGTCAGAGGTGCAGGTTGTAGGAGAACGTCCTGTTATTGAATTCAAGGCGGACAAAAGAGTCATTCATGCGGATCAGTTTGCAGCCTCGCTCAGCGGAACTGCTGTTGAAATTCTTGAGAATGTTCCATCAATGGATGTTGATATTGAAGGGAATGTCACCCTTCGCGGCAGTTCAAATTTTCTGGTATTAATTGATGGACATCCCAGTGTGTTTGAAGGAAGCGATGCACTGGAGCAGGTGCCGGCAACCATTATTCAATCCATAGAAATTATTACCAATCCCAGTGCCCGTTATGATCCGGACGGAACAACCGGTATTATTAACATTATCACAAAAAAACAGAAAATTACAGGTGTAAGCGGGCAGGTCTCGATCAACGCCGGAACGGGTGATAAGTATGCAACCAATATAGCTTTGAGTGTCCGTCGTGACAAATTTACCTGGAACAATACTATCAGTTGGAGGGATTATCAGTCCGGGGGAGAGCGAACAACAAACAATGAAACAACCCTGAATGATTCCTTATTTATTTTACAGGGAAAAGGAAAAGGTGAGAATCAACGTCAGTCGTGGTCTGTTCGAACAGGACTTGACTATCGTCCTACAGAAAAACTCAATTTGTCCCTTCAGTTTGGAACCGGCCACTGGGGCAGAAGCAGAATCAGTAATCAAACCTATCATGAATTACCTGTATCGGCTACATATTCTTCCTATGACGAAAACAGCAGAGGAAGTGATTTCTGGAGTATAAACTTCGATTTCACTCAAAAATTCAGAAAAGAGAACCATGAATTGAGCGGTTCTGTCCAGTTCAGAAACCGGGATAGCGAAGAATTCAATGAAACGTCTCGGACGGATGAAAACAATGATTTAACGGACCGTATAAAAAACACGGAAGACGGTGATGATAAAGATTGGCGGCTAAAGTTGGATTATGTTAATCCTATAACAGAAAACAGGCGTATAGAAGCCGGAATACAGTCCCGCCTTTCGTTTGAAAGAGATATCACAGGCAAGTATGAATGGGACCAAGTAAATGATGAATATGCCTATTTATCCCAATTCAGCCAGGATAATGATTATGAACATGTCATACATAGTATTTATACAATTTATAAAGACAGATTAGGTCTTATGGAATGGCAATTGGGCGGCCGCGGAGAATATACATATCGAAATATGAAACTTCACAACCAGGATACAACCTATAATCTGGATCGCTGGGATTTCTTTCCCTCGTTTCATATGAGTGTTCCCATTTCTGAAAACAATCAGGTCATGGGTTCATACACCCGACGTATAGAACGTCCCCGGAACTGGTATCTGGAACCCTATCAAACGCAGCGGGATGTCTATTCGGTTTATCAGGGAAATCCAGGATTGGAGCCGGAGTATATCAACGCCTGGGAAGCAAGTTGGCAGTTGAGCCGCAGAAGAGATTACCTGACAGCAGATATCTACCATCGAACCACTGAAAATAAAATTGAACGGGTCCAGAGTCCTATAGATCAGCAAACGATGCTTTATACTTTTTCCAATGTTGGAAAAGATTACAGTACAGGTTCTGAAATTGCCATAAACTATTCTCCATATAAATTTTGGACACTTTTTCTCAGCGGTGATATTTACCGGTACCGTGTCGAAGGAAGCTATAATGGCCGTAATTTTGACAACAGTTCAAATAATTGGGGGGTGAAATTTAATAATACGTTTTTTGTGGGGACTAAAACCCGTCTGCAATTTGATTCATCTTTCCGCGGTCCTTCCGTTACAAGTCAGGGGAGGCGGGAAGCATTCTGGGTTTCCAGCGCCTCTGTCAAACACGACTTTAACAGGAATTGGACGGCAACATTACAGGTTCGCGATGTCTTTAGCTCGGGGCAATATGAATTCACGTCAACCGGTCCCGGTTTTGAAAATAATTCCCGGTCTAAAAGGGAATCACCCATCGCCATTTTATCTGTCAGTTACCGTTTCAGCAATTACAGAAATGGAGACAGACAACGCCGGCAGGGTGAAGTGGAAAATGGTGAATCCGGAAATGACAGGGATGATGTTTTTATGTTTTAGGGATCAGGGGCTCATGGGTTCATGGGT
>NPIE01006754.1_pt1 | contig 23135 bp, 19 predicted proteins | sample 8637661 | NCBI WGS metagenome assembly NPIE01 (sample SAMN07420842, study PRJNA396082) | bioreactor metagenome | isolation source: sample BA12 brine-fed electro-methanogenic bioreactor BA | place: Japan: Kochi | collected 2016-12-09
TCCGAAGGAGGAAGAGAAAAAGAGGCGATATATTCGGCTTCGTCGATGACGGTGCGTCTTTTTTTCAGGAGTCTGCCGTAGTCAGGTCTCAGGGAGACCGTCGCCTTTTCAGGCTGAGCCCCTACCAGGTGTCTGAATACGGCTCCGGTGTCGACGCCCCTGGATTCGAAGGGAGAACTTTTCAACCATGTCACGTAGCCCGTGTCGAACAATCCTTTTCTTCCCGCTCTGCCCGCCATCTGGGAGAACTCGTTCCTGGAGATGGGCTCACGGTCGTGGTAACGGACCAGCTGGGCGAATATAACGTACTCCGCCGGGAGGTTCACACCAAGCGCAAGGGCGTTGGTCCCGCAAACGACGTCCAGGATCCTCTCCCGGAACGCCGACTCGACGAGGAGTTTCTCCTTGGGAAGCATTCCGCCGTGGTAAACTCCGACCCCCCGAAGAAGGGGCATCTGGACGTTTCCCACGTCAAGAATACTGGCAAGCTCGTAGAGCCTCTCCCTGAGGGCTTTTCCCCTTCTTTCCCGTTTTCGGGCTATCTTGTAGGCCAGATCCACGGCCCCCTTCTGGGAGAAAACAAAAACAAGGGCATCGTGAAGCCTCTCGAACCGGGCCGGTTTGCGGGGAGTGAAAACCAGTTTGGTGACCCTTTCGCGACCCTCGTAGACCTCGAAACGTCTCCCGGTGATCCTGTTCAGGTAATCACCTACGGATCTGGCTCCTCCAAAGGTCGCGGACATGACCAGTATGGGGGAGTCCGGGTGAGTGTCCCTGATCCCTTCGATATATGTCCTGGCCCGGTCGGGGTCATCGAAAATATAGTGAAACTCGTCCACGACGACCTTGAGGCCGGGGGTCCCGGCGTATTTGAGGGAGTAAATTTCCTGGGTGCAGCATATTACGGGGGCGCTTTCGTTTTTCTTGAAGTCCCCGGTCTCTATTCCCACATCCAGACCCATCCTGCGGAGTTCCATGTAACGCTCGTTGCTGAGGGCCTTGATGGGCGCGGTGAATATTACGCGTTTCGACCCGGGGGGCCAGGTGTTGCCCTCAATATCCATCAGTCCTGCCCAGAGGTAGGCCACCCATGTCTTGCCGGAGCCGGTGGGTGCGGCGAGAACGGCGTCCCTTCCTTTTACTTTGTCGAATGCCTCGATCTGCCAGGGATAGAAATTTTTGTCCATCATTGTAATGCTCCTTAAGACGCCGTATTCAAAACATAATCATACTATGAAAGGGAGAATACATTTTCTGTTCTGTTCCCTGCGCCCAGGTTTCCTTGACTCAGGGGGTAATTCCGGTATCATTCCATAAAACTGTACCATTTGGGAGGGTTGGAGAGTATGAGAAAACATAAAGCGGTGATCTTTCTCGCCTGTATGGTGATCGTGGCCCTTGCCTGTACAGCTGCAATTGCTGCGACCGTAACGATAAACGGGCAGCAGACAAGGGGGACGGGGCCTCTCAAGAATGCCAAACTTGAGTGTACTCCCGTGGCATTGCCCTCGGAAGGCGTCATAACAGAGGCGAGCACCACCGGTGACGGATTCTGGATCAACGATGGTTACGGGAACTGGATCGTCAGTTTCTACAACCCTGGCGACGCAAAGGGCTACAGGCTCCCCGCGGGTACCTACACTGTCTTCCCCAATCTGAAACAGGGACAATACAACGCTATAGCAAGCATTACCGTCGAATACTAAACCTGCCATCTCCTCAAAAAGCATCGATCTTAAAAGCCGCCCCCAGGGGCGGCTTTTTTATTTCTCTTGACGAATTATTGGAGAAACCAATATAGTTAGTTGTCACCGGTTGGTGACAGGAGGTGCCATGAAAGACAGGGAAGAGACAAGAAAGAAAATTCTCAAGGCAGTAGGGGATGTTCTCTCCAGTGAGGGTTTCCAGGGTATAGGTATAAACAACATCGCCCGGAGGGCTGGTGTGGACAAGGTTCTGATATACCGTTACTTCGGGGACCTTCCGGGCCTTCTTCGGGAGTTTGCTATAGGCGGAGACTATTGGCCGTCGATGGAAGAGCTGATCGGGGGAGCCGAAAAGGCCCCTGCTCCCCCGGATGGGGCGGAACTCGCCGTGGCCCTTCTCAAGGGGTATATGAGGGAAATTGGAGGATCCGCATCGGCCCAGGAACTCCTGCTGGGAGAACTTGTTTCCCGCAACGAGCTGTCAGAGGCCTCCGCCAGAAAGAGAGAGAGGCAGGGGGCGGACCTCATAGAGGCCCTTGCCGGCGCTGCTCCGGAAACGGGAGAAAAGGATATCGCCGCCATGGGAGCGCTGCTCTCGGCGGGGCTCACCTTTTTGATGCTCCGTGCCCGCACATCCGATGCCTACCTCGGCATTGATATCTCTTCCACCGAGGGGTGGGAGCGAATAGAAAGGGCTATGGAAGAACTGGTGCGGGGTGTTCTGCGTTCCTGAAGCTGGCGCGACTTAAATAAAAAGGGGCTGTCCCCATGAAAATGCGGCGCCCATAATCCATCAACGATCCAAAAAAGGAGGCTTCATCATTTGAGAAGAAACGGGATCTTATTTTGCGCCGCGTTATTGTTCTCTGCTCTTTTGTGCGGCACCGCGCTTGGGGCGGGTTTCGCCCTCTACGATTTCAGCGCCAGGGGGAACGCCCTCGGCGGGGCGATGGTCGGTCGTGCAGACGACCCCTCGGCCATAGCCTATAACCCCGCAGGAATAACCCAGATACCGGGGAGCAGTTACATGACGGGTCTCGCCTTCATCATGCCCAGGGGCACGCTAACTCAGGTCGGAGGCAATGCGGTCGACATGAGAGAGCACACTTTCATTGTTCCCCACTTCTACTACACCCGGCAGATGAGTGACAAGGTCTGGTTGGGAGTGGGGATGATGACCCGCTTCGGCCTGGGGAGCGATTTCCCCAGTGACTGGTTTGGAAGATACAACAGTTACTATGCCAACATCCAGTCAGTGTCACTCAACCCCAACATCGCCTGGAAGGCTACGGATGCTCTGTCTTTATCAGTTGGAGTTGAGGGGATATGGTTCGAGTATGGATCGAAAAAGGCCTTGAATTCAGTAGCATTACCGGGCTTAACAGGGGCTTATTTGCTTGGGGACGATATCTCCTGGGGCTGGAATCTTGGGGCTCACTGGAAAGCGAATGACAAGGTCCGGGTGGGGCTTTCCTACCGCAGCGAAATTGACCTTACTGTTAAAGGGAATGCCGAAATATACGGGGCAGCAGGTCATGTGACCAAAGCGCATGGTGATATTACTCTTCCGGAAATGTTCATGGGGGGAGTTGCGGTGCAAGTCAACGAAAAGACGAGTGTGGAGGTCGGGGCGATCTACACCGGCTGGAGTTCTTACGATCAGATGGTTCTCGTCTATGAACATTTTCCATATTCTTCCAGTGGAGAATACTCCAAAACAGACGCCAAGAACTACAAAAACGTCTGGCGGTACCAGTTGGGGATAGAGTACAAGAGGAGCCCCGAATGGACCTGGCGCTTCGGCTACACCTACGACCAGTCGCCCATACCTGACGCGACCATCGACTACCAGGCACCCATGAGCGACCGGCAACTCCTTTCGGTCGGCTTCGGCTACACGAAGAACGACAGGACCTGGGATTTCGCCTATACCTACCTGATGGCCGATGATCGCAACATCGCAGGCCGCGCAGGATCAGGTGTAGTCGATTCTCGCACCAGCAACATGGATGCCAATATCTTCGTCATCAGTTACAGCGTGAAGTTTTAAAGAACGTGAATCGTAAACCGTGAGTCGCGAATCGTAAATCGTAAACTGGGAAGATCAAGGGCGTAAACAGTGAGCAGTAAACAGTAAACAGGAAATGCCAATACCATGGTCTGTCATTCCGATCCGCCATCTGGCGGAGAGGGATCTGGTTTTGGGCCTGAACTTACTATTCACCGTTTACCGTTCACCGTTGACGCACTTAAGGTCTTCTCCCTTTCATGTAAAATGATATAACACTGACAACCTCGGGGGGAAAAGTGACATGGAACTGGACTTCATCAAGGGGCACATGGGAGGCAACACGATCATTCTTCTGGACGGCAGACAGATCCCGGACGAATCGGCCGTTCTGGAGACGGCGCTGAAGGTCCTCGACAAACTTCACCTCTGTGCCGACCAGGCAGGATTCATATATCCGTCAGAAAGCGAAAACAGTCTCAGGGCGCTGGTCGTCGATATCACAAACAGGGACTTCATCCCCGCCTGCGGAGGATTTACGCAGGTTCTCGGGAGAGCCCTGGTTGATACGGACCTGGCCTCCCGTTTCGGGATCACCCTTACGGAACCCCTTACGAAGGTTACCCTCGAACTCGCTTCGGGAAAGTCTTCGATAGCGATCCACATCAGGAAAGGGTCTTTCGTAAAGGTCGTCAGCGACATGACATCCTTCGCGCGAATGCTGCTTGAGGATGGCGTTGCCGAGGTAGACCTTGACGGGATACGGGCCTTCAAGTCCGGGTACTACCTGGTCCAGGGGGCCGATGAACTGTTGAAGAATTACCCCGGGGCCGACTTTGAGGAGATGAACCAGTCCGCGGTCAAGGCCGTCTCGGAGGCACAGGCTCTTTTCCGCCAGAAAAAGCACTCCGGCACTCTGCACCTCTCCCTCTTTGACACTTCGCCGAAAGCGGGAGGAGATCTTCGTGCTGTCTTTCCCCATGGTATCGCTACGGGCAATATAGAGCCCACCTGCGGGACCGGAAGCACCGCCCTCGCGCTGGCACTGCTCGTGACCGGCGAGGGGGAAAAACTTGGCCTCGCCAGGGGGGATAAGCTGACGGTGAAACTTGAAACGGGAGGAGACCCCGTGATCGGCGGTCCCGACATTACGACGGTAGAGGTTTATATGCGGGACGGCGAGGTTTCAGAAGCCGCCTTTTCGCACAGTTTCACAGAGATTACGGCGCAGGGAAAAATTTCGGTCTGGACAGGGGCAGATTCGGGGTTATAATCGGGGTTACTGACGGATCGACCGTTTCGAAAAGGCAAAACCGCCGAAAGACGGTGACGCAAAGCTGCGGGTCTAAAGCCCCAAAGGGGCCATGATTGCCGGGCCGCCGAATTCTAAAAATACCGGAATCCATCGCGCGGTCCCTTTTTTCAGGGGGCCGCGTGTGTTTTTATGGAAGTCTTCATGACCGGGAGATACCGAAAATGATGGGAGAAGAACCTGGCCAGGAAACTCTGCTGACGGGATTCGAGCGCGCCATGGCCCTTGCCGGGGCCGCCACGCTCAAGGAAGCCCTTCCCGTATGCCTCGAAGCCCTTCTGGAGGCATCGGGGGAGCATCTTGACTGTGGCTGGGTATATCTTCTCAACGAAACTTCCGATACCTTTACCCTTAGATGCTCCTTTGGTGTCGGCCAGTCTTTTGCCGATGCCAATCGCTCCTGGGCTCCCGACTCGGTTCAGGGGAGGGCGCTTCTCCGAAATATTCACTGGTACGGACAATTCCACGACCTTTTCGGTGAGAGAGATACTCTTCTTTCATCGGAAGGTCTTCGTGCGCTGGCTGTGCTCCCTGTGTTCCGCAAGGATGTCGTTGAAGGTTGTTTCTGCCTTGCCTCCCATTCCTCTGAGTCAGTTCCCCGTAATGTCAGGTGCGACCTTGAGGCCCTGTCCAGATGGTTCGACAAAACCATAAGCAGGCTGCAGGTGAGCGAAAGCAGGATAAGAGAATCCTGGGATCTCCTGGCTCTTTTCGATGCCATGGCGGAGATGGTCTTTGCCTTTGGCCTTGACGGAGAGATCCTCTGGATGAACAGGACGGCCCGGGATGAACTGGGTTTCGAAAGAGACGACGCAAAGAGGGTCCATCTGCTGGATATTCATCCCACGGAATATCACCCCGATGCCGCCAGGACCTTTCGAAGGATGCTTTCCCGGGAGCAACAGACGTCTGCCCTCCCTTTCCTGAAAAGGAACGGAAGCGTTGTTCACGCCACTACGTTGGGAGTCCCCGGCAGATGGAGGGGCGAGGAGGTACTTTTCGGGATAAGTCGCCTTAATGAAGCTGCCTCGGCGGTTGCGGGAGACATGGCCTTGGCGCTGGCTTCCATTCGAAAGGAGATAGGCATGATAGCTGCGAAATTCGACGAACGCCTTTCCCGCATCGAAAAGGCCGTTCTTGCGGATGGAGAGACCGGCGAAGGTCTGGTTTCGGCGGCGCGAAAAACCGGGATCAACCCCTGATGGTGGAGGTTTGTCAATGAATTATGAAGGCCTGAGATTCACCAAGATGCAGGGCAACGGCAACGATTTCATCATTATCGACAACAGGAGCAGATCTTTCGGAGATGACTCTCTCAGAGATATGGCTCTTGCCCTTTGCCGCAGGAGGATATCCATAGGCGCAGATGGCTTGATGGCCATAGAGAAAAGCGATGATGCCGATTTCAAAATGAGGCTCTTCAATTGTGACGGTTCAGAAGGCGAGATGTGCGGCAATGGAGCGAGATGCCTGGCCAGGTATGCCTTTGAGAAGGGCATCGCCCCCATGGAGATGGTCATTGAAACCCTGGCGGGGCAGATATCGGCGCAGGTGGCCCCTCCCTTTGCTACTCTGGACATGGGTGTTCTCGACATGGCCTCCGTTCAGGCAAGGCAGAAAAAGAACATCTCCGGCGAAGGTTTTGGGTACAGCCAGCTGACAGTGGGGGTTCCACACACAGTCATATTCCAGGATCCCGACGACAGGAGAAGCCAGAAGGATCTGACCCCGATCGCGATCGCTTTTCAGTCAGACAGGGACCGGTTCCCCCTGGGAACCAACGTGAATTTTCTCAAGGTTTCGGGTGAAAAATCCCTGGACCTGAGAACCTACGAGCGCGGGGTCAATGATTTTACCCTTTCATGCGGCACCGGATCCACGGCTGGAGCTGCGGCGGCATATATTGAAGGGCACGTATCATCTCCCGTGGATGTTCGCAACCCCGGTGGTGTCAACACCGTCATCATAGAGGAAGAAAAACCCGGTTTCCTTCACCTCTTCCTCAAAGGGCTTACAACCTTCGTCGCCGAGGGAACCTGCCTCTGACCCTGTTCCCCCTTCACTGTCCACGCCTTTGCCTTTGTTTGTCATCCTGAGAAGCGAAGCGATCGAAGGATCTGTTTTTGACCTTGCTCTCTACACTGTTCACTGTTCACTGTTCACGCCTTTAGGTTTCCCAGCCTCCTGCTTCCAGTCTCCTGCCTCCTTGGTCTCACTGTTCACTGTTCACTGTTCACTGTTTACCGTTTACGCCCTTGCCTTTTGTCATTTCTGTTCACCGTTTACCGTTTACCGTTCACGCCCTTGATCTTGTCTCACCCACCCCGAGACACTTTCCAGTCCCCGCCTCAGCGCCTCCGTTCCGTAGGCGTAACCTATGCGGAATCTTTTCTCGATGCCGAAACATTTCCCGGGGAGCAGGAATGTCCCCGTTGTGCCCAGCAGGTCAACACAGAACTCGTCAGAGGGCATGTCGAAATCGTAACCCACGAAGGCCGTCGTCCCCGCGCGGGGTTTGACCCAGTGGAAAAGTTCCTCCGAGTTTACCCACTCTTCCAGTATCGACAGGCTCTCCCTGATTATTCCCAGGTTTCTTGCCATGATCTTTTCCCGGTTCTCCAGGGCCACCACGGCGAGGGGATCCGTAAGAGGGCCGCAGCTTATGGTCGTATAGTCCCGCCTGGTAAAGGCCTCGGCGATAAAATCCTCCGGTCCTGCCATCCAGCCGCTCCTCAGTCCCGCCAGGGAAAAAACTTTGGAGAAACTCCCCGTTACGACACCCTTTTCGTAAATATCCGCCATTGACGGGACCGTAATTCCCGGTTCGTGCACCAGTCCCCTGTATGCTTCATCACACAGTACCCAGGCCCCGTGCTGACGCGCGATCCCCGCTATCCTCTCCAGCATCGCCCCGTCCATAAGGGCCCCGGTGGGATTGTTGGGGTTGTTTATGCAGATAAGATCTACACCGCTTTTCGCCATTTTCTCCAGCTCGTCCATATCGGGCAGCCAGGAGTTATCGGGCCTCAGTTCAAGGATATCGACCCTTGCCCCGAAAGCCTCGGGAATGCTTGTAAGCTGCTGGTAGGTCGGCCAGACGCTTATCACCCTGTTTCCCGGCTCCACCAGGGTAAAAAGGGCCAGGAAATTCGCCGCGGAGCCTCCGTTCATCATGAGGATCGAATCGGGTCCGATGTTGTCGTAAAGGCCGGAGACCAGCCCCCTGAGTTTTTCGCTCCCCTTTATGTCCCCGTAGGTAAGCCTTGTTCCCAGGAGGCCCGCCATTATCTCCTCGGTCCGGCCGGACATCTCCAGCAGTTCGAAAAGGGTGAGAGAGTCTACACATGTCTCGGCTATGTTGTTTACCGCCAGGGTCTCCCACCTGTTCATCCATTCTTCGACGCCAAAGGGTTTTATCTTCACCGGTATCACTCCTGACTGAAAGATCTGTTTTGGCTTTTCCAGTATGCCCTGTATGAAAGGATTAGTGAAGGGGGCCCCTGTTTGAGTATGCCTCGGTGACTGATACAATCGTGCATATATAATTACGAAAAACCCCCTGATTGGGGAAAATTTTCGTCGTACCCGGGAGGGAATCAGCCAATGGACTGGTCGAACCGCTTCAGCGACAAAGTTAACATACGTCTCGAGGATTCCGCCATTGCCGTAATGATGAATATTGCGGCCCGGGAAGGAGCCCTTCTTCTTGCGGCAGGTGAACCGCTGGAGGAGTTGTGTCCCTCGGAAAGGCTGAAAAAAGCCTTTGAAAGAGCCCATGCCCAGGAGGCCCACACCTGGGGTTACAGCCAGTCCCGCACGGGAGTGTTTCTCCTGCGCAAGTGGATCTTTGAATGGATGATGAGTGACGGCCTCCTTCCGGACTGGACCTCCCCGGACAATGTCTTCATCACGAACGGTTCCCAGGAGGGCCTTGCCCTTATCACGGAAAGCCTTCTTGATCCGGGAGATACAGTTATGGTCGAGTCGCCATCCTATCCCGACGCCTTCGGCGTATTCCGCAAGGAAGGTCTCCATCTTGCAGGTGTCGATCTTCTTCCTGACGGTCCTGATGTAAGTGCCATGGAAAGGCTCCTGGCCGCAGGGAAAGTGAAAGTGTTCTACACGATCCCGACCTTCCAGAACCCGACGGGTTTCACCACGTGCTACGAAAAAAAGATCCAGATCCTGGATCTTGCGAGGAAACACGATTTCCTTGTGATAGAGGACGAACCCTACAGGGATATCTCTTTTGACGCCCCTCCCCAGGGCAGTTACATGGCTGCCGCTGGTGAGGATGACAGGGTTCTCTACATGGGCAGTTTTTCAAAGACCATTGCCCCGGGTCTCAGATGCGGGTGGATCGTGGCGCCCCAGTCTCTCGTGGAGGTTCTCCTGAAACTTCGAACCGCCGGGACCCTTTGTCTGCCCGATATCGTCCAACAGGCGGTTTATGAGTTTGTTTCGGAGGGCGATTTTGGAGAACATCTGAAACATATTTGCGAAGTCTACAGAAAGAACCGTGACGCCATGGTTGATTCCCTGAGGAGACTTGCCGGACCCGAGGGACTGGAGATAAACGTCCCCTCGGGGGGATTCTTTATCTGGGGGAAAATCCCATGGATAAAAGATATAGAGAGATTTGCCCTCTTTGCTATCAAGGAGGAAAAGGTTGCCTTTATTCCCGGCACTCACTTTTTCCCCGGGAAGGGCATGGGGAGAGACTCTCTCCGGTTCTCCTTTGCCAGGGTAACGCCGGAAATGGCCGAAGAGGGTGCGAAGAGGATGAGAGATGCGCTAATAAAGTACAGGATGATCCAGGAAGGAGAAAACGGAGAATGAATGACTATTCCGACAGTGAACTGTACCGTCTTTTGATGGATCTGGTAAGGATACCGAGCGTCTCACCTTCATCGGAGCGAGAGAACGAGATCGCCCGCTTCATTTATGACAGGCTTTCGGGCCTTGATTATTTTCAGAAGAACCCTTCTGACCTGCGGCTTCTTCCTCTGGAAGAGGACTCCCTTGGACGACACCTGGTCTTTGCCATGGTCAGGTCTCCGCGAAAGACTTTAGACACGGTGATCCTGGCCGGCCACATGGATGTCGTGGGCACAGAAGCCTGCGGTTCCCTGGCCCCATGGGCCTTCGATCCGGTGGAGTACACCAGGAGAATAGGATCTACGGAAATATCCCCTGAAGCGAGAAAAGATCTCGAAACCGGCGAATGGCTCTTCGGGCGGGGTATTTCCGACATGAAGAGCGGTGTCGCTACAGGGTTGAAACTGCTCATGGACGCGACGCGCGATCCGTCATCCCTTGATTCGAACCTGGCGGTTCTGGTCGTCCCGGACGAAGAGAACAACTCCTCGGGAATGCTTTCTGCCTCGTCATATCTGGCACGGTTCCAGGAGCAGGAAGGATTCCGTTACCTGGCGTGCGTGGAGCTGGAGCCCACATTCGCTACGGGAGACGAGGCCAGACCGTCGATATACCTCGGAAGCATAGGCAAGATTAACCCCTTCTTCTTCTGCGCGGGTAAAGAGACCCACGTCGGAGAATATTACGAGGGTTTCTGCGCCGCGCCGATCATATCCCGGATAAATCTCATGCTGGACGGCAACCCCGAATACGCCGACGAACTTTTCGGGAAAGCCTATCCCCCCTTCGGCTGTATGAGGCAGATCGATCTTCGCAGGGAGTATTCGGCCACTATCATGACCAAAGCCTTCGCCTTTTACAGCTACCTGACCGCGACAAAGCTGCCGGGTGATATCCTGTCTGGGATGAGAAAGATCGCCGCCGAGGCCCTGGATGGGGCGATAGAGCAGTACGAGGCCAATGCCTCGGCCTTTGCCAGGAGGTGCGGATTTGCTGCTTCTCCAAAAAAATGGACCCCAACGGTGTTGACCTTTGCAGAACTGTCGAAAATCGCCGGGGAAAAACTGGGTGAGGGTTTCGACGGATTTGTGAGCGATACCCTGGGATCGGCACCCCCGGGATCCGACGAAAGGATCCGCGCTGCAACCCTGGTCGAGGCCATGGTGGAACTCTGCGCCATCCCGGGTCCCATGGTCGTGATAGGCTTTCTGCCCCCATGGTACCCTCACAGGTCTAACCAGGCCATTACAGAAGGGGAGAAACTTGTGGATAAGGTCGCATCCGAGGCATCGGAAATGGCCGAAAGCAGATTTGGGAACTCTCTGGAGATAAGGCCCTTCTTCGAGGGTGTCTCGGACCTGAGCTATTGCGGCTTTCAGGGGGACAGCAGCGAAATGGACCTGTTCGCTGAGAACATGCCGGGATGGGGCTGTCCATACAGCCTGCCCAAAGAGGCTCTGGCAAAGCTGGATATTCCCATACTGAACTTCGGCCCCCTGGGAAAAGATGCCCACAAGAACACCGAACGGATCCACCTTCCCTACGCGATGGATGTATATCCGGAACTTCTCGCCTTTATCGTCAGGCGAATAGCCGGGTCGGCCGATCAATAAGGGGTTTCCCCATAAACCTTCAAAGGAGCCCTTGCGGGGGCTCCTTTTTGTTTGATACAATTCATGGCCTTTTCTATGTATTCAGAGTGCGGATGTTCGGCGCTCCCAGGAGGTGAAAGAGATGAAAAAATTTTCCGCGTCAAACCTGAGATCTTTTTTGAACCGGTTTCGGCCATCAACGGCATGGTTACGTGAATGGGCATTGATACACCTGGGGTGCTTTCTGGTGGCGGCGGGGGTCACATGGTTTCTGGTACCCAATAATATTGCGGCTGGAGGGGTCAGCGGCCTGGCAATGGTGGTCAACAGTTTTTTCCCCAAAATCACGGTGGGTGTTCTTATGATGGGGATGAACATGTTCCTGTTTGTCCTGGGGTTCATCTTCATCGGGTTTGAGTTCGGTGCCAGGACCATCTATTCGAGTCTTTTCGTATCCGGAGCGGTCTGGTTTCTCGAGCACTTCTTTCCGGTCACTGCGCCCCTCTCTGACGATATACTGGTCCAGCTTATCTTCGGCACCCTTCTCGGAGCTACCGGGATGGCGATAGTCTTCAACCAGAATGCCTCTACCGGTGGTACGGACATCACCGCAAAGATACTCAACAAGTACCTCAATATCGATATTGGCAAGGGCGTTCTGGCGTGCGACTTCTTCATCGTCCTGGCTGCCGGGTGGGTTTTTGGAATGCGGATAGGTATGTACGCAATGCTCGGCGTGATACTTAACGGTTTTCTCGTCGACAACGTTATAATCGGTCTCAGGATAAACAAATACGTGGTCATTGTCAGCAAGGCAAGTGAGGATATCCGCCGTTTCATTGTGGAAGATCTTGGAAGCGGGGCGACCATCTACGAAGGTAGAGGCGGATGGTCGGGAGAGCGAAAGGAAGTCATTACCACTATTGTGAACCGGCGCAAATTCATAAGGCTTCGCGGTTTCATCAAGGCCCTTGATCCTGAAGCCTTTATTAGTGCCAACAACATCCATGAGGTACTGGGAGAGGGTTTCGAAAGGCTGGCATGAGCTGTTTTTATCCTCTGTCGATGGATTACAATTCGGGCTGGAGGTGTTTCTTCTGGCTGGCAAAGGGTTAAGGCTCGTACTCTACAATACCAGGTACTGCACCGGGGCGGGATGGGGTCACCATGTCCCTTTTCCCTTCGCGGGAACTCTCCGGACCACTTGCGAATGTACGGAGGCAGTAAATGAATACATATCATCCCTTTGTCCCGACCTGGTAGGTCTTGTGGAGTCCGACGGGGGGTCCTGGCGGTGCGGGGGAAGAAGCCAGCCCGACGATCTTGCCGAGCGGCTTGGTTTTCAGTGTGTTTTCTCCCGGAAATACCGGCACTCGCGCCTGGCAGGACGAATCCCCCTTATCCGACACCAGGGCAACGCCGTCATTGCGGGGCTGCCTATGTCCGGGACCACCGTTCACAGGCTGAAGAAGGGGATCAAAAACGCGGTTATCGAAACCGGGTTCGAAAGATTTACATTCCTCCTGGTCCATCTTTCTATCGGGGAGAAAGCGCGGAGGGAACAGATACAGGAGATTGCCCGGATAGTACGGGGCATTTCGGAACCGGTTCTTCTGGCGGGGGACTTCAATGTCTTCAATGGCCAGGCCGAACTTGATCCACTGATCAATGCCGGTCTGGCAAAGGCCGGGCCTGCTCTCTGCAAGACCTTTCCCAGCGGCAATCCCCGGCTCGGCCTGGACCTGGTCCTCCACTCAAAAGAGATATCCATCGTCGGTTTCGATGTCCCTGACGCCCGTTTTTCGGATCATCTTCCTGTCGTTTGCGACTTTACCCTTGACATGTCCCCGGGGATCTGTGGTGGCGCGCAATGGGCATGAACATGGGGTTGCTCCTTGTCCTGGCCCACGATATCGCTTCCGTATCAATAAGGCTGATCTCCCTCTGCGTTCTCCCCTCTCTGCATACCCCCTCAGTAGCCATGGCATGGCTGCTGGTCATTTTTTTCTGGCCCATCCCCGGCCTCCTGCTTTATCTTGTCTTCGGGTCTTTCCGGCTTCCGGAAAAAAGGACAGAACGCCACGAGGATCTGATCGGAAAAATGGGCAGGGATTGCTGCCATATCCACAAAGCAGAACGCCCCGGGTCAAAAGATCTTCCACCGGAACTGCTCCGGTTTGCGACCCTCGGCGAAAAGCTGGGAGACATGCCGCCGACCAGAGGAAACAGGGCCGGGATCATAGACTCGACCAGCGAAATGGTTCGCCTTCTGGCGGAGGATATCGACAGGGCCAGGGATCATATCCACCTCCTTTTCTACATTTTTCAGAAGGATGAAGTTACCCTTCCTGTTTTCGAAGCCCTCGAAAGAGCCTCCAAAAGGAACATTTCCTGCAGGATCCTGGTCGATTCCCTGGGGTCGGGGAGCTTCCTTCGGAAAGATGCTCCCGCAATGAGATCATTAGGCATCAAGGTAGCCGGGGCCCTTCCGGTGAGTTTTTTCAGGAGAAACCCTCTTTCCGCGAGATTCGACCTGAGGAACCACAGAAAAGTGGCAGTTATCGACGGGCGATTGGGGTATTTCGGCTCCCACAACATGACGGAACCATCCTATGGCGGAAAGGCGGGAGGCCTTATCTGGAAAGACCTGACGCTGAGGGTAGAAGGGCCGGAGGCATTGCAGCTGCAGCGGGTCTTCCTTGAGGACTGGTACGTGGAGACTGGCGAACTTATCAGCGAGAACGGCGGAGATCCCCTTTTCAGGCATGACGGCGAATTTATAATGCAGACCGTTCCGAGCGGACCTTCCTATCGTACCGAGAACTACCAGAGGTTAATCGTTACGGCGCTCCATTCGGCATCGAAAGAGGTCATAATTACTACACCCTACCTGATCCCCGACGAAAGCCTTGTGGAGGGTCTTGAAGTTGCGGCTCTGAACGGAGCTTCCATCAGCCTGGTGATCCCCCGAAGGTCCGACCAGTTCTTCGTCGGGAACGCCGCAAAGGCATATTACGATCTCCTTCTGCGCAAGGGTGTCGGTATCTTCCTTTACGACGGAGGAGTGATCCACGCCAAGACAATGACCGTCGACGGCAGTCTCTGTTTCTTCGGTTCCAGCAACTTTGACATCAGATCCTTTGCCCTGAACTTCGAGATCAACTGTATTCTTTACGGGGAGAAAGCCGTCTCGATGGTGAGAGATGCCCAGATACGGTTCCTGGACCAGTCAAAAGAACTTTTTGCGGAGGAGTGGGAAAAACGCCCGTTCCTTTACAAAACTGTCGAGGGGATAGCAAAACTTATGAGCCCCCTTCTGTAGAAGAAAGGAGAGAGGCGTGTGGGCAAAGAGAGCGTATTGCTTCTTTTCGATGAAAAAAGGCCCTTCTGGAACAGGAGACTTGTGGAGATGGCGGGAGAGGAATCGTCGGTTCTGGATGATCTCGCCGCCGAAGGTCTTTTGGAAAGGATCGAAAAAGGATTCTGCCTCACGGGTACAGGCCGGGAAAGGTTCGGAAAGTGGGCCGCTGAATCCTGGCTGGAGTTGGACCCGGGAGCAGTCCCTGATGATCCGGATCTGGAGGGAATGAAGCTCGAGACGGCCCTGCTTTTCGAGAGGGGTTTCAGGGGATTCCAGGGTACCAAAAAGGTAACCGTGTCGCCGGATCTGGAAATATTTCCCGATGTCCCCCCCCAGGATCTGTTCCAACTTCGGGGGGAAGATCTACAATGGCGCTTCGATGAAAATCCCCGGGTTTCAATGATCAGAGAGATCTTTCCCCGCGACAGGGAACCTGGAAAGGAGAGTTTGCGCGATGTTGAGGATCGGGTTGACGGAACAGGAGCGAAGAGAGTTCCCTGGTCGCCTCATCTTCTCTGCGTTAACCAGTGCGATTATGTCTACTACTGGAGGAGCCGGGCAGATACCGACAGGTGGGGGCTGCTTAACGCCGACAGGCTGTTTTTGAGTCTGGTCAGAGACCCGGGGTCTTTCGATCTGGAGCAGGCAGTCAGCGACATGGCCCTTTATTCTCTTTTCCTCCTGGATAACAGGCACGTTTATCTCCCCGGGTGTTTTGATATAGACGTCCATCAGCAGAGCGCCTTTACATGGTGGTTCTGGGCGACCGCGACCCAGGAGGAAGCGAGCTCCCTTGCGTCAAGGCTTGGCACTCTCGGCAGGGATCTTGTTTCCCCCGCAGAACCGACCGATGCCTGGACCATCAGTCTCGAAGCCCTGAACCGCTACGACAGAAAAGCGGAATCCTTCTACGAGTTCGTCGACGACCTTGCGATTCCCGTTACCAGGGGGGGTGCCTGATCTGAGCGATGTGATGTTCGCCTTTGGGCTGACACTTTTCGCGGGTCTTGCCACCGGGGTCGGGAGTGCGATAGCCTTTTTCGCCGACAGGACGAACTACCGCTTCCTCTCGATATCAACGGGTTTTTCGGCCGGAGTTATGATCTATGTTTCGTTCGTCGAGATATTCCTTAAAGGCTCCGAATCCCTTGTGCTCGTCTACGGGGAAGTTGCCGGTGAGTGGGCCAACGCGGCCTTCTTTTTTGCGGGGATCGCGCTGATAGGCCTGATAGATTATTTCATCCCGGAGAAAGAGAACCCCCACGAAACAAGGACCGAAGAAGAAACGGCTCCCCTCCACCAGGACCCTCCGGAAAAAAGAGAAGCCCGGGTCCCGAAAGACAGCCCCCGGGAGAAAGGTCTTTTGCGCACGGGTCTCTTCACGGCCCTGGCCATAGGTATACACAACTTCCCTGAGGGGCTGGTCACGTTCATCGCCGCCCTGGAGGACCCGCAACTGGGGATCGCCATAGCTGTCGCCGTGGCTCTTCACAACATTCCCGAGGGTATCAGCGTCTCCGTCCCAATCTTTTATGCCACGGGAAACAGGTCAAAGGCTTTTATCTATTCTTTTCTAAGCGGAATGGCCGAGCCTGTAGGGGCCCTTATCGCCTACGGGGTACTGCGGCTTGTCGCGGGGGGTGAATTTTCTCCAGCGCTCACCGGAGGGCTTTTCGCCATGGTGGCGGGGATAATGGTCTATATCAGCCTCGATGAACTTCTCCCTGCCAGCAGGGCTTATGGAAAAGGTCACGACAGCATCCTTGGCCTTGTGGCGGGAATGGCCGTGATGGCCCTCAGCCTTCTGCTGATGTAGGTTTTAAGAAAGAAAAGCGCCAAAAAAGGGTCCGCCGAGAACGCAGAGAGAAAACCTTTCTTTGTGAAGGGCAAGAGCGACGGCGTAACCGGTCAACGGTCAACGGAAAAGGCAGGGCTTGTCATTCTGAGGACCAACGGGACGAAGCGGAATCCGCCAGCAGGCGGACGTTCCGCGCCCTTTGCCCACCGGCGGAAATCTGGGTCAAATTCCATCCGGATACTGGCCAGGGGCCGGAGCGAAGTCTTTCCCGAGAGGCAACTCGAGTGAAAGAGTTCGTTTCTCCGCCTGCTCCGGGGCGATCGCACAGTGCCGGGAAAAAGCTCCGGCAGGTGTGCTTTCCATGCCCCTACGCGACGGCTGCGAAACTCACCGGCTCCTGAGCCTTCGGCAAAGCCTTCGCTCCGGCCCTTGCCCTTGCTTTTCCTCCGTTCACCGTTGACCTTTTACGCCTTTGCCCCTGCTTTCCTGCCTCCAGTTTCCTTGATCTTTCGATTTACGAATCACGACTTGCGGTTTACGGATACAACCCGGATTCCCGCCACCGACGAAAACAGCCTCTGGTTTCGCGCTGGGGTTCTCGGTCTTATTATGATGTAAGAGTGGCAGGGAACAGTGACAGGGAACAGTGACAGAAGGGTCGTTTCAATTGAGTTTTCCGAGTCTGGTGCGGTCTGGAGTCGTCTTATCAGGGATGAATATTCCTGAGGACATCACCGAGGCTTGCTCCGGAGGCTTTTTCAAATGCTAACCCTGTTTCCCTTGCTCTGCGAAGCCTTTTTTGAGCGGATTCGAGGGCTACAGGGTCCGAACGGAACTTCTGTTCCATTAACTCGTATTTTTTGTCCAGGCCTGTCACTCTGTTGCCCGTGGTTACCTTGTCTGCGAGGAAAAGCAGTGACCTGTCTGAGAGCAGGGGTTCCTCCTCGGGGAGTTCCATGTGGAATCTGACAAGATCCGCAATGGGAGAAAAACCCCATGAATCCAGCTGCAGGGCGGCTTTAGCGGCGTGGTCGGGGCAAGATCGGGCCATATCATGAAGTAATGCTGCCATTCTCAAAAGTGGCGGGTCTACCGGAACGCGATCTTTCAGGCGGTCAGAGAGACAATCTACAACCTTTGCAACGGTCCTGCAATGATTGCGGACCACTTCAGGTGTTGCCATTATTTCCCAGAGGGCCAGGCATTCCTTTTCGGAAGGTACTCCGTTATTGTGGGCAAGGTTTTTTACCAGAGAATATTCCTCTGGCGTGTTCATTTCGGCAACTATCCCCTCGTCGGGTGCCTCAACGGTAAGAGCTTTTTCTTCATGGAGAGAAAGGAGCCCTCTTAGGCCCCCGTCACCACCCCATTGTAAAATTTCGGGGACAAGCCCGGAGCTTATGAGCGGAGGATGGCCTCTCTTGCCAAGGAAGGACGGGAAAACGACATCCAGACCTTTGTTGTGAGAAAAAAAACTCTTGAGGTTTTGGAGGGTGGAAGGTCTTACCATCGGTACGTCTACGGGGAGAAGGAAAAAGGCCCCGATTTTTTCCGAAATGGCGGATACTCCCACAAGGACCGAAGAAAACATTCCTCTTTCGCAAGATTCATTGAAAACAGGTCTTGCCCCACAACGGAGGGTTTCTTTTTCAACTTCTTCCCGGTGATAGCCGGTGACTACGATTATTTCTTCCACGTCCGATTCGGACAGGGAAGAAATAACAGTCGCCAGAGCGGAACGATCTCCGATGTCCAGCATGGCCTTGCATCTCCCCATCCTGGAAGAAAGCCCCGCCGCCAGAACAACTCCTGCTGTTCGAAGTTCCCCGGAAGTCATGCCGACACCATCCGGAAATACCCGGCCTTTTCGAAACCACTCACATTAATCGATTCTTCATCCCTTTCAAGAAGTCTTATTCCGGCATAACGGGGGTCGAACCGGAAAGTCCCGGGGAAGGGAATACCAAAAAGGGAGTGTAGCAGGACCCGGAAGATACCAGCATGGGACACTACCAGCCATCTCCCACCTGCCTCGATCAGGGATATGACAAATGGCACGGCCCTTGCCTCCAGGTCGGCAAAGGATTCACCACCTGGATAACGGAAAAGGTAAAGATCTTTCTCTCTTTGCTTCCAGAGTCGGGGGTACTTCATCGGGATGTCGGATCTCTTTCGCCCATCCCAGTCCCCCAGATCAATCTCTGCCAATTCTTTTCTGACCTCTGGTTCTACATCAAGGTCTTTACAGATTATCTCTGCTGTTTCCATTGATCTGTCCAGGGGACTGCAGTAACATCCCTGCCAGGAGAACTGCTTTGCCCAGGAGGCCACCTTTTCTGCCTGTATTTTGCCGAGCGACGACAGGCCTGGCCCGGAATGACCGAGAAAGATGTCTGCCGGCGAGGGCAGGTCGGGCTCTCCATGCCTTGTGAAGACAAGGCAGCTCTCTGGCAGTTTTGGAAAACAATCTCTCTTTCGTGAAGGTATTGTTATCTCTCGTTCATTTTCGATCATTTTATCGGTTTTGCCTGCCTTTGTTTTTCCTTGATGATCTGAAAAAGAAACCGGCCGGTTTTCCTACTGGCCGGTTTCGCAATTGGTGAACTTGATCAGCAGAATTTTTCCCTGAAAGCGTTTCTTGCTCTTTCGCTCCTCCTCTGGCACTCACGGGTAATTCCCTCACAAAAATCGAAAGAATGGCCTGTTATCGAGATGGCCCAGGCATCTTTGTAAACCTTGCCGAGGTCTTCCGTCAGGGATAAAAACCACGAAGGTCCGAAAGAGTGAATGTTCAGGCCCGGATTTGCGGTGGCGTCGGGATGGGCCTGTTCAAGCGAAAACCCCTCGATGTATTCTTTGAGCGAGGCATCGACGAAGACAAGGGTATTATCCGCTTCTATATCCCAGGCAGCCTCGGGCAGAAGCTGGTGTCCAAGCCACAGGGAAGCCTCTTTTCCTGCCTTATTCAGGTCTTCGGCCAGGAGTGGGGCCAGATGATGACCGACGCCGTCATCCTGTCTGAAGGGGTTGCCGTAGCCGAAAATACGGTAGGATGTTTTCGTGCCAGTCAGTTCTTGACCTCTCCTTTCAGTTTCCCGTCGGCCTCGTAAATTTCAAGGTGCAGGGGCATTCTGCCCACGGCATGGGTGGAGCAGGAGAGGCAGGGATCGTAGCAGCGGATGACGTGCTCCATGCTGTTGAGAATACCTTCGGAGGGTTCGCCATTTTTTATGTACTCCCTGGCGACCATTTCCACGCCCTTGCTCATTGCGTAGTTGTTGTGTCCTGTTGCTACTATCAGGTTAACTCCTGTGATCGCTCCGTTTTCGTCAATTTTGTAGTGATGGATCAGGGTTCCCCTTGGAGCCTCGATGACCCCGATTCCCTCAGGAAGAATGTCTGTCGAGGTTACTCTCAGGTCACTGCCCATAATATCCTTATCGTCCACGAGTTCCTCTATTTTTTCGATACCGTAGAGGGTTTCGATGAGCCTTGCGTAGTGATAGTAGAGCGTCTTGTGTACCATGCCATCCTCGGAGCCCTTGCGGAATTCGGCAAGTTCGGCAGAGGCTTTGGGGGTTGAAATATCATCGCAGGCGTTGACCCTGCCAAGTGGACCGACACGGTAACTGCCATGAGGGAAGCCCATGGGTTTGTAGAACGGGAACTTCAGATAGCTCCAGGGTTCAACATGCTCTCCTATGAAATCAAGGTAGTCCCGGTCGGGGAATTCATTGATAATCCTTCCCCTGGGGCCCTTCAGGCGGACATCCCCGTCGTATATTTCCAGGAATCCGCCCTGCACGAGGCCCATGCAGGCTGTTTCCATCGTTGCGAAGGAAGAGGCTTTTTCCCTGTTCTTTTCCAGGTAATCCTTCACAAGTTCAATCGCTTCCCTTACAGTTGCCTTTACCTCCGGGATCTTTTGACGAATCGTATCCGCTTCCCCGGGTCTGAGAGACTGGTTGACCCCCCCGGGAATGCTGTGCCAGGGGTGGACTTTCTTCCCGCCCAGAACCTGTATAATCTCCTGTCCGAACTTGCGCAGAAGAACCCCCTTTACAGCAAGGTCGGGGTATTTCCTGATCACTCCGACCACGTTTCTTATCCCTGGGTCAGCGTCGAAACCGAAAAGCAGATCGGGGCTCGACAGGTGGAAAAAGCTCAGAGCGTGAGATTGGACGAACTGACCCATGTGCATCAGTTCCCGGAGCTTGTGGGCAGTCGGCGTGATCTGGACACCTAGCAAGGCATCGCAGGCCTTTGCCGATGCAAGATGATGGCTCACAGGACATATCCCGCAGATCCTCGGTGTGATTACCGGCATCTCGCGGAAATCTCGCCCTTTGCAGAAGTGCTCAAAGCCACGGAACTGGGTTACGTGGAATCGTGACTCGCTGACATTGCCTTCCTCATCGAGATGAACAGTGATCTTTCCGTGACCTTCTATCCGGGTAATGGGGTTGATCTCGATTTTTCTGACGGTAGCCATGCTCATGCCTCCCTAGTCGTAACGCATCTTTTCCGAGGGCACTTTTGGAATGCGTCCCTCGAGTAGTTCCTGAAAAACCCAGAGAATGGTTTCAGAATCAGGCGGACAGCCCGGAACGTAAACATCTACTTTGACCTCGTGATCTACCGGGATCGCCTGGGGGAGAAGTTGCGGGATATCTTCATGGGGGATAACCCTCTCCGGGTTGACGGTGCTTGGAGAATTCACGTAGGCTTCCTCAAGTGCACTCTGCCTGTCGGAGAAATTCCTCATGCAGTTGATTCCGCCGAATACGGCGCAATCGCCCCATGCGACAATAATGTCGCACTGTTTCCGCATCTCTTTGGCAAGATGCAGTTCCTCCTCATTGCCGAGGGCGCCGTCTATTACACCTACTGTGGCTTTAGGGATATCCTTACCGTCAACAATGGGAGAATAGACTATGTCAACTTTTTCAAGCAGTTCAACAATTTTCTCGTCAATATCGAGGAAAGACATGTGACACCCAGCGCAGGCTTCGAGCCATACTGTAGCAACCTTGACCTTAGACATCAGTCTCGCACCTCCTTGAGCGAAACCATCCTGGCGTTCGCCGGGGGGTTTTCGCTGACGAACAGGTTCCCGCACGGTGATTCTTTCGGTTTTCCCGGTTTCACTCCCAGGTTTGCTGAAAGGTCCTCCAGTATTGAGGAAAGCCCCCTGACTTCTCCTTTCGGGGGTACGACCACGTTCAGATGACGCCTCTCTCCTTCGATAGTGCAATAGTGCCCGCTCCGTTCGAACCAGGCTGGCGCAGGAAGCAGAACGTCCGCCAGATTGACCAGGGGCTGGGCCCAGAATGGGGATTGAACAACCACAAACCTGGTTCCCGATATGGCGGAAAGGCTTTCTTCATCCTCGGGGACCATTCCCGTGGAGTAAACGTAGAGGAAATCCAGTTTCTTTTTGCCTAGCCATGGTTCTCCCGAGAGGGCGGTATTAATTGCTCCAAGGCTGTTGCCGCTGACAACAAGAGGTATGATCCCTACCCCGTCATCAAAGAAAGATTTGAATGCGATGGCCAGGTTTACGGCCGAAGTGACCGCTTCCGGTTTATCCGAGAGGCACCCCCCAAGTACGAAAACGGGTTTTTTTGCTTTCGCGAGGGCGTCGAGAATCCCGTAAATCCTGTCTTCGGAGACCCCGGTCTTTGTGGCAACGGTAGATACTTTTTCGTGATCCGTCCCACTGCTCCCGGCAATATCAGCAAGGCCTTCGATCAGAATAGCATTCTCTGCCGGGGAAAGTGTCACTGCATCGATATCTGTCAGGTCTTCAAAAGGGCTTTTCCTGCAGGAAAGATTCAGTAGCGAGGCGTTGTTTCTCAGGGTCGCAACCCTCATGTAGCTTGCAATGACCGGTGCTTCTTCGTCTGGATCCGCGGAAAGATTTACAATGCAATCGCTTTCCAGAATATTATGAGCGGCAGTGAAAGGGCGGATTCCCTGTTTCCTGAAGGGCTCGAAACCCTTGACGAAGCCTCTTAGAACATCTCCGTCAAAAGTGTCCAGGCGGTCCATACCAAGGCTATCCCTGAACAGGGAGGAGAAAAGGGCCAGTTCTTCGTCAGTGCAGAGACTCGATACAAGGGCGCCGTCACTGTCGGCCTTGTGGGCCTTTCCAAATTCCTTCGCTACGAGCCCCATGGCTTCTTCCCAACTTGCCTCGCGATAATGGGAGCCCTCACGGATCATGGGAGAGCAGATTCTTTCTCGCTCCGAGGACCTTGGAAGGGTCCATCTCCCTTTATTGCAGAGCTGCCCTCCGTCCGGGCCTGTTACGGAAATGCCCTCAACCCGGGCAATGCTTCCCGTGCGTACGTAGACCCTGATCCGGCAGCCAACAGGGCATAAAGGGCAGACGCTCTCGACTACACTGTCGCAGTCTTTTCTGCGGCCCCTGTAAGCGAATTCTCTCAAAGTGATGGTCCCGGTAGGGCAGACCTGGGC
>NPIE01006133.1_pt1 | contig 23129 bp, 15 predicted proteins | sample 8637661 | NCBI WGS metagenome assembly NPIE01 (sample SAMN07420842, study PRJNA396082) | bioreactor metagenome | isolation source: sample BA12 brine-fed electro-methanogenic bioreactor BA | place: Japan: Kochi | collected 2016-12-09
GCAGAATGGACACTTTCGAAACAACCTGTTCATGGGCGCTGCGGGCTATGCGCTGGAATCGGGCTCCCCGACCCCCTACAGCACGATGGATTACAACGCCTATCGGCGCAACGAGCGCGATCGGCTGATGAAATGGACGAGCCCTGATGGGAAGGTGGGCAGGTACAATTCGCTCCCGGAGTTCTTCCAGGGCACTGGGTTGGAAGAGCATGGGTTTCTGGCGGATTACGACATCTTCATCCGTGCCCGGCCGCCAGAGCCGGGGGAGACTTGGTGTCCGAGTGATTCTGACCTGCGGCTCAGAGAGGACTGCAAAGCGATTGACGTCGGCATTGCACTGCCCCAGATCACGGACGGTTTCGCCGGAACGGCGCCGGATCTGGGCTGCTACGAACTGGGGAGCGATCTACCGCACTATGGGCCGCGTAGGTTCTGAGTAGAACCAGACATGCTGGACTATACGGCGGAGCGTCTGATCGGTCGTGTACCTGGGCTGGATCACGCCGTTGGGGATAGGGGATGCACGGAGGAATTGCCACATTCACGTTGGATACCCGTCGATATCCTCCAATGACTCGCCGGTCCACGAGAGACATGAGCAGAGATGCTGTGCGAATCCCAGGCCACCTCTTTGGCAGGAAATGCGCAAAAGGTTTTTTACACGACCGCAGTTGAATCGAATGCGGTGTCGGCAAGAACAAATCTGCGAATTGACCGTGTGATAGGGGATGAAGTCGCGTCGTCTGAAGAGGCGAAACAAATACCTTCGACTTGACCCGAACAGGATTCTCGCAGCGAGCGTCAGTCCTCCGGATGTACTACGGAATGTCCTCACGGTATCGCTCAAAGAGCTGGTTCAAATCGGCGCCCTTATGAAGGACGAGTCGATATCGGAGTGTGAGCGGTTTCGTGGTGGAGATGGGGATCGGTATGCGCCCTGGATAGGCAACGTTCTGGGCGCTCCCTGCGCTTCGCAAGATCCACTGGCGAGGGCGGCCGGGATGGGAGGGGTGAACCAGGATTGCGAACTCGGATGCGGTCGCCCCGAATGTACCTGAGAAGTTCATCCAGTCGCCGGCCGGGACGGCGGTGTTCTGTGGGGCGACCGGTCCATTGGGATCACTCATCCGGATATCCGCAGGCAGCACGATCCGCGTGGAAAAGCCGCCGTATCCCTTTACGTCATTGGAACCGCCAATGCGGAAACCTTCTTCGAGTGCCAGGATCTCTAGGTCGAAATCGATCCGCCGTGCATCGTCTTGAACCGGATGGAGACGGATGGTGACGGTCTCCTTGGCGAAGGGTTCCAGCCCGTCCTTCCATCGAGAGGATTTCCAGTACACCTCGGCCTGGAGAGCCGCTGACTCCGCTCGAGGGGGAAGGATTCGTACTGTGCGAATGTCCCACGTGAAGTCCTCACACGCCCACATATCGCCCATCGGCGTATTGCCGACATACACCTGATGCCAGGCCCAGAATATGCCACGATGGTGCAGGTGGTCCCTGGGGAAGTCCTCGGTGAGAATCCGACCATCGAGCGCGTAGACGGGGTGGCAGTAGTTGGTCCTGGAGTAGCTCCCTTCTGCGGTCGCTTTCGGGGCCGTACGGTAGAACAAGACGGGGGATGACCCTTCAAGAAACTGGTAGCCCTCGTCCGTCTTGACCAGATGCACGCGATCCTGAGATGCCCGGCACATGCCCGTTGGCGCCGAGACCATGACCAGGATCATGATAAAAATCTTTGTTCTGATCGGGTGCTCACGCAACCGAACCGCCTGCACGTTCTGATACATGACGCCGCTCCCATGTTTGAAGTACACAATGGCCTTTCACGCGGTCCGGCAGAACGTCGGCGATGGCGCCTGCCGGCCACTCTCTTGCGTCACCTTCGGACTCCTCAGGATACACGTGCCTGGCCGTATACTCAAGTCCTCTGTACAGGGACTGGAAAGCGCTGGTTTGAGCGAACGCAAACGCGGCATTGACAGCGATCGGAAGTGTCTCTATTCATATCGGTATCAACCCTCTACGTGAAGGAGCAGAACCGTGCGCAAGTCGGAAATACACCGTGATACGAGATTCAACTTCGTGTGCGTCGCAGTCTTATATTTTGCCGTTTGCAGCCTCGGATTCAGCCAGGAACCGTCGAAAGATAAGCCCAATCTGGCGTCCCGAAGCCGTTTGCCCCGCGGCCAGGGTCTTGCCGCGGAGTTCCGCCGAGACGAAGGAATCGAGTCTCATCCCGCAGTGATTTTTGCCGATTCGTTCGAGGAAGGGGATTATCGGTCCCGGTGGGACAGCTGCCGCGACAAGGACGAGAAGGTGCTGTCTCTCGTGGACGACTCCGCGTCGAGTTCCGTCGTGGGTCGCAGGTCTCTTCGGGTGGAGGCCGCCCTGAGCCAGAACACAGGGGGCGGGCTTACCAAATGGTTTGAGTCGTCCGATACTCTGTTCCTCCGCTTCTACACCAAGTTCGACCCGTCCTGCGACTATGTGCACCACTTCTGTACGCTCCGCGCCAACAGGGGGCTCCAGGGCGAGGACCGCTGGAGCGGGTTCGGCGGCGCCGGCCTCAAGCCCAGGGGCGACGACAGATTTTCCACCGCCCTGGAGCCCTGGGGGAACTGGGGCCGGTGGTCTCCTCCCGGCCGTTGGAGTTTCTACAGCTACTGGCACAAGATGGAACAGAGCGGGGATGGGAAATACTGGGGTAATGGCTTTCGCCCGGAGCTTCAACAGGATATTCCGCGAGGACGCTGGATCTGCTGTGAATTTATGATCAAGCACAACACCCCGGGCGAGAACGACGGCGAACAGGCCTTCTGGATCGACGGAGATCTGCGCGGTCACTGGAAGGGGATCAACTGGCGCGCCAGCGCGACTCTCTGGGCCAATGCCTTTACACTGGAGAGCTATGTGACCGACCGCTGGACGAAGAAGGAAACCAACGTCGTGTACTTCGACAACGTTGTGATCGCCCGACAGTACATCGGCCCGGCGCGAGAAGAATGACGCGGGAAGAGGTGCCCGGCGGGCCACCTGACCTTCCGCAGGTCATCCTTGATCTCGCATGGCACGAAGTAGCACGACCGTCCGCTCGGCCGACTCCGATCGGCCCGGCTGCCTCGCCGGGTCCCTTGTCCGTACACGAGATCATTGGGTGCTGTAGTTGATCTCCATCCGGCGCGACCACCGGGCGGCAACGGCCAGAACGACGAGCGTCAGCAGCACGCTGCCCAGGACATCGGACGTGTGGCGAGTCAGTGCCAGACCGGCGCGGGCAGTGTCGCTGACCGCCGCTCCCATGAGGATCGTGTGCGAAGCCAGTTCGGTAAACGGCGCCGGCACCCCTGGAAGTAGACCCCCAGCGCATCGGCGCCGTAGCCGGTCCAGCCCTGTGGCGAGTCGAAGGTCCGCTGCGTTTCGGAATAGAATGGCGAACTTCAGAGCATCAAGTCACTATCGGCTTCCTTCTATCACAACGCAGCTCCTCTTCCCTGCTTAGAATGGCTTATGCACCGGATCCTGGCGGCCGGCCAGCCACAGCATCTCTTCCAGCGATACCGCCCGGTTGTAGACCCGCACGTCATCCATCTGGCCTTTGAGTTCGCGCTGGATGTCGTTGTTGCTGCGGTACGCGCCGATGCAGCCTCTCCCGAGGATCATCTGCACGGGGCCGGTGAAACTGCGGGTGGCCTCCACCAGACCATTCAGGTACAGAGTGACCTCATCGTGCGTCACCGTCAGACCCAGGTGGAACCACTCGTCGGCATCGACGATGGTGGTGCCATTGAGGTCGCCGCCGGGTACGCCGGAGACGCCGACGTTGGCCACGCCGTCGTAGATCTTGCAGTGAATCCCGCCACCCTCCGACCAGTTGTCGTAGTTAATGCCGCCGATGATCCCGGAAACCTCCGGCCTCGTGGACGAATACATCCACATTGAGTATGTACACAGGTCGTGGGTCGCGGTGGCGCCGCCGAGTCGAGGGATGAAGACCGCATCATCCGTGCCATCCAGGATCAAGCGGCTGTCGGCGACGTGGGCCTGGCCCAGGAAGGTACCATGGTGGCCGTTGCCGGATGTATCATTGGCTCCACTGTCGAACAAATACTCGGCCAACAGACCCGTTCCAGCCGGCTGGGTGGGGACGAGCAGTTCCGGCGCCTGCGGATATAGGCGGATATCATCAACGTAGAGCACCCCCGTGGCGCTGCTGCCTTCGATGCCGATCGTCAAGGCCGTGACGTTGTCCACGCTCGCGCCGATCGCCGACAAGTCGATGTTCCATGGCTGCCACTGAGCGCGCTGGATATCTGTCGCTCCGCCGCCATAAAGGACTTTGGTGCTGTCGACCTTCACATACAATTGCCCGGTGTTGTCCGGGGCACCGTAGAACCACAACGACAGACTCTTAATCCCGCCGGCGGTCCAGTCCTCGACCGGGAAGCTGTATGTGGTCTCCGACGTGGCCACGCCCGTGTTGTCGTAGAACAGGGGCATGGACTGCCGGCCACTGTGGACGATGGTTCCTTCCGCGAAGGGGGCTTCGAAGTAGCCGACCGTTGAGCCGGTGTCGTTGGTCCAACCGTCGATCCATGTGTCGAAGATCGTCGTGCCGGCGTCGATGTCGTTGTTGTAGCTCTCGAAGTCATCGAGCACCCGGAATTCGGCTGTCGAAAAGTTCCAGACCGGACCTTCCCAGGTGCTCTCGGCGCCGACTTCATTGACCTTCCAGTAGTAGAGCTGTCCATATTCCAGCGCATCCGGCAGAAGATGGCTCTCGGTCGCAGCCTCGACGGACGCCGTGCCCTCGAGCACCGCCTGCTCGTCCGTGCCGATAAAGACCTCGTGCGTCACAGCCTCCCGACCCGCTCGCCAACGCAGGGGACTATCCACAGGCACACCCGTCGCCCCGGAGGCCGGCTGAGGCTCTCGGGCCTGAACGGGAATATGGAAAAACCGCACTTCGCTGAGCCCATACTGACCCATGGCACCGTGACCGCTGTTTACGATCACCCGCACGTACCGGGCCGCCACGCCACCCATGTCGACGCTGGTGTTGGCCTCGTAGTCGGACCGGGCCGTCGCCCGGTTGAACTGCGCGTCACCCAGCGCTAGCCACTCACTGCCGTCGACCGAATATTGGATCGTAACATCCTGCAAACCGAAGCCCAGCACCGGCTCGAACTGCACGTTGTAGTTCCAGACCAGCAACTCGTGCAGCTTCAGGATCTCCTCAAACTCATATTGAATCCACAGCGCCTCGCCCTCAGGAGCGGTGGCCAGCCACATGTCGGACGCGTCGACCGAATGCCGGTCGTCTTCACTGAGCCCGGAGCCGTCGACCGTCTTCTGCGGATCGGCGTCAGAGATCCCGTTGCTCGTGGCAGTCACGTTTTCGACCGGATAGGCATATGGCTCGGTGGTGAAACTCCAGACCTGCCCCCTGTCCCAACCGGTCACACCATTGGCTTCATCAATCCGCCAGTGATAGGTCGTCCGAAACTCAAGGGGAAACGGCAGGTCCGCCGTATCGAAGGCGGGATCGCTGGTGACGGCCCGACTGACACTGGCGAGGCCTTCGTTTACATCATCAAAGCCCTCGCCGAAATACACCTGATGTCCATCGACTGCGGGAGCGTACTCGCCGGCGGTCCAGTAGAGAACCACGTCGACGGGGACGTCCGTTGCCTTGTCCGGCGGCTCCGGGTTCGATGCCTGTTGCGGCGCGGTTCCCAAGGAGACCGCGTTGGTGATGCGGATCTCATCGACAGCGATCCAACCCCAGCCACCGTCAAAGGCATCCACGACTTCGATGCGCACCATCTGGCCGGCATATGCGGATAAATCGATGGTGTCCTCCCGCAAGGTCCCGTGCCCATTCGTGAGAACACTGGCCAGCAGGGTCCCGTCGGCCGCGGAAAGAACCGCGATGCCGGCCGAACCTGTCGCGTAGCCGGCCGCAGGATCGGAGTCCAGCTCCGGCGCACGCGTGCCGGAACCTCCACCCTGTACCCAGACGGTCAGCACGGCCCCTTGACCCAACAGAACCAGCGGTGACTTCGCGATCTGGTCGTTGCTCTCCGTATGGACGTTGTCGCCCCACTGCGTGAGGTTGTAGGTGTTGAGGTAACTTTCCTGTCCACGGCCGTTGGTCGGGAAGGTAAAGGGATGGTTCGTTCCTGCCTGGTTGTACTCCATGGTTCCGTCCGCCCTTGCCTTGTCACCTTCCTGGAAGGCGGGCTTCATGCCATCGAACTGATCGGGACGTCCGATGGCCCACGCCACGCCGGCCTCCGGCAGACCGTTGGGCCCGCCGACGCCGGTGACGGCCTCGTCACCCGCTGTGATGGGATCGTCCGGAGCGGGTGTGGCGGGATTCACGCTCGTCAGGACAAAGCCATGGTCGTTCCCCTCCTCAAAGTTCCAGATCACATCGTCTGCATGGGCCGTCAAGAGTGGAGTCAGCCCTACACTAATGAGCAAGATGGTCAGGACATTTCTCATCTGCCTTCTCCTTCCAAGGAATGGGTTGCAAGATTCCTGCAATTATTGCGCAACGGAATGGTGGAAGAAACCGTCGAACGGTCGAGTAGAGATCGCCACGGGTAGAGCCATGTTGTACGAGCGATCCGCACATGTCGCTGCGGTACATCGAAACGGCTTCCGCATACCATACCCTCCGTTACCACTTGGTCCCTGTCGTACAATCCTCACCCGACCGATATACCATGTTATCCGGTGTTTCCATCCAGTGGATTGGTCGGGCAACCCCTTTCTTGCGAGGTGCTCCCGTTCAGTCTCCAACCGTGATGATGACGCGTTGATACCGCGTTAAGGGCGGGGTTCCGCCGTCGGTCACCTCCGCGATCATGTGGATCGTTTCGCCCGGCTCATCCGGGACTACGAAGCTGGCAACCGCATTCTCCTGCCTCGTCGATATGTCGACCACCGCCTCGCCGGTATCGGCATCCGTGTACTGCCACCACGTGAACGTCAGGGGGTCGCCATCGGGATCGGTCGACGGGGCGGCGCTCAACTCCACCCGTTCGTTCGGGCGGGCAGTCCGGTCCAGCGGACCGTCCACGCGTGCCTGCGGCGGATGATTCGCATGCTCATAGTCCTGGACGCACCAATCCGCTCGGGCCGCCCAGTCGTTCTGGAAGGCCTCGGCGAAACGCCAGATCGGCTTGCCCAAATCGCCGCCGTCCCGAGCGCCTTTCCAGACGGCGCTGCCGGGCTTCTCACGGGTGAACCGGCCGCCCCAACTGCCGTAGCCGGGATGCTCCAGGCTGCGCAGGCCGACCACGATCTGGTGCATGAAGGCAGGCGAGTCCCCTTCGGAACGGAAGCCCTTCTGGGGATGCGCCTCATAGATGGCGCACAGGGGACCGTGGTCGCGGAGGAGGTTCTGCTCCATCCATGCACGGTCGAAATATTCGTGCAGTTCCTCCGGGATCATCCGATCCCACTGGTAAGCCACCGTCGCAAACTGACGGAAGCTGCCCAGGGTCAGCAGATCCGGCCAGTTCGGCTCGATATACTCGCGGAAGGTCTGGTCCTGATCCAGGATAATAAACAGAATCGCCTTCTGCGAAACCTCCGTCATTCGATCAGGGTGCTCGTGCTGGATCTTCCACAGCGCTCGGGCGATGGTGTTCGTTCCGCCCCAGGCCTGCAAGTAGACCGGGCCAGGCTTGTCATCCAGCAGGACTTCGACAATCCGGTCGGAGCCGGGCGTGTCTTGGCTCATGTCTCCGACGTTGGCTACGTTCCCCGTGTAAACGAGTTTTCGCAGGGCTTCGGCTATGGGAAAGCCATCAGCATGCTGCGAAAGCTTGGGATAGACCTGTTCGTAGAGGTCGATCTGACGGTCGAGCCACACCTCGTCGGCCCAGTCGTGCCGCTGGACGCCCTGGTCGTTGCCCTTCCAGTGGAACTTGGAGCTACTGTGGATGATTCCCTCGATATCCCACTCGTTGGCGTACAGCAGGAAGCGGACCATCGAGCAGCGGTCGTCAATTTCACCATCCGTGGTGGCGATGATTCGTGGTCGCGTACCGCTCGGTGGCCTGGGGACGTTGACGCCCGGTTCGGCCGGGTCGGTCTGCCGCGTCGAATGCAGTGGCGGTGTATCCCGGGCCTTCTCGGGCTTGAGCGCGAAGTTCGGCTGCATCGTTTCATCGGCTTGAATTCGACGGATCGTCTGGATATCGAGGGCCCCACCGGTTCCATTCTGGCTGCCGAAGATCTGGACACCGTGCAGGTAGCCCCGGAACTGCCGATCCGTGCCGTGCCTGTGGATCGTCTGATTGTAGTTGCCAATGGTGAGCGGACCGCTATCGGTACCCGTAGAGCCGGCCGCATAGCTCCTCTTCCGGTCGAGCTCTGCCACCCGATCGGGACCCCCGAAGTACCAGCACATGTTGTCGCTGTCCCTGGTTCCGTCATAACTGACGGCAAAGAACGTCCACTCGCCGGGCCTGAGTTTCCCGGACGACGAATCGGTGCGGACCCCATCGGGCCATTCGTTGACCGCCAGCCGGAGGCGACCGTCATCGAGATGCACGAGATCGAAGCCCGATCGGTTGTAGTTGAGGTTGAAGGCAATGCGGTTGCCGCCGGAACCGGTTCGAAGAGAGCTGGGTGCCAGCCAGCCGCAGATCGTAAAGGACGACATGCCCTCCAGTTGCCGGAGAGCTTTCCCGTCAGTGCCTACGGTCACCCATCCCCACCCATCTGCGGGTGGCTGGGCGGGAAGCGAAAGCGTCCCGTCGTTCAGCCGCTGTATACCGCCGCTGAGCCGACAGGACGATTCCCCCTTGCCTACACCCACACCGACAAGAGGCGAGGGCAAATCAGCCTGACCCGCCAGCAACGGCCACGTCCCACCGATCACGACCATCAGAGCGGCCGACAATACCGTTCTCATACCGTCCCTCCTATATTCCCGACAAGCAGGGTGGGCCGCAAGCCGTGGTCCACAGAGCCCCGTGTCAGAAGGGCAACTCTTTCCTCGGCCAGCAAAGCCGGAACCCCTCGTCCAAATCCTCCACACGCCGCAGCAATTCCACATGCCCATCCACCATCACGGCATTGGCCCCACCCCGGTCCCGATCCCCCGGCGTATTGTGGAACGTCGCGAAGTTGTCGATCTGTCGCACACGGTTGCCGACCGTGAAATGGGTATCGTTGAACGGATAGTCGCTGTAGCCTTCGATGGTCCACGTGTTCTCCTCGGTGAAGACCACCACCTTGGCCGCGTTGTAGACCTGGCCCTCCCGGGAGACACCCTTCACATCCGATCCCAGCCAACTCGCCCAGATTTCACCGCCTTTGCCCACGTAGGAGTTCATCACATAGCTGACCGCCGTATCATCCCAGTCGGTGCCTTTGGCCCATTGGGAAAACTTGGGACACATATGGACGTCGAGGTCTTTGACATAGGGCCAGAACACGCCGGTTGGCGTTTCACCCTCGCGCACCCAGGCATGACTGTCGGACTTGAGCCAGGTGTTCGCATCGGGAAAGCGCAACTCGTTTTCGTCCAGGTACATCCGCAGCGCGATGCCGTACTGCTTCAGGTTCGAGCGGCACACGATCGTGCGGGCCTGGTCCCTCGCTTTGCTGAGGGCTGGCATCAGAATGGCCATCAGCAGGGCGATGATCGCAATCACTACCAGCAGTTCTATCAGGGTGAAACCAGGATTTCGTCGCATCGTTCTTGCCTCAAAACCGCCCGGTTTGCCTGGATTCGCGAATGGGTGGATATCTGCCCTTTCCGAGCACACACATATGCTGATCATCGCAAAGCTGTCGGCGATCCTGAATGCCATTTTGCGTCTTTCTCTTGCCATTTTGCGAGCCACGAAGGCAGACAAAGGGCGGATTCTGCGATCCACTGGCCCAGTCGCAACACCTGTCGGCCTGTGAACTCTGTGCGCGAGATCTCTCGGGTGGAGCCGTGTGGCAGACAGCAGCCATAGTGGGTATACTGATGGGGGTAGACTTCGAGACTTCGCAATGTTCTGCAGGAACAGGGGTTCTCATGATCGCCCGACGACGTTTTCTTATTTCGACGGCTGCGGGAGCTGTCGTTTTGGCCCGCAGGGTGACGTTTGCTGTTGATGTCCTCGGTACAGCCCCCGAGATCCAGGTCACGCTGGGCGACGCACACAGGGGTACGCCCGCCATCGATATGAACCTGCTCAACAGCTACGGTCCGCAGCCCGAGCGGGTCCAGGCCTTCTTTGCCGAAGTTCGAGCCATTTTTGATGCGGATCGGCAGGCCCGTTTTTCCGGGAATCGGGCACTGGCACGTGCGGCAGATCGGCATGGCATTGCACATCTGGGAGGGCCCATGGTAGGTAATGTTGCCGACGACCGTGCGACGATCTGGTTGCGCACAGTGAGACCATCAGCCATCCGGATCCGCGTGACTGGGCCGAAAGGTGTCCAGCGGTTCGGTCCGGTATCCAGCTCTGTGGAGACAGACCTGACGGCGGTGCTACCGCTCACAGGCTTGCAGCCGGCGACACGATACCGCTATGAGGTGTTCGTCAATGACAAGGCCCTTGAGCTGAGACAAGATACCACGTTTGCCACGTTTCCTCGTCCCGAGCAGCGCGGTGTCTTTCGATTGGCTTTCGGTGGCGATTTTCACAAGTCCGGCATTCACAACATTCACCTCATGCGTCAGATCGTAAGACGCGGAAATCAGGCGATGATCCTGACCGGCGACCTGGCGGTGGATGACCGCAACCATCAGACGGGTCTGCATCGCAGCGACTACCTGCTGCGTGACCTGTCGCCCGCCTGGCAGGGGCTGGCCGCTGCCGTGCCGATCTACGCCGCTTGGGATGATCATGACTACTTCGACAACGATCTGTCGGGCATCCCTACCAAATTCACGGCCGAAGACGTCCGGGCGGTCCGTGAGGTATGGACGCAGAACTGGAACAACCCAGCCTACGGCGAGCAAGGCGAAGGGATCTACTTCCGCACCCGACTCGGGCCGGCGGATCTGATCATGCTCGATACCCGTTCGCTCAGGAAGAGGCAGCGAAAGACAACGAACGCGTACCTCGGGGATCGACAAATGGACTGGCTCAAGGAGGAATTGCTCAAGTGCAGAGGGCCGTTCGTCATCATCAGCAGCGGCACGATGTGGAGTGACTACATTTCCAGCGGCAAGGATTCCTGGGGCGTGTTTGATCCTGCCGGTCGCGAGGAGCTGTTCTCATTTATCGAAAAGAACCAGATCCCCGGTGTGCTGCTGATCTCCAGTGACCGGCATGGTGCGCGGGGATTTCGGATCCCCCGTGCTTCCGGCTATTCGTTTCATGAGCTGGAGGTCGGCACGCTTGGCGGCATGACCGGTCCCGGTGCGATGGCGGAAGACGCGTCCACACAGCTTTTCGGACGGATCGACATCAAAGCCTTCGGGGAACTGGAGTTCAATACCGAGGGTGCGGATCCACAGGTGACCTTTCGTCTCGTTGGCGAGACCGGGCATGTCCTGCAGCACATCTCTCTCTTGCAGAGCCAGTTGACACCGAAATAAGGGCTTTCCGTCGCCGGCAGGTAAGATAAACAGTTGGGAGTACCACTTATGAGAACGTTGTGTACGGGTTTACTTTCCATCGCGGTAGTGGGCAGCTTCATGTTCAGCATGACGGCCGGTGCATTACAGGTCGGTGGTGCCATTTCGGCGGCCCGGGAGGTGACGCCCCAGCCCCCCACTGCGATCGCACCGATCGAGGCTCCGTTTAAAATGCCCCAGCTCGACCGGCCTTCATTTCCCGACCGTACGTTCGACATTCGAGACTATGGGGCTATCGTCTGCGGGTGGGAGGACGTTGAGAAACGCAAGAGTACCGTGGCGATCCGGAAGGCCGTCGAGGCCTGCCACCAAGCCGGCGGCGGCAGAGTGCTCATCCCCACGGGGGACTGGTTGACCGGCGCGATCCATCTGAAGAGCAACGTAAATCTGCATGTCGCGGAAGGCGCTGTCGTCCATTTCAGCAACGACCTGGAGGACTACCTGCCCGTCGTCCACGTGCGCTGCGAGGGGGTGGAAGCGTACAATTACTCCCCTCTGATCTACGCGCCGCACGCGGAGAACATCGCTATCACGGGCCGCGGCACGCTGCACGGCCATGGCCGATGGTGGTGGCAATGGGGCAGAGACAACGACAAGGGCAACCGCGTGGAGGCGGCCAAAGTGCCGCTGGAGAAACGTCGGTACGGCAAAGGAGGCGGACGGGAGGGGATGCGCCCGACGTTCATCGTCCCGTGGAAGGCCCGGAATGTCCTCATCGAGGGGATCACGCTGAGAGAATCGCCGATGTGGAACGTGCACCCGGTCTACAGCGAGAACATCATCGTTCGCGGCATTACCGTGCACAGCCTGGAGTCTCCCAACGGCGACGGGGTCGTGCCCGATTCCTGCAAGAATGTCCTCATCGAATACAACCATCTGGAGACCGGAGACGACGCCGTGGTCATCAAGTCCGGGCTGAACGAGGATGGGCTGAAGATCGGTATTCCCAGCGAGAACATCGTGGTCCGCAACTTCACCGCCCGCGACGTCCGCACCGGCAGCGGCGGCATCGTCTTCGGCAGTGAAACCTCGGGCGGCATTCGCAACGTCTACGTGCACGACGCCTACTTCGATGGCTGTGACCGTGGGATTCGTTTCAAGACCACGCGCGGCCGTGGCAACGTCATCGAGAATATTCATATCGCGAACATCGAAATGAAGAACATCGAGAATCAGGCGATCAATTTCAACTCGTACTATGAGAGGAACGCGATCGGAAAGTCACCGCTGTTCCGCAACATCTACATCCGTCATGTTCGGGTCAACGGCGCCCGCACTGCGATCGAGATGATCGGGCTGCCGGAGAAGTGGCTGGAGAACATCAACATCGAGAACGCCCGGTTCGAGAACGTTCAGGACGGTGCGATTGCCCATCGGGTCAAGGAGCTTCGCCTGCATGATGTCTCGATCACATCGAGCGGGCGTCCGATTTCACTCGAGGATGTGTTCGAGGCGACGATAGAGAACGTAGAGCTTTCCGGCCGGCGTCCGCTTCTGTCCGTCGGCGGCTCCGAGAGTGGTCAGATCCGCGTTCAAGGCCTCCCTCGGGACGATGTGGAATGCGCGCCGGAGGTGCCCCGGGCGGCTGTCGCCATCGGTGAGACGAGGCTTCCCTGAGATACAGGGCTCATGCCGGTATGGCCGTTGGGCGGAGACGGCTGCGTCACCTGTCCAGGGCGGTCGGTCGATGGACCCGAAGCGAAACGCCTGGCGGTGTGGTGTTCGGAGATGCACGGACGGTCGGGTGATGTTCACCCGCGGGCTCTCAGAAACAGGCGTGCTGCGGGAGTGACAATCGGAGCCGATCGATCTGCGAGACCGTCTGCAAGAGCCCCGCTTCTGTGGGTTACGGCTGCACTTCGGCCCGTCCGAAGGGCCTGTACATCCCTGTGTCGACGGTTGAGCACGGGTGTCATGATCCTCGCCTCGCCGTTTTCCCGTTTTTTTGGGGAAGAGACGTTGACTGCTGCAAGACGAAACGCTATCTTGTAATCAAAGTACTCCGATTGATTTAGTGATAATATGGCGATCAACATTTCAAGAAAGTGCGATTATGCTCTGCGGGCGGTCTTCGAACTGTCTTTTCGCGATAGCTCTGGGCCGGTAGCAGTTCAGGAGATTGCGGCGGCACAGGGCATTCCGGCGCGATTTCTAGAGATTATCCTGAACGAATTGCGGCAGGCCGGCCTGGTCGCGTCGCATCGGGGCAATGCCGGCGGATACACGCTGGCCGATCTTCCGCAGCGGATTACGGTGGCACAAGTAATCGAAGCCATTGAAGGACCGGTGTCGATGGGGATCCCGGCCGACCCGCGCAAGTACGTGCGTGGCGACGCGGCTTTGGCCGACCTCTGGGCGCGTATCGATGAGTCGCTGACGCGTACCTGTCGGGAGGCGACTTTTGCCGATCTGGTGGAGCATGAGAAACGCAGCCGACGTACGGCTGTACTCGACTACTCAATCTAGCCAGCGAGCGGTCGCTCTTTTTTTTGCGACGAAATCATATAATTCCAGTAGGCATAGTGTGGAAAAGGGCGGAATCATGGCGGAATCGCACTACAGAAGCATTGTAAAAGCGGTTACCTGGCGGGCCGGCGGAACTGTGGTGACCTTCATCATCGCGTGGCTGCTGACCGGCAAGCCGACGCTCTCGATCGGGATCGGCCTGTTGGATAGCGCCGTCAAAATCGGGGCGTTCTATGCCCACGAACGCATTTGGAACCGGCTCAGCTTCGGGAAACTCGAGCCGCCGGACTATCAGATATGACCATACATCAACAAAGAAGCATAAGGAGTTCCAACATGCTGACAGGATCACTGATGGATGTGGCACAGGCCGATGTAAAGGAATTGGTCGAAGGATTGAACTTTGCCCAGAAGGTAGACCGCTCGCTAAGCCTGATCGAGCAGGCGTTCGCCGAATTCGGAGACCGTCTGGTGGTGGCCAACAGTCTCGGAAAAGACTCCAGCGTCGTCTGGCACCTGGCCAAACGGGTTCGTCCGGAGATCCCGGGTTTCATCGTGACGACGCGCTTCAAGCCGGCCGAGACGAAGCGATTCATGGCCGAGGAGGTCGCCCGGTATCCGGAACTGCGCGTCTTCGACAACGACGAGGAGATCCCCGACCGACTGTACGCCACCGACCCGGACCGCTGCTGCGACATTCTCAAGGTCCAGCCCACCCGCGAGGCAATCCGCGAGATGGATGTTGCCTGCTGGGTCACGGGCCTGCGTTGCACCGAAGGGCGAACCCGCACGGACTTCAAGGAAGTGGAAGAGCGGGATGAGGGCCTGATCAAGCTCAATCCCATCCTGCTATGGTATGAGCGGGAGGTGTGGCAATACCTGGCGTTGAACCAGGTCGACGTGAATCCTCTCTACGCCCAGGGATACCGATCGCTGGGGTGCTGGCCTTGCACGAAGATCGCCCAGGGTGCCGACGAACGCGCCGGACGTTGGGTCGGCACGAGCAAGTGCGGCGGTGAATGCGGCATCCACACGAGACCGCTGCTGGAGAGTTGACGCGGAGCCGCGAAATGTTGCCGCCGCGTCAATCCCGCACCCGTGTCCGGACGATGGCGCCATCCTTTATAGACGAAAGGACGAAGACACCGATGAATGCAGATGTGCAACGAGTGCTTACCGTGCCCGAAAGCATTCGACGCCAGGCGGGGCAATTTCGCCATCAGGTGGAACGCTTCGTTCGGGGCGAATGGTCGCCGAGTGGCTTCCGTGCATACCGGGTGCCGTGGGGCGTGTACGAACAGAGAGCCACAGGCCATTACATGGTCCGCGTGCGCATCGGGGCCGGTCTGGCCTCGTCTGCTCAGCTTCGAAGCATCGCACAGTTGAGTCGCCGCTATGGTAACGGCATCGTCCACGTGACAACTCGCCAGGACATGCAGATTCACGATGTGGCGATCGAGAACACACCGGACGTACTCGAGGGCCTGCTCGATGCCGGTCTGTCTTCGCGTGGCGGAGGGGGCAATACCGTCCGGAATATCACGGCATGTCCGCGGGCGGGCCTCTGCGCAGCGGAGCGATTCGACGTGACGCCCTATGCGATTGCGCTGGCGGAGTATCTCCTTTCGTTCGACAGCTCTTACCATCTGCCGCGTAAATACAAAATCGTATTCTCCGGATGCGCGGCAGATTGTGCCTTCGCCTCTGTCGCCGACCTCGGCTTCTTTGCTCAAGATCGACACGGCGCGAGAGGTTTTGCCGTCTATGCGGGAGGAGGACTCGGCCCCAATCCGGCCGTCGGCGTCCAGGTAGAGGAATTCATCGGGGAGGGCGAGATTTTCGAAGTGGCCGAAGCCGTGAAGCGGCTCTTCGACGCGCATGGCGACCGGGCCAATAAACACAAGGCCCGATTGCGTTATGTCCTGAAGAGGCTGGGCCCCGAGGGGTTCGTTGACCTGTATCGGAACGAGCGCGCGGCGGTTCGGCGGGACGGCCTGGAAGGCCCGACCCCACGGGTAACCACGACAGATCGACCCCCCAGTGGAGAGGCTCCGTCGGTGGCTGGCTTGCCCGACGGCGCCGATGCGACGGTGGACGTTCTGCCCGAGAAGGGCGAGGGACGCTATACGTTTCGACTCCGCGTGCCCCTGGGAGATATCTGCGCGGGTGATCTACTCGAGGTCGCTCGCCTCGCCGAAGACTACGGCATCGGGGCCATACGAACCACACAGCAGCAGAACCTGCTGTTCCCCTCGGTGCCACAGGCAAGGCTTGACGCTCTGCGCAGCGAGCTTGGTCGGCTCCGCATGCGTGCGCCAGCAGAGAGCCTGCCCGAGATCGTGGCGTGCGCGGGGGCGTCCACCTGCAAACTGGGTTTGTGCCTGTCGCGAGGCCTGTCCGGGGCGATCCTGGAGAAACTGGCTGCGAGTCCGGACGTTGATGCCGGCGGGATAACGATTCGTATCAGCGGATGTCCGAATTCGTGTGCTCAACATCACGTCGCTGACATCGCGCTGCAGGGTCGCGCCCGGCGAATTGGCGACCGTTTGATGCCGTGCTATGACATCTTCGCCGGCGGTAAGGCCGTCAAAGGTGAGGCTCGTCTCGCCGGGGTCGTGGGTACGGTGCCAGCGAAGGCGGTGCCGGAACTGCTGGCCGAGCTGTTCGCGAGCGACAAACAGGATTCGCAACTGGAATCGCTCGTTCTGAAGTATGCCTCTGCCGTCGAATCTGCACCGGATGGATACTTCTGCGACTGGGGAGCGGATCAGCCGTTCTCGCCGGCCGGTCGCAGGGCGGGGGAGTGCGGAGCCAGTTCCGCCGATGCGACCAGGGCCGAGGACGCGCGCTCGGGACGCTGTCGGTTCGCAGATTGATCTTCCCACGGTCAGGCAGCACGCCGAGTCTTGTGGTATGAGATCAGGCGGGCGTTGATGGCGACGATCACGGTGCTCAGGGACATCACCAGCGCGCCGCCGGCGGGGGGCAGGACGAAGCCGACGCGATAGAGAATCCCCGCGGCCAGCGGGATCGCGATGACGTTGTAGCCGGTGGCCCAGGCGAGGTTCTGCTTCATCTTGCGATTCGTGATCTGCGAGAGCGAGATGACATCGGCGACATCGCGCGGGTCGTTCTCGATCAGGACGACGTCGGCGGTCTCGACCGCTACGTCGGTGCCGGCCCCGATGGCGATGCCGACGTCCGCCTGGGCCAGGGCGGGGGCGTCGTTGACGCCGTCGCCGACCATGGCGACCTTCTTGCCCTGCTGCTGAAGCTGCTTGATCTTCTCCGATTTCTTGTCGGGCAGCACCTCGGCGAAGTAGCTGTCCAGACCCAGTTCGTCCGCAACATATTTCGCGGTCGCTTCGTTGTCACCGGTGATCATGGACACCTCGATGTCGTGCTCCTTCAACGTCCTGATTGCTTCGCGCGATTCCTCACGGATGATATCCGCCAGGCCGATCAGGCCCTGGACCTTCTGGTCGGAGACGACCAGCACGATCGTCTTGCCCTGGCCGGCCATCTGATCGACCTTCTCCATGCCCTCGGTGCCGGTAACGCCGGCGGGCTCCAGTACGCCCTTGTTGCCGATGTAGATTTCCCGCCCATCGACGTTTGCCTTGGCGCCTTTGCCGGGGATCGAGTTGAAGTCCTTGGCTGGGACGCGCGACAGTTCTTTCTCTTCGGCCTTTCCGACGATGCCCCGGGCGATGGTGTGTTCGGAATTCTGCTCGATGGAAGCCGCCTTACGGAGGAGTTCGTCCTCGCTCCAGTCACCAAGGCGGACGATGTCGCTTACTCCGAACTGACCCTGGGTCAGGGTGCCGGTCTTGTCGAAGACGACGACGTTCACGTTCCGCGCCGCCTCGAACGACGTGCGGTTGCGGATCAGCAGTCCGTTGCGGGCCGACAGCGCCGTGATCATCGCGACGACCAGGGGCACCGCCAGGCCCAGCGCGTGCGGGCAGGTGATGACCATGACGGTGACCATGCGCTCCAACGCGAAGACGAATTGCTGACCCAGCAGGAGCCAGGCGACCAACGTGCCTACGCCTACCGTGATGGCGATGACGGTGAGCCAGAACGCCGCTTTGTCGGCCAGGCCCTGAGCGCGCGATTTGCTCTCGCCCGCCTCCCGCACGAGGTTCACCACCTGCGACAGGTACGAGTCCTCTCCCGTCTTGCTGACCTGGACGGTCAGCGACCCGGTGCCGTTGACCGAGCCACCGATGATAGTTTGGCCCGGGCCCTTGCTGACGGGTTTGGATTCTCCGGTAATCGCCGATTCGTCGATCTCGGATTCGCCCTCGGTGATCTCGCCATCGACGGGGATTTTCTCGCCGGGTTTGACCAGGACCTTGTCCTGTTTGCGGAGCTGATCCAGGGGCACCTCCTCGGTCGATCCGTCGTCTGCCAGTCGGTGGGCCTCCTTGGGCATCAGCTTGGCCAGTTCCTCCAGCGCCTTGGAAGCGCCCATGACGGATTTCATTTCGATCCAATGACCCAACAGCATGATGTCGATCAGGGTCGCCAGTTCCCAGAAGAAGACACGGCCCCGCAGCCCGAATACGACGAGGCTGCTGTAGACGTAGGCGACGGAGATCGCCAGTGCGATCAGCGTCATCATCCCCGGTTTGGCCTTCTTCAGTTCATCGGCCAGCCCTTTCAGGAAGGGCCAGCCGCCGTAGANNAAGTAGATGAATGAGGAGATCGCAAACCGCAGATACCGGTCGCCGGCAAAGGTAAAGGAGATGTTCAGCAGGCTCTGGATCATGGGTGACAGCGCCAGAACCGGGATCGTCGCGACCAGGGAGATCCAGAAACGCTTCTTGAAATCCTGTACCATGTGGGCGTGATGAGAGGCATGGTCGTGACCGCCGTGCTGATGCTGACCGTGATCGTGGTCACCGTGTTCCTCATGCTCATGCCTCTGGGCCTTGCCGCCTTCGGTTTGAAAGGCGTTCTTGCACTTGTCGCTGCAGAAGTAGTACGTCTTACCGTCACGCTCCAGTGTCACGGCTTCGCTCTTCTCAACCTTCATCCCACATATCGGGTCTTTGACCTTCTCCGCCATGAGATCGCACCTCTGTTGCCTGTTGGTTTTCTTGCTCTTGACCAGGTACTGCTTGGCTTACAGGGCGGCCTTCGCTGCTTCTTCCGATGCAACGATGATCCGTTTGCCGAAGGCGCTGGTCACATCGCCACAGGCGAGAACGCCTTCGACATGGGTGGAACAATCAGGCTGTACGACGATCTGGTCTCGATCGTTCAACTTGGGGAAGTCCCGGCAGGATTCGGTCTGTGGCATGAAGCCGATCTGGTTGAATGCCTGCCAGCGGCAACTGCTTGTCCCGAGAGAGCAAGGGATTCCCTCGCCCACAATCGAGCACCGCCCTGATGGCCTTGCCGCTGGAGAGGGTTCATACTTGAAATCCCCGAAGTCGGCTTGATTGTCCCCTGTTATCCTGCGGGCAGGTGGGATCATGGTCCACACGGAGAAAGGAGAACGACGAGTGATGCGACAGATGGCAATTCTTGCAGTGTTCTGCCTGGCGGGTTGCCGGTCGTACCAGCCTCCTGCTGCCCCCGTCGGCCACCCGGCGAATCCACAGGCCCGTCCGGGACGGGTCGAACCCTTGTCCCCGGTCCTCCACGTCGACGGCGATAGTCTCCCGTCGCGGCCTCCCGAGTTGCAGCGGCAGGGGATGGGGCACATGGGCAATGACGTCGAAGACCCCTCCGAGGAGTGAAACGGATATGACCCGATGTGAAACGAGCGCAGGCACGTTCGTGACTTTGGTTTTCCTGATCGCTGGATGCGGATCCTCGTCGCTGGACCCTCAACCGGCCTTTGACGACGTCCGCGCTGGCGTCGCCAGGCGGAGTGGTCGTCCGATCACATGGCATCGTCAGGACGAGTCGTCCACCGCGCCCACGTCACAGATCGAAGAGATGCTGAGTGACGACTTGTCCCTCGACGAGGCGGTTCGCATTGCCTTGCTGAACAATCGGCGGTTGCAGGCGACCTACGAACGTCTGGGGATCGCGCAGGCCCAGGTGGTTCAGGCCGGATTGCTGCGCAACCCCATGTTGGATGTATCCCTTCGATTCGTGGAAGGTCCCGGCTCCGACTATATTCTCGAAATGGGAGCCATCCAGGATATCCTCGACGTATTCCTGATCCCCCTGCGAAAACGCCTGGCCAGAGCCCAGTTGCAGGTGACGAAATCGGAAGTGATCGGCGTGGTGCTGGACACGATCGCGCGCACCGAAAGGGCCTTCGTTTCTCTTCAGGCCGCCCAACAGACGCTGCATCTGAACCGCCAGATCCTGAGTGCGGCCGAAGCATCGTACGATGGGGCCCGGCGACTGCATCAGGCCGGCAACATTACGGACCTGGCGCTGGCCAACGAGCGGGCGCTGCACGAGCAGGCCAGGTTGGCGGTCGCTTCGGCTGAAATGGTGGTTCTGCAACGGCGCGAAAGAGTCAACACGCTGCTCGGACTGTGGGGCGAGCAGACCTCCTGGCAGATCGCCGGCAGTCTCCCCGATCTGCCTGCCGAGCCGCTGGACCTCGACGAACTCGAACGACGCGTCGTGATCAACAGCCTGGATCTGGCCATCGTGCGGCAGCGCATGACCGCCACGGCGGCGCGGATGGGCATCGACGCATCCCAACTGGTATTTCCCGAACTGGCGGCAGGCGCGGAGGCCGAGCGCGAACCCGATGGCGAATGGTCGGTCGGGCCCGCTTTTGGCGTCGGCATTCCGCTCTTTGACCAGGGCGTGGCCCGAAAAGCGGCCGGGCGGGCGGAGTTGAGACGCCTCTGGGACGAACATACGGCGCTGGCCATCGAGCTGCGTTCGGCGGCGCGGACCGCGCGATACCGCCTGCTCAATGCCCGACGGCAGAGCGAGTACTATCAACAGGTGATCGTTCCATTGGCGCAGCAGATCACCGGTGAGACGCAACTGCAATACAATGCCATGCAGCTCGGGGTTTTTGAGCTGCTGGCGGCCAAGCAACGCGAGATCGACATGCAACGAGGCGCCATCCGCGCGCTGGAAGAATACTGGACGGCACGCGCGGACCTGGAACTGCTGCTCAGTGGGCGTATGACCATGCAGCCGAGCGGTACCGAGCCCTCGGCGGAAGATCCCATGGCGATGCCCTCTGCCGGGGGAGGCCATTGACGCGGCGTTGCCGGATGAACCCTGCACGCTTTGACACGATGGAGAAAGATGATGCTTCGCTTCGTGACAATTCCTATGGCGATTTTTTCCATCCTCTCGCTGGCTTCCGAGGAGCAGGACGATCGCCTGGACTATGATTACACCTCGCCCACCTTGACGATCTCGGAATCGAGCGATCCGCCGCTTCCGTGGGCCGATGCGGCCACGAATCCACAACCACCGGGCGAACGCGACGTGGATTATACGCCGGCGGTGGTTCCCAACGGAACCAGGGCCCAGTACCAGGTCGTCAACGGTGTGAAGGTCTTCCACCTGGTGGCTGAGCCCATCGTGTGGGAGGTGGCCCAGGGGTTGACGATCCGGACCTGGGGCTACAACGGCACGGTGCCGGGCCCGATGATCGAACTGGCCGAGGGAGACCGCGCGCGGATCTACGTGACGAACCACCTGCCGGCGCCGACTAGCGTACACTGGCACGGCGTGCTGCTGCCCTGTGGCATGGATGGTGTCTCCGGATTGACCCAGCCGGCGATCGAACCGGGCGAGACCTTCCGGTACGAGTTTATCTTTCCGTATTCCGGCACGTTCATGTACCATCCCCACTTCGATTCGATGACGCAGGAGGGAATGGGACTGACCGGAATGGTCGTGGTGCACGAACGCCTGCCTGCCGAGGAGAGGCCCGATCGCGACTTTGCCATCCTGCTGCACGAGTGGCGGATCGATGCCGGCGTCGCTCGTCCGAATCCGAACGAGATGAGCGACTTCAACGTGCTGACCATGAACGGCAAGGCGATGCCTGCCACCGAACCGCTGGTGGCGAAACTGGGCGACCGCGTCTGGATTCGCTATGGCAATCTCAGTGCCATGGACCATCATCCCATTCACCTGCACGGCTACGCGTTCAAGATCATCGGCAGCGATGGGGGCTGGGTCGAGGACAAGTCGAAGCTGCTTCCTGAGACGACGGTGCTCGTGCCGGTCGGTTCGGCCAAGGTGGTCGAGTTCGTCGCCGACAACCCTGGCGACTGGCTCTTTCACTGCCATATGACGCACCACACGATGACGCAGATGGGCCACGATTTTCCCAACATGGTCGGTATGGATACCGCCGGTTTCGACGAGAAGGTGCGCGCACTGATCCCAGGGTACATGACCATGGGGACCTCCGGGATGCGCGACATGACGAAGACGGGCATGCCGCTGCCGGCCAACAGCATTCCCATGCTGGGCTACACCGGGCAGTTCGGGCAGACCGTCCTGGGCAGCATGGCCAACGTGCTGATGGTGCGGGAGGAGATCGACAGTTACGAGAATCCTGGGCCCTACGATTTCCCCGAGGGCACCGTGGCTCGAGAAGCGACCGCGGAGGAATTGGAAGCCGACGGCATCGACGTCGGCCCGATGCCCGAGGAATCTCGCCGCCTTTTCAGGCAAAGCCGCATGATGCATCGCGGCGAGATGCCGCAGAAGAAGCGCGAAGAGCCACGATGAAGGGCGAACGGCGTCCTACCGGCGCTGAGTTCTAATGACGTAAACTTTGTGTTCATCTTTCGAAAGAAGATCTCTTTGAGGGAACCATTCTCTCTTGATCCCCGTTCAGACGGCCACCTGACACGAATCGGGAAATGATATCATCGTCATCGACCAACGAAGCAGGGTCAGGATTCCTCAAGAGCAGACCGATATGAACACCACCAAACGCAGAACGTTCAGCGTGGCACTGGTCTTCTCTACGATCGTGCTGGTCAGCACGTAAGTTATCGGGGCCGGTTTCCAGCCTGCCCACGATCGCTGTCCAATGATGGTCTCGCCGATCCAGGCGGAAAATGTGAAACCGGACCTGGTACGGACGTATAAGGGT
>NPIE01005427.1_pt1 | contig 23127 bp, 23 predicted proteins | sample 8637661 | NCBI WGS metagenome assembly NPIE01 (sample SAMN07420842, study PRJNA396082) | bioreactor metagenome | isolation source: sample BA12 brine-fed electro-methanogenic bioreactor BA | place: Japan: Kochi | collected 2016-12-09
CTGGGCGGTAATGGAACTATTATTGGCTCAACAGCAAATGTTATTGTGACATCTTTATCTGAAAGAACCAGGTATCCAATTACTCCCATGTTGTGGAACAAAAGGGGTTTGCCTGTTATGTTCATCAGTTGTTTAGTTGCATCAGGACTTTATGTTCTTTATTATTTCTTCATTGGATTTTGAAATCCAAATTTTTTGAGCCTGGGACAAATATTCAAGATACCTGCTATCTCCTAATAAATACCGTAGTTCTTCTTCAAATATTTCTATTGGTGCTGAATATATATCTGATACTCGCAAACAGCTTTTCGGTTCCTCTTTTATAATTTTGGTTTCATCCAGAGTGATTTCACCATCTTGATTAATGTCCATTGGATGCAAAATACAATAAAACGGCTTCAAATACCAGGGGTGCTTACCGATTATTTTCGACGCAACCTGTAAGGCACATTTGTGATCTGGTCGAAGAAAAACGCATGTTTTTCTTGAAAAAGGTATATCCCGCTCAATCAGCTTCGAATGAATGACTACTCCCGATTCTGTGTATGGGTCATTTTCAACTTGCCCTACAAACCAATCATTGAAGTCTAAAAATTTTTGATCCATGCAGGATTGGACTACTTTAAAATTCTCAAGAATTCTTTGTTTTTCCTCAAGATCAATCCAAACCCCATAAGTACAACACACACCGTGGCACTTGTGTAAGATGCAGCGTTTTAATTTTTCTTTGTAGAACATTCTTTTCGCAATTGTTTTATTCCAGGCCATGCCAACAATTCTAACAAAAAGCTTACAATTTTTCAGTATAATTTTTTAATTGATAATAGGTTGTATAGAAAATATCTATTGATTCGGATTATGATTACTGAAGAATGATTAACTCGATCCGTAATTTGGCAAGGAATTTGCAACAGAAATAAACAATGACACACAAAATAACCTTTATGAAGAAAACTCAACGTAAAAACATTGAATCAAATGTCAATTCGTATTTTTCGGGTTTATATTCGGAGAATCATTATCCCGTCAACAAGAACCAATCAGAAATAATTGTTAAAATTTATCATACGACTTTGGTGAAAAATTCTTTCATTTACAAAAATCTAAAATTGCATGATAAAATTTTAAACGGTGATTTTATTAATTTGAAAAGTAGTTTGTATAAAGACGCACAAAAATTTGGGGCGAAACCTAATCAACAAAAATTGATCAACTCATTAACAGGATCAAGAATTGATCCTAAATCTTTTGTAAATTATTTAGATTCTAAGCTTTATACTGTTTTGGGTTTATGATGAACTCACAAAAACAAACTGGGGAATTGGGAAGAAAAATGGCGCAGATACTTTTCATCGATGATGATACGCACACATTATCTTTGATGGAGCAAATTGCTCTCATCCTAGGTCACCATGCCATTTTATGTCCAGCAGCAAGGAATGCTTATAATATGGCTGTTGAAAATGAACCTGACTTGATAATGATCGATATTAATATGCAGGAAATGAATGGTTTTGATGTTGTTAAGAAATTGCGCCAACACAAAAAAACCAGTCAAACACCGGTAATTATACTTTCTGCCAGTGAACCAGATTTTGAATCAAGCAAGGCAATTGAAGTTGGGGCAAATGGGTTCTTGCCAAAACCATTAACCATCAAAAATTTAGAAAGTACTATAGCTCAATTCAATATATAATACCTGGTATGAATTTTGGTTTAGTTCTACCTAATTACGGACCACAAGCATCACGATATGCAATAATTGATTCTGCGCTGGTTGCAGAAAACTTTGGATTTGAATCGATTTGGTTAACCGATCATCTTGCGTTACCCGAAAAAGATGGAGAACTTTTTGGACATATTTATGAATCCATTACCACAATGTCCTTTCTCGCTGCCAGTACCAGAAAAATTAAATTAGGATTATCAACATTAGTACTTCCCCAACGCAATCCCCTTGAAATTGCAAAATCAATTGCAACTTTAGATAATTTATCCAATGGAAGAATAATTATTTCAGCTGGTATTGGTTGGTCTGAAGGAGAATATAAAAATCTCGGTTATGAATTTCAAAATCGGGGAAAAAGAATGGATGAGGCAATAAAAATTCTGAGATCGTGTTGGAGAGGAAAAAAAATAGTAGATTTCAAAGGAGAGTATTACAATTTTGAAAATCTCGTTTTTTCACCACCTCCTGTTCAATCTGGTGGCCCCCCTCTCTGGATTGCAGGAGATTCACTGGCTAGCTTGAGCCGAGCAATATCTTTGGGAGATGGTTGGCACCCGAATGCCCACTCTCCAGAAGTATTAGAGGATGCATTGAAAAAATTCAAATTAATCATTCAAATGCGTCCTTTCACAATTGCTGTTCGGATTGGAATTGATTTGATTTCCGGAAACAATGAACAAAATTCTTCTGTAATATCAGGTAATTCCAATGAAATTATTGAAAAATTAAAGAAATACCAAAAAGCCGGTATGAATTATGCAATTGTAAACTTCAAAGCCAATTCCCAAGCAGAAAGAGAAAGATCCATTAGACAATTTTCTCAGGACATTGCACCTGCCATTACGGAAAATTTATGAAATTCATTTCCATTTACTCAAGCATTGGAAAAAGCAAAATTGTTCGACTCTTGATTTTTTTCATTTTAACTGGTGCACTCCTTACAAGTTGTAATGTGCAAATGCCAGACATTAATAATTGGTTTGTTGAACCTTCAATTTCACCTACAACCCCAGCTTTACCATCATCAACTCACACAAATACTACCGTTTCAACTAGCACTGTTTCAAGTTCAACCTTACCATCTGAAACCTCAACCTTTAAACCCTCAGAAACCGTCACTTCTACACCTCAGCCTTCCATTACCGAAACTTCCAATGTTATATCAACACCATCTTTATCTCCCACCATTACTCTTACACCTACACGCACATTAATTCCCACCAGAACCAGATACCCAACCTTCACACCACGACCTTCTCGTACAAGAACAGTCACATTAACGTCCACTCCTCGACTTGCTTATTTTCGAATAAACAACCTCGGCCAATTCTCTTTTGTTACCTCCCCTGTAAGACCAGAAGCCATTGTAAGTCCTGGTGAGGATGGCATCACTACAGTTGAATTGATTGGTGAAGATGGGCGTTCCATTATCAAAGAAAATTTCAATTACCAAAATTTTATGGATAGACACTTTGGTATCGCTCCACCGATCGAATTTGATTTAAATTATGCTTCCGAATATGGTCGCTTGATCATCAGTACCAAAGATCGTTTTAACAGGACTATATTCCTCACCTCAGTAGATCTCATCCTGCTTGAGTTTGGTTCGAATAAAATCACCAGTCCGAAAGATCTTACAGAACCAATATTAATTCGTGAACCTGATTATGATGAAACTGTTGCGGGAGGGATGATCATTTTTGAAGGATTAGCCAGAACCTTAAACACGAATCCAATTATCATTGAATGCATAGACCCTAATGGCAACATACTGTGCGAAGCACAAGTGGAAATTGAAGCCCCCAACCAGGTGCTCAGTCACATCCCATTTCAAGCGTACCTTCCCTATTCAGTAACTGAGAGCACGAATGTGCGATTGACACTCCGTCAGGAAAGTGCCTCTCGTCTGCCTGGAACAATTTATTTGGTCAGTTACGAAATTACCCTTGATCCATAGGTAAGGATTTTAAAATCTCAAAAAAGTTTTTTCTTAGGTAGGCAAGACTTTTCCTTGCTTGCATTCTTGTATCTTCGTCAATGTCCAGAGAAATGAATTCTTCCTCATCCAACACTTCAAATTTTCCATCTGGAAAAACAAATAAATCTATGGAAAGATCGACATAGATAACCTCATGTTTAGAAATTTTAGCTGGTTTGCAAATGTCGCAATACCATCCTTTCAAACGATCATCATCGCGATCATGGATTTCAAATATGTTGAACCAACAATCATCAAAAAAAACCTCTTTAAAGCGATCATTTTTTTTGAGGTTAATCCCTAAAACGATCGAATCCTCACGGTTGTAACGGGCTTCAAGCAAAATGTAATTATCACCACGTCTTATCCTTTTTGCCATGTAGCGCCAGGTCTCGATTTCATGAATATTTTGTTTAATCACTGTAATATTATTCATTTTAGTTCCTCTAAAATACTGATTGAATCCGTTGCAAATCCCACCTCTAGATATGAACCTGTGTTTATAGGGTCATCAACAATAAATGAAAATGTATGGTTGCCAAGCTTCAATTCAACCTTCCAATGAGACCCTAAAAAGACATCATCTGTGATTAGGACTTTGAATTTATTTTGTGNNGGGGTTTTAAATGTTAACCCATCAGGACGAATTAAAACTGTTACCTTCTTTCCTACATCTAAATCAACGGGTTTTTGACCTGAAACATGTATGTCTCCAATTTCAGTTTTTACAATTGTTGGTTCGATGGAAGATAGCTCTCCTTTTATCAAATTTGTTAACCCAAAAAATTCTGCTACCCAGGCGTTCGCCGGATTGTGGTATGTGCTCTCTGGAGCTGCATTCTGAATGATTTTCCCCTCATTTAGCAGGATAAGGCGATCACCAATCGTAAAAGCCTCTTCCTGGTCATGGGTTACATAAATCGCAGGAACTTGCGTTTCGTGTAAGAGAGTTCGCAACTCAACCATGAGTTGTTCTCTTAGTGTCCTATCCAACGCACCTAACGGTTCATCTAACATTAATAAACGTGGTTCAGGAGCTAATGCCCGAGCAAAGGCAACCCGTTGTTGTTCTCCCCCTGACAAATCGGGAATTTGCCGGTGGGCAAATGTCTCTAATTTCACCTTCTTGAGAATTTCATCTACCCTTGAATGGATTATTTCAGCGGGTAGGTTTTGCATGTTTAATCCAAATGCAACGTTATCAAAAACGTTTTTATGTGGAAACAAGGCATAATCCTGGAACATAAATCCAAATTTTCTTTTATGAACCGGAACATCATGCAAATTACTTTCATCCCAGAAAATTTCACCTTTTTCTGGTTTTTCTATACCGGCAATGATTCGCAAAATTGTACTTTTTCCACTGCCAGATCGACCCAGTAAGCAAACCGTTTCACCCTGTTGCACTTCAAAACTTACTCCTCGAAGCAGTGGTTGATTCTCATAATCCTTAAAGATGTTTTTCACTGAAAGCATAGACTAAAATTCCTTAATTTTTGGAAGCTCTAATCGCTCGATTAAATAAATAGATACTGCACATATTACCATCAATATGGTTGACATCGCCATTGCCTGTCCGTAATTCAACCCACCAGGCTGTGATAAATATCGATAAATTGCAACCGGGATGGTAGGCATTTCCGGTCTGCTGATGAATGTTGTCGCACCAAATTCTCCCAGAGATATCGTGAACGCAAACAATGCAGCCGAAATAGATGCCCTGAAAATGATCGGGAACTCAACATGCCACCAGGTTTTCCAAGGAGATGCACCTAAAACCTGTGCGGAATGTTTTAAAGATGGTGGGATCGAATTAATAACAGGTTGTAATATTCTTACGACAAAAGGTAATGCTACCAGTGAATGAACAATTGGTACCAATAAAGGAAATGACCTTACATCAATGGGTGGTTTATTAAAAACGAGGATGAAACCCAACCCCAACGTGACAGCGGATGTCCCCAACGGTAACATAAGCAAGGGATCTAAAATCCTTCCCCATAGATTTCGATCAGAGATGATTTTTGCAGCCAAAAAACCCAACAATAAGGCGATTCCTACCGTGATAAGACCAAAATATAATGAGTTAAGAATTGCATCAATTGGAGGCACATAAAATAATGAACCCCTACGGTTGATAAATAATTCCTGATAGTAAGCGAATGTAAATGTTTGATTTAGATTACGACTCGTGATTTTTAGAGGATCAATCATTAAAAATGATCTCAATACAAGCGATAACAAAGGGGAGACAAATAAAAACCCTAAAAAGATCAAATTTCCTGAAACGAATAATATTTCCTGCCAGGTTTGTATTGGTTTTTCTATTTCGTCCGGGTTTCTAAAAATCAACGATACATTTTTATTGTTAATCAGTCTGGAATAAATGATGGTGAATACCAAGGTGCATGCTAATTGGATCGCAGAAAGAATTCCAGCAACAGGCAAATTCAATAAATGCATCGCTTGGATATAAATTTCAACTTCCATTGTGGCATAAGATGGTCCACCTAACAGCAGGATTACCGCAAAACTCGTAAAGTTAAACAAAAATACGAGCAGAATAGCAGAGAAAATCGCTGGTTTGAGCAACGGTAATGTGATATATCTCCAAACATTGCGATTGGAAGCTCCTAAAGTTCTGGCAGCAAATTCAAACTTAGGGTCTAATTGGCTCCAAGCTCCACCTACAACACGAATAAAAACTGTTGAGTTGTAAAACACATGCGCTATTAGTATGGCGATGAGCGTATTCATGATCTGAATGGGTGGCTGCTCTAAAGAAAAAATGGCCTGCAACAAAATATTGAGCCATCCCTTCGGACCCAATAAAGCATTAAATCCAGCAGCAACAACAATGGTAGGCATAATAAAAGGGAGTGTTGTTAATAAACGAAATACCGACTTTCCCCAAAATTTATATTTTGCAAAAATAAAAGCAGCAGGAAAACCAACAATAATTGTAAGGATTGTTGATAACGTGGCTTGCCAAAATGTAAAAAACAAGGGACGTGTGATTACATCTAAAGATGAGATGCTCGTTCGGGCAGATGACGTTGCTAACCAAGCCATTTTAAAGTTAGCAAACAATGGTTGGAAATAAAAATATGCCAAAAATGCAAATGGCAAGGAAAATAGTATAAATTTTGGAATTGCCTTCCAGAATTTTCTCAAATTTACAATCCTACCTTAAAACGGCAAGTGTCCAATCCTGAATCCATTTATCACGATTGTTCGCTATCAATTCCGGATCCATCGAAGCTGGTTCTTGGGAAATTTGAGCATATTCGATAAATTCCACAGGCAATGTAGCATTTGAATTGACCGGAAATACAAACATTTGCAAGGGCATATCTTCCTGGAATGGAGTATCAAGCATGAAATCAATAAATTTTTCAGCCAATTCTCTCTCTTTAGTCCCATTCAGTATTCCAACATATTCAATCTGTCGAAAACACATATTTTTGGTAACAATTGACGCTGTTGGCGCTTCACTTATCTCGCTTTCCGCATAAATCACTTCTGCTGCTGGACTCGATCCATAGGATACGACCATTGGTTGAGGACCATTCCCTGAAGAAGCACTAAAATTTGTATAGTAAGCTGTTTCCCAGTCATTCACGATGACCACACCATTGTTTTTTAGTCCTACCCAAAAATCCAGATATTCCTCTTCACCAAATTCAGCAATTGTTGCTAGCATAAAGGCTAATCCTGGTGAAGAAGTGGCTGGGTTTTCAACGACCAACAATCCCTTATAATCCGGTTTTAGTAGGTCACTGAAGGTTGCTGGTACACTCAATTCATGTTCTTCAAAGTAGCTTTTGTCATAATTGATACACACATCCCCATAATCGACGGGCAAAACAAAGTTAGTTCCCATTTTGAACATTTCATCAATCGTTTGTAACATTGGACTATAGTAAGGTTCGAAAATCTTTTCTTCCAAAGCTCGCGAGATAAATGTATTATCCACACCAAAAAACACATCAGCTTGTGGTGATTCTTTGGTTAGGATCGCTCTATTTAAAGCTGCACCAGTATCACCGGATAATAAAAAATTAATTTTTACATTGTTCTCCAACTCAAACTGAGTAATGAGGTCATCACTAACTGAAAATGAATCATGGGTCATGACATTTAGAATTCTTGTCGTTTGGTCACCTGTTCCCTGATTCGTTGCAGTACAAGCACTAACCATTATCATTACTAAAAAGAGAACAATTATTTGTAGATTTTTTCCTTTCATTATTTCCTCACTTTTTTTGTTTCACTTTTAAAATAGTGAACACATAGAAGAACACCTGATTCGAAATTTAATTTTGCCTGTTCTTCTATCATAAGATTACTGATTCCACGGGCTTCCCAGCGATTCAAATCTTCATATTCTAAAGGATATTCCAACCCCTGGGTCTTTATGCCTTTCACCACATCCGAGATTGGAATCAGACTGATTATGTCTCCTGGTTGCCCGTGAATTTGTTGGTTTTGTTTGCAGATAAACAATTCACTATTCTTGGATAGCAGTTTGATATCTTTATCTGTAAAATTTGGGTTTGAACAAAGATAGAGATTCCCTAAAAAATGATCAATCCGCCCTCCTACTGCCCCCAACAAATAAATTATTTCAAAACCTGATTCAATAACATATTGGAGCGCAAGTTCAAGATCGGTTTTATCCTTTTTCTCAGGAAATTTTCTAATTCCAACCCCAATTTCTTCAAAATAAGCTAATTTTTCTCTGTCTACCGAATCCAGATCTCCGATGATGATATGAGGGGTTACACCTAATTTTGTTAGGTGATCCAGTCCACCATCAACTGCAACGATTAATTCTGCTTCGGAAAGCATATCAAGTATCTTTTTTGATCCCTCAAATTCACCATTAACAAAAATTGCAGCAATTTTATTTTCCACATTTACCTCACAAAAAACCCGCCAGTCGGCGGGTTCATTTTTTGATCGCAAATTCCTCCGCCGGCATTACCCGGATCAGGTTTGCGGGTCGAGAACCGATCTTCGTTCTCCTCTCAGCCTTATAAAAGGCTCCCCGTTGCTCCTTATTCACTTAACTTTAGTATAAAGCAATTGAAACGACTGTCAAGCTTATCCAAAAGCTTCCAGGCAAGTTAATTGAAATTTCTTAAATTATTGCTTGTTTTGTTTTTCATCAGGTATTGGGCAATAACCAGGCACCGGGAATAAAAAACGATTTTTCGCAATCCAATCGTAGATTTTCGCACCAAAACCTAATTTTATGACAATCCAAAAAATTGGGATTAAGATCCATAACAAAGGAAGATGATATGAAATTTCCAGCAAGGCATCCATACCTCCTTTTCGCATCCCCTTTTTATTGATGACCTGAATTCTTTGAATGGCTTCCTCTACTGGAATGTGATATTTTTCAAGAACATTATTGGAGTACAGATCCAAAACCTTCAATTTATCAAACCAATCAAATTTTAATAATCGGGTTGCACTAAATGTGCAAAAAGGACATGTTCCATCATAGAATACAAGAATTTTTTCAATTTGTGAGTTCATATTAATTAAAGATACTCTCCTCTACCTTACCCGTCGCTGCCATTTTTCTTTGATTTGTAGATTTCTTGGTGAATCCTCGTCACTTAACTCCAAAAACTCACTAAGCAATCTTGAAAATTTACTGCTTTCATCTAACATCGGAAAATGCCCTGAATTTTCAAACCCAATCAAATGAGTAGCAGGTTCACGCAAGGTCAATTCTTCCATCAAAGGTGATTTAATAATCAAGTCTTTCAATCCATAAACCAATAAACTGGTTTTATTGAAAGAAACGTTCTTCGATGGATCTTTTTCCAGCAGCAATTCGTTAACGCTCGTTTTTATCGCATCTGGATCATTTTTAATTTCATCATTCCTTATTGCTTCCAGATCAATTGTATTTTTTACCAATTTTTCAACCAACCCGACTTGCTCCCCTTCAAAAATTTTGCGATTTACTTGATCACTGGAAAATGGATAAGCAATCAACATCAACTTATCTACAAAATCCGGAAAACTACGGGAAAATTCAGCAGCAACAAGCGCTCCTAAACCATGACCAACAATTGTGCATTGGAAAAGTCCTATCTTTTCAAAAAAGGAGTGTAGCAACTCAGTTTGCATTTTTATTGAATAATTCTTATTTTTTGCACTTTCTCCAAACCCCCAAAAGTCAATCGCATAAGCGCGATTGAATTGTGATACCACTTGCATCGTTGGCACCCAATATCGCCATGATCCAATCCAACTATGCAAGAAAAAGATAGGTTTACCCCTACCAATGACTTCATAATGGGCTAATTGGCCATCAATAAAAATTGCACTCATGCATCGCCTTCCAGAATTTCCTTCAAGCGTTTATTTAGTTCTTCAGGAGAAAATGGCTTTAACAAATAATCGACCGCCCCAACCTCAAATCCTTCTTTAATTTCCGATTTCTGACCTTTCGCTGAAAGAAATACGATCGGGATATTCTGCGTTGCTGGGTCTGATTTTAACAATTTACAGGCTTCTATTCCAGACATCACAGGCATACGAATATCTAAAAGAATTAAATCTGGTAATTCTTTTCTAGCCACTTCATATGCTTCTTCCCCATTCAAAACACAAATCACTTCATAACCACCGTAACGCAATGTAAATTCAATTAATTCTTGAATATCTTGTTCATCTTCTGCAACCAATATTTTTTGATTCATGATGGTACCTCATTGAAATTTATCGGTAAAAAAATGGATATAGTAACACCTTCGCCTGGTATGCCGGAGGATTCCATCTCGATTTTTCCACCTTGCATCTCGACTAACGTTTTCGCAATGGACAATCCTAAACCTGCACCAGCAGTATTCATTTGAATTGCATTCGTTCCCCTGTAAAACCGATCAAAAATAAATTCTTGTTCCTCAATCGGGATACCAATGCCATTGTCCTTGATTTCAATTTCTATAGTTTGAATTTCGGAGGAAACTGTTATTATGATTTCACCATTGTCCTGAGAGTAATCAATAGCGTTGTCCAAAATGTTATTTAAAATCTGTTCAACTCGTAAAGGATCAGCAAATAATTGGGGTATCAACCCATTTTCAAGAATTTTAAAAACTAATCTTTTCTGCTTTTCTGTGGTTTTGTTTTGTTTTTCAGAAACCAACTTCTTGATTAGCTCCACTACATTGAAAGGTTTATTTTCAATAACTATGTTTTTCGAACTAATTTTATTAACGTCCAATATTTCATCAACCAGGTTGGTTAATCGAGCAGTGTTGGTTTGAATAGTATTTAAAAATGATTTTTGTTGCTGATTAACTTTGCCTGATGCTTCCATTAGCAGAATTTCTATATAACCTTTTATAGAAGTCAATGGTGTTCGCAATTCATNNATTGGATATAAAATCACTCTTTAATTGATCGATTTGCACTTCCATGGAAACATCCCGAAGTATCGAAACTGTTCCTAAGAATTCATTTTTCCAAATAACTGGAGAAAGATGAACGTAAATAAACTGATTTCCAGGTAACTCAATTTGTTCAGCGTATCCCGCGTCAGAATTTATATTTATAAAGTTCGTGGTCCAATCATTAATGGTAGATGTCCAGGAAGTTATTTTTTCACCAAAACTGGTAGTTAATCTTTCCAAAGAAACGTTTTCTACATTTCCATCGATGCGAAAAATATGGCTGGCAGATCGATTGATTAAGATGATTTCTGATTCAATCCCAGTAACAAGCACCCCATCAGCTACTGCTTCTAAAATCGCCTTTGAGCGACTGGTTTCAATTTCCTGTTCTCGTAACATCGATCCAAGGTATTCTGATTGGTCTCGTACCAGTTTAAATATTTCTGCATTATTAAGGGCTATGCTTATTTGTCCAGCGACAGCTTCCGATAATTCAACATCTCTTTTTGAGAAATAACCCGGTGTCTGCTGGTAAAGAACTAATACACCTAAAACCATTTCACCAAAAATGAGAGGTGTAAATAACCAACTATGACAGGTTAAATCGCCAACGTCACAAGAAAAGTTATTTTTCATTACAACATTTTTTGTGTCAATAGTTTGTTGGATCACTTCATCAAGTGTAAGATTCTGTAGGCTAATCGCATGATCCGGGAATTCCTGACTGAAATAAATAACATTTTTACCTTCAAGAATATAAATAAAACTTCCAGTGATATTCAATGAATTGTTAATGATGGATAAGATTCGATCCAGAATTTGGTCAACATCCAAACTGCCTGCTAATTCTGTTGAGATTTTCAGTAACATTTCAGTGTTTCGATTTTCAATCAACAAATCTCTTGATCGCTCTACAACTCGGTTTTCCAGATTATCATTTAACGATTTGGTTTCCAAATACAAACTGGCATTTCTGATCGCTAATGTCGTGTGATTGGCAATCGTCAAAGCAAGATCAACCTCATCATGCAAAAACTTGCGTGTGGTTTTGCATTCCATCCCTATCCAACCATAAACATCTTCTTGATGGCGTAGAGGTACAAATTGGATCGAGATAGTCCCCCTTTTTGAAAAGTACTCATTCAAAAATTCTGACCCAAAGTCTGAGGATATGTCACTCATATAATAGGTCCCTTTTGTTTGAATTAACTGTTGAAAAATTGGCACTTCAAAAATAGTAATTTTATTTGTTAGATTTTTAGTAAATAAATTTTGATAAATATCAATAACTTCATCCTTACCCGACAACAAGAATATTGACGCCTGATCACAGCTTAACAAATTGGTTAAGGTTTCAATCGTGAGAAGTGCAATATTTTCAATATCTAGAGTCTTATTAACCTCAACAGAATATTGGTTTAACCAATCCAATTTTTTTGTTTTCTCGTCTAATTCTTGTAAACGGTTTGAAGATTCTTCATAGAGGTCAGCATTCGTCAAGGCAATTGCTGCTTGAGTAGCGAAGCTTTCAACAAGATGAACGAGTTCGGGGCTGAAATACCCCTCCCCATTTTTTTCTAAAGCAATTACACCAATCACATCTGTTTGAGATATTAACGGAACACCTAACCAGGAAGGGTAACTAACTTCTAAATCGATCGGGAATAGAGGGATTTTTCTTTTATCAGAAATAACCACTGGTTTTTTCGTTTCAAACATTTCAGAAAACAATGTCGAATCTTCAATTTGGACAATAATCCCCTCACGATTTTCTAAATCGTTGAAACCATTTGTCGCTACAATTTTCAGATTCCTGTTTTCTTTTACCCACAATGTGGCTGTGTCATACTCAACCAATTTTTGGAGGTTAATCAACAAGGTCTCTTGTAGAGTATCCCAAATTAAAGTTGAAGAAATGGATTTAGAAAGGTCTGAAAGGATGCTTAACCTTTCTGTTTGAATCTCTGATTTTTTATACAGATCTGCTTTCGAGATTGCTAATTCAACCTGTTGCAGNNTTGCAGTAATGATTGGATAATTGATTCATCCTCTGCATTAAAACTGTTCTCATCACCATACATTTCAAGAGCCAAAACTCCAATGGACTTTTCTTGAGAATGTATCGGAACCACAAAACAAGAATTAGGAATTTGATAATTTGTCGCTGCTAAATAATTTGCTGCCTGCTCATCATTAAAATTGTAAAAATCTGGAAATTCAAAATTATTGTTTACAAGTTTTGTGTTTTGATTAATAACTTTAAAAAAAATGCTTTTATCGTCAAATATTTGAGTTCTTATTGAATTGGAAAAATTATGTGAAAATCTTGGTTGGATGAAACCATGATTTTCATCCACGATGCCAATCCATCCGGCATCTACGGAGGTCAGAAAATTCATGGCACCATCCAAAAAAGTCTTAAGGATATCATCCAGTGCCAAGGTTNNCTGGTTGAACTCATTGATTCTTGTCAATTCATGAATTAATTTTTCCTGTTCAACTTTTTCCTGATATACCTCTAATGCAATTGCGGATAAGTTTTCTTTCTCCACAACGTTTGCCAGCAGGTTTGCAGCGGAGGAGATAATGTACGTATCACCTTGATCAAAAAAACCTACTGCCTTGCTGCCAAAAATTAATTCGCCAATTGCCTCGTCTTTGATGATTAGTGGGACAATGATAGCTGATTGTAATGAAAGCTGATTTAGAATATTTTCATAAATCAGAGGAATTTGTAGAACCTCATCAAACCTACCCAACAACAACGGTTTTTTTTGAAATGTCGCTGTTTCCAAAAATTCTGGTGAAGATAATAAAATTTCTGCCTGATGATCCAATGGAAACCAATTTCCAAATATAGATTCAGAATCAATTATAAGTTTTGAGGTAGCCTTATTTACCAAATATAGAGCGCCACTATCTGCTTGTAATAATTGGGAAAGCTCATTAATGGAAAAAGTAAGGATTTCATTTATGGTGGCATTGGAACTAGCCAAAGCAGATATTCTCCTTAAAGCTTCAGCTCTTTGTGTACGTTTTTTAGCTTGTAATAATAAGTAAAAATTTTCTATGATTGGCGCTGATTGATTGGCAATAATCATTAATGAATGAATCTCATCCTGATCAAAGGAAACAGAACCATTATTGTGATTTGCCGCCAGGAGATAACCCATCGGTTCATCACCCGGAGCTAATGGAATCAAAATTGAATCCTGAATTGTTGCTGCTTGGGCAAAGTGTGATAAACCAAGATTTGTCCAAACCTCATCATCAACTGCATTTTCAGTCAATAAAATATCATCAGAAAATAGAATCTTTTCAGCTCTGGATTGTGATGAAATCCTTATCTTGATAATATCCACAATTTGATCAGGTAACCCTTTAAATGGTTTTTTCGCTTCCAGAACACGAGATTGATCATCAAAAAGGATAAAACCAAATATATCAAATGGTAAAAATACTTCAATCTTCTTTATGATCCTGGAAAATAAATCTTCAGGATCATGAATAACCTTCAACGAATATGAAAATTTTGCCAATTCACTCAATTCTTCGGAGGTTTTATTCTTATCCAGCCCGAAGGTTTCTACCACTTCCGGATTGGAAATCTCATCCAGGCTTTGGCGTTTATGAAATGTAACGAACATACCATTTGGTGTATCAATACTCACTACATCAGTGATCATCCCGTTTATATCAAAACTATTCGATCCTGCTTTTGTCAACATAGCAAAAAATTGATTGGGGTTATTCGTTTTTTTTGCCATGATTCTCAAATCAATATCTGAACTTTCTGCCAAACCAAAAAATTCGCTTAATGCACGGTTGAAATAAATAACTTTTCCCCCTTTTTGAACAATCATTACCGGATTGTCATACTCAACATTTTCTAAGTTTGATTCAGAAACATCAATTGGTTTGGACCGAAGGTTAAAGAATGCAATTACCGCAAGATATAGAATTACAGTGAGAATGATAACAATGACGCCAACCAACAAGTAAACAATCAATGAATGTACCCTACATTAATCCTGGGATTCCTTCCTACGTTCATCAGCTGCCAATTCTGTGATTTCGCGTATATCCGCAAATTGATGTGTCGTTGGCGAGACCATCCCGATGGACAATGTCATCAATTGAGCTTTCTTAGTTTCCCCTTTGTCATCCTTGACAGTTAAATAACCTCGATCTCGATCCATGAAATTGTAGTGAGTTTTTATTGCTTCTGAAAACTTTTCTTTTAGGGAAGTAATTAATTTTTTAGATGAATTCATGTCAGAAATTAAGACAAAATTATCACCACCAGCATGACCAATAAAATCAAAAGAATTTGTCCCAACTTCATCCAGAATATCGCCCAATAACATACCGGTAAATCGTAGTACGTCATTTGCTGCTATAAAACCATACACTTCCTTGAAAGGTTCCAAATCATTAATCTTGACATCTAATAATGCCCAGTTGTTTTCTCTGATTAATTTTCGTAATTGGTCCTCAATCAGGCGACCCGATGGTAATCCAGATTGTGGGTCAGTAAGACTTTCACGTTCAGCTCGAGCGATTGCATTTTGTACTCTCAACCGTAACTCTTCAATATCAAATGGCTTGGTAATGTAATCATCCGCACCAAGCTCCAACCCCTGCAATTTGTCACTTCGTTCATCTTTTTGAGTAAGGAAAATAACAGGAACATGACTTGTCCTGGTGTTGGTTCTTAAACGTCTGCATACCTCATAACCATCAATATCAGGTAGCATGATATCGAGCACGATCAAATGTGGCATAATCTGCCTGGTTTTATCTAATGCTTCCTCCCCTCTTGGTGCGACATCAACATCATAGCCCAAACCAGTAAAATATATATTCAACATTTGGGAAATATCATGATCATCTTCTACTACTAATAAACGTGCTTTACCCATCCAAACCTCCCAGAAAATAAGAATAAACAAAAATGATGCTTATCAATTCATCTCATTTATTATTGAATTACAATCCATTTGATTCAGGCTAAAAGATGAAAAGACAATCTAATTATACTTAATCCAAAAAAATGGATTAGCTAAATTTTTGAATGTATTCGTGAATAATTAAAACTGATTAAAAAACTAGGCAGGATAAAACCGTTGATGAAGATCGGCTTGTTCTAATTTGTGATGATCACTATCAGAATAACGAATATCATGATCAATCACTCGTCTGTTCTCTGAACTGATTAAGACTACATCTGACTCAATGGTCCTTGCCGGATAAATAACCAAACCAGATCCAATACGACAATTGTGGCCAACACATCCCCCTAATACGGGTCTATTTGCATTACCTAATGCCTCATTACCATCCCTGGCTCGCATTTCTATTGGTAACAAATTAAAATCAGTAAAGGTAGTTCCAGCACCAATAAATGAATTTCTACCAACCACACTCATTTGCAAACAAGTATTTTGAGCAACCATACTGTTATCCATCAAAGTGGTCATAAAAAGAGAAGCTCGGAAGGGTAAGAAAGTACCATCTCCAACCACAGATAACATTAAATTACACCCTTGTGAAACATTTACGTTATTTCCGATAATGCAATTCTCAATAACCACCCCAGCACCAATCGTAACGTTATCACCAATTGTTGTAGGACCATGAATTATCGCACTTGGGTCAATTGAACAATTTTTTCCAATGATCACCAGTTTTGAGCAGGATAGTAATTGTTTGCCCTCATACATTGATTTGAATAACACACTGAGCATAAAAAAAGGATCATGTTTTAATTTCTGTTCGAAACGTGCACCGCGTGAGAACAATCCAAAAATTGCATCAGCAATAAACACATGAACCCAGGAATCAATTGCAATGAAGCTCTTTAGGGGAACCTGGTAAACCAGATCACCCTGGTTGAACGCCATGTAAGTTGGCACATGGTAATATCCGATCTCCTGTGATTGGAGGTCAATCACCAAAGGTTTTACTTCTTCCGTTATTCCATTTGGATAGTACCAAAGGTCAGCTAGATATAAATCACCTTGCTTTTCATAGGAAATTGATAAGGGAAGACAATGCTCTCGGAATGCTGAATCTTTCAGGGAAAAAGCAAGCCGAACTGCAGATTGCTCTTTAGTTGCTAAATCAATAAACTCATCGATGAAATTCTTATCAAAAAAAAGATTGTCTTTGAAAACAATACATGATTCATTAATATCCGGTAGTTTTTCGTCAATCGCCAAATCAATTTCTTGGCTTGTGAATGGAGCTAATAAATCTCTTTGAACCAGCCATAAAGGTTTATTTTGAATGCGAAGGTCTCGAGCATTCTCATTAAACGGATAAACATTCTTATTTGATTTAAGAGCTATTCTGTACTTAAACATTAATTCTCTAATGGTTGTTTGGATATCACAATCTGAAATGATGAGATGTTACTCTCAGACAACCTGACATCTTCAATTGGATAGAATCGCCCTCCACTGGTCCATGAAAAAAACTCTCGTAATAAGCCGATCGTGTAAGATGCGAGTAATTGTGGTGAAACAAAATTAAGTTTATTAAATTCAACCTTCCAAAACCATCTACTTTCATCTTCGGAGACTATTGTTTGTGCCTCACAATTTTGGTTAGCAAATTCTGCTAACTTATTTAAACCAAATAAAATTCTATGTTGAGAATTCATTAATCGATAAGAATTTTCAGTTAATGTATATTCTTTGCCTTTTCTTCTTAAAAAACATCTAAAACTCGCTTCGCCAATTCTAAGAGAAATACCAGATGCTCCACGCTCTCCATAAACTGTGGGGACAACTTTCAACAGTTCCAGAATATTAGGTTCTGAAAAATACTCTTGTTTAGAATTTGTAAATGATGAATTTTCTATAGAGACAAAATCTTTCANNCTGATGATCCAATCATTTCTCTCACCCCCTCCAGCAATATGTCTGCCATGGTGCTAGAGCAACTTAGAGTTGATTGATACGTCATTCTAAAATATATATCTCCTCATTTATAAATTTTTTTATCTGCTGCATACACAACTCCGGTTCTTCCAGCATTATAAAGTGACCGGACTTTGGGAACATTTTGATTTTTGATTGTGGAATTACCTGCTGAAGTAGCAGATTTTGTCTAGGTGATACTATATTATCACGATTCCCATATAATCCCAACACTGGGATTTTCAACGTTTTAAGATCCTGACTAAGATCAATTTGTTTTAATGAACGAATACTATTTAGAAATGACTCCAAATTTGTTTTGGATAAATCATTATCAATAATCTCTGGAAAATCAGGATGATTACAAATGAGTGGTGATACCTTTTTTAAAACTCTTCTAAAAAGTCCAAAAAATTGGAATAATCTTTCTGCTACAAATTTATTACCCGCAAATTTCAAAGCTGGACTTAACGAGGAGCCTTTGATGGGAGAGCCTATCACAACGACTTTGCTAATTCGATCTTCAAATTTTTTGGCAGCCATCAGACTTACGGTTCCTCCCATGCTGTGACCCACCAAAGGAGCTTGTTGAATTCCCAAATGATTCATAAATTGTTCAACTAATTCAACAAAATCGTTCACATTGTAAGTGGATAATTTATCCTCAGATTCCCCAAATCCCCAAAAATCCAATGCATAAGTACGATTTGTTTTCCCAAGAAATTCCATCGTTTGTTGCCATAACCCCCAGGAACCTAACCACCCATGTAAAAAAATGACTGGTTTTCCTTTTCCAAACACTTCATAATGGAGTAAACCTTTATCAGTAGTGATGGAAGACATTTGGAAAGCTTATTTTTGATCCATCTCAGCTAATACGGTGTAGAGCAACTCCAATAATACCTTCTTAACTGAGTTTTTATCATGGGCAATACAAGGTAACAATTTAACTTTAGGATCCAGTCGTAACGCATAACGCATATCTTCTAAATCCCAGGAATCATCAAGATCTTGTTTGTTTGCTGTTACCACATATGGGGTTGGCGCATAAGCTTTGAAAGTTTCCAGAATGTATCTGGCTTCTCTGAATGTCTCCGGACGGGAGCTGTCAACCATGACAATAAATCCCAACATCCCCTCTGATAAAATTTCCCACATAAAATCAAATCTTCGTTGACCGGGAGTTCCAAATAAGTAAAGAATTAATTCTTTATCAACCGTTATTCGTCCAAAATCCATCGCGACCGTTGTTGCATTTTTTATCTTTTCGGAGTCCAAAGAAATTTTTCGCTCAGTCGATACAACATCAATCTCACTAATCGATTGAATAAATTCTGTTTTTCCTGAACTAAAAGGTCCTGTAACTACGATCTTAACCGTTTGCATTAATTTCCTTCATTTTAGATAGCTCGAATACGATCAATAATTCGATTAATAAGTGATTTTTGCTCGGTTCTACTGGTCTTTCCCAGAACACTGGGTGGGATTGGAACTGGTTTCTCCTGTGGCCTGATAATTTCAATCAATCCGGCTTGCAATAACGAATATACAATTCTTCTAATTTCTAAATCATTTAATTTTGTTGCTTTTGCAATTTGGCGAATGGTATTTTTTGGATTGACATAATAAACTACTCGCCATTCTTCAACACTCAAATTAACATTCCGGATGTTTATTCCTGGACGCTCACTGAATTTGAGGGACATATCTAATGATGGGATTTCCTGTTGTAATTGTTCCCATTCTCTAAGTTGTCTTGATCCTTCAATAATTAAATTCTCCAGATCCATTCGGACTGGAATTTTATCGGAGGGAGGTAATGAGTTGACCTCAAAATTAAAAATTCCTTCTACCCAGGTAAAAAGTTGTCGAACAATTCCCACGAAATATTGTTGTAAACTTTCAATAATATCGTATTGGGTTAAGTAACCTGCATTTATCAACAGGATTCCTAATTCTTTGTCGTTCATTTTTCCAGCTCGTTCTGCCAGAATAGAATATTGACGATTAGAAATCTTTTTATTCCGCCGAAGAATACCTGCCAGACTGTTATCCAAATGATCTAATTGGGCATAAACAAGCTTACCTTGACGGAAAGTAATTTTTGCAACGTCTGCAGGACCTTCCACTACCAAAGTTCCAGTCTTGCTTGCAAGATTGATCAGGTTCAATAATTGTGTAACGGTGAAATCTCTGAGATTACCTTTTAGCGCCATTTATTATCCAATGAAATGATTGACTTGAGAAATTATACAAGCAAGCAGATTGTAAGTCAATTAAATATGATTTGCTAAATCAAAGATAATGTAACGACTTGTTGACAATTTAGAACACTAATTCTATAATGATTTTTGGTCAGAAAAGATCAGACATGATAAGAAAAATTTTTTAGGTCAGATTTGCTGCGTGGTGATGAAAATTAAAATTATTTAGATTTGATTTCAATCATCAAACAATCCTTTCAATATTCCTGTATAATTTTTTCAATACAGCTGTCAGAAAACAAAAAATACAAAAAATGTTAGATATTCAAAATACGCTCAGCGGTCAGGATCTCGGTTTTTTAAAAATTGTGGCGAATGCATGGGGAATTGAAATTAAAGCACCGGATGCATATAAAGCCAGAATCCAATTAGCATTGGCGATGAACGATCCGGAAATTATTAAAGAAATTTATGAAGCGCTTCCAGAAGATGTAAAAATCGCCTTCGACACACTATTGGAACATGATGGGAGACTACCTTGGGCAAAATTTGCCAGAGATTTTGGAGAAATCCAGGTAATGGGGTCTGCAAAGAGAGATCGCGAACGGCCTGATCTTCACCCAACTACACCAACTGAGTATCTATGGTATCGTGCTTTTATTGGACGGGCGTTTTTAAGTACTGAAACGGAACCTCAAGAATTTGCATTCATCCCTGAGGAGATTTTCCATGAATTAAAACCAATTCAAGTTCAAAAACAACAGTCCCCTGGTCGACTAGCAACTGCAAAAGAAATAGAGAAGAAATATTTTGTAACTGACAGAATTTTGGATGATGTCTGTACTATTCTAGCTGCATTGCGCAATGGTTTCGAACTTGAGGACATTAAACAATTTTGCGAAGTCCCACCAACCTTTTTGAAAAAACTTCTTGGTGGGTTGAATATAATTTCGGAAAATGGGTCTGTTGAACCTGAAAAAATTCGCTTGTTTTTGGAATCAACGAGAAACGATTCACTTCTAACCTTAGAAAAAAGTTGGGTTGAAAGTGACATAATCAATGAATTATTTTTCCTACCAGATTTGGTGATTGATGGAAATTTGGACCATAACCCAAAATTAGCACGTCAATTTATTATCGAACAGATTTCTTTAATTCCTAAGGAACAATGGTGGAATATCGATAGCTTTATTTCTTATATTTATCAGACCAATCCTGATTTTCAAAGACCTGCTGGTAATTACGATTCTTGGTACATAAAAGACAAAATAACAGATGAATACTTACGTGGGTTCAATCATTGGAAAGACGTAGATGGTGAATACATCTACTTTCTGATTATCCAACCACTGCACTGGTTTGGGTTGGTCGATTTAGCTTCCAGCGCAACGGAAGAAAAACCATTGGCATTTAAACAATCGAAATGGTTTGAGGATCTGGTTTACAACCAAAAACCTGAGGACTTGAAATCAGAAGAAGAAAAGATAACGATGGACTCATTTGGAAAATTCAGTGTTCCAATTCGTTTCAAGCGAGCTATCAGGTATCAAATATCCAGGTTTTGTGATTGGAAAACCATGAATAATGAGAATTTTGTTTATCAAATTACCCCCAGATCATTAGAACGAGCCAAAAACCAATCACTCAAAGTCAATCATTTAATTAAAATCGTTCAACCAGTAATAAATCATCCATTTCCTCCAAAACTAAAGTCAGCATTGGAAAACTGGGAAGTCCATGGAACACAGGCTTTTTATAACAATGTCCTGATTTTACAAGTAGCAGATGCGGAAGCAATCGAAAAACTTCAATCTTCGTCCGCTAAGAAATTTATCCAGGGAGTCCTAAATCCAACCACTGTTGTGATAAACCCGTCCGGAATGGAACAAGTGAAAAAAGCGTTAATAGAACTCGGTTACCTGGTTGATTAAAACAAAATATTTCTACTAATTTCAGGATTTTATGATTTTTGTAACCTTATTTTACTTATTGCTTGCGCTATAATCAAAAATATCTTTTGATCAAATTCTGGAAAAGAGGGCAATATGTCAAACCGTGTTTTATGGGCAGAAGAAGAAATCCAATCTTTGAGAGAAAATGGATTGTTTAATCAAATACGAACGATTGGTTCCCCTCAAGGAGCCTGGTTAATTGTTGATGGAAAAAAAGTGCTCAATTTTTGTTCAAACAACTATCTGGGACTTGCGAATCATCCAAAAATGATAAATGCTGTAAAAAAAGTTGTCGATGAATATGGGGTTGGCCCAGGTGCTGTTCGTTCAATTGCAGGAACGATGGACATTCATCTTGAGCTGGAAAAAAGATTGGCACAATTCAAAGGTGTGGATGCTTGTATCTCTTTTCAATCCGGATTTACTGCTAACTTAGCAACTATACCTTGTCTGGTAGGAAAAGAAGATGGCATTCTATCAGATGAATTAAATCATGCATCAATAATTGATGGATGTCGTCTATCAGGAGCAACAATTATTCGCTTCAACCATGCTGATGCCAAAGATTTGGAGAAGAAGATTCTCGAGAATAAAGGTAAGTATCGCCGATTACTCGCGATTACAGATGGTGTATTCAGCATGGATGGTGATCTTGCACCTTTGGATGAAATTTACGAAGTCACCAGCAAGTATGATGTAATGCTTATGGTGGATGATGCCCATGGAGAAGGAGTAGTTGGTAAAGGTGGTCGGGGTATTGTTGATCATTTTGGGCTTCATGGGAAAGTAGACATCGAAGTGGGAACTATGTCAAAAGCATTTGGCGTCATGGGAGGAATGGTAGCTGGAAATGCCAAATTAATTGATTGGATCAGACAACGTGGACGACCATTTATTTTTTCATCTGCGTTAACCCCTAT
>NPIE01005107.1_pt1 | contig 23121 bp, 18 predicted proteins | sample 8637661 | NCBI WGS metagenome assembly NPIE01 (sample SAMN07420842, study PRJNA396082) | bioreactor metagenome | isolation source: sample BA12 brine-fed electro-methanogenic bioreactor BA | place: Japan: Kochi | collected 2016-12-09
GCTGATGGCTGACCGCTGATGGCTGACCTTGGTACAAAAAGCAGAGGGGGGTACCCCCCTCTGCTTGTCGGTGCCTGGCGCTACATCAGAAGGGGATTTCGTCGTCGCCGCCGTAGTCGGCTCCGGACTCCGCGACCTCGTCGCCGCCCTCCCCGCGCGTGCCGCCGCTCAGGAAGACGATGTTGTCCGCCGTGACCTCAAAGCTGGCGCGGGGCTGTCCATCCTGCCCCGTCCAGATGCGCGGGCCACCCGTCTCCCGGTCGGGGTTCAGCCGACCCTCGACCATCACCTGCCGGCCCTTGCTGAGGTACTGGGCTGCGATCTCAGCCTGACGCCGCCAGGCCGAAACGCGGAACCACGTCGTCTCTTCCCCCTTCGAACCATCGGGGTTGTTCCAGCGCCGGTTCACCGCCATGCTGAAACTGGTCACGGGCGTGCCGTCGGCGGTGTAACGCATCTCGGGATCGCGACCCAGATTACCTACAAGGATGATCTTCTGATATGACATGATGGGATACTCCTTTCGCTAAAAGAGGATCAAGACACCTTTTCAGTGTATACAAAACGGGGAAAAACACAAGCTGGTGAGGCTATTCTCCGATAATGAAGCAGTAGAGGCCCTCGGCGATGCCTTGGGCGACCAGATCCGAGCGGTCCGTGAGCAATTCCCGGTCATCGAGCATGAAACCCGCTTCGAGGATCACCGCCGGGGTCTCGTGGTTGATTTCGTAAAAAGCGTGGTACCGGGTCATATCGTACGTGATGGTATCCCGATCGAAGGGGAGCCCTGTCCGCGCCTGATAGTACCGGCTCAGGCAGCTCACAAACCGATCCTCGTCTGTAGGGATAGAGCTTCCCTCCGCCCGGGCGACCTTGAAGCCCGTCTTGCCCCGATAGGTGCAAGAATCGGCGTGAATGGAGAGCAGCGCGTCGGCCCGATAACCGTGCAGCCGCTCGTCAAACTCCTGCAACAGATCCACCTGCCAGCCAAAACGCTGTAAGATCGCCACCGTCTGCCGGGCAATGTTGAGGTTGACGTCGACCTCCTGCAACCCATCGGGACAGACAGCGCCCGAATCGTGTCCCCAATGCCCGGCAATGATGCCCACCCGGGGCACGTGAGGCGTCGGGGTGAGAGGGACGGGGGTAGGGGTATCCGTGGGTCGGCTGAGAGGGAAGACCAGCGCCCCACCGCTCTCTTCTGCCTCACCGCCCCCCCCCTGGATCGAAGAGGCGACTGCCGCCGAGGTGATGGGCAGCAGCCCCAGCGGCACCCCCACCGCCGCCAGCACCATGAGCAGGACCAGGGCCCGGATGGTCACACCCATGGCCCGGGGGTCAGCTTCGCTGGCTGGCTGCTTGCTCATCGTAGGCTCACCGCATCCGGCGCCGCCAGGCTTCCTTCACCTGAATGGCGTCCCAGTTATCCCCATGAATCAGGAAATCCATCAACAGCCGGTTGAACTTTGGCGTCTCCTCCAACATCGGATAGTGCTGGGCCTCCTCCAGGATGAAGGCGGAGGCGTTATAATCCAGATCATCGAGAAAATCGTCGTCGGGAAGGTGGATGATCCCGCTCTGCGCACCGTAGACCAGCATCACCGGCAGCTCCAGATCCTCAATGAGCAGGGTGAGATCCTCGTTGAGGAAGGAGCGCACCGTCGCCGCCACGGCGTCCCCATCGGTCTTCTCCGCCTCCAACGCCACCTCCTGATAAGCGTTGAGACGCCGCCCCAGCACCCGGGAAGCCGGATTGTTCCCGCCGCCGAAGGTGCTGAGAGAGCGGTTGACCTGCTTGCCGGAGAGCGGCGCGTTCACCACCAACACCTGCTCCACCAGCTCGGGGTGATCGGCGGCGAATTGAAGCGCGACGACGCCGCCCAGCCCATGCCCGATCAGGGGCGCCTTGACGATGCCCATCTGCTGCATGAAGAGCCCCACCTGCCCCACGTACCCTTCGAGGGAGTAGCGCGTGCGCACCTTATCCGAATCGCCGAACCCCCAGAAATCTAGGGCATAGGCGCGGTAGGAGGACGAGATCTCGATCATCGTCGGCACCCAGTAGCGCCAGGAGCCCAACCAATCGTGGAGGAAGAGCAGCGGTTTCCCGCGCCCCAGCGATTCGTAGTGAACCAGGCTACTTTCCAGAATAATGGCGCTCATGTAAGAGACTCCAAAAGGTCAACCTACCCCTGTTTTCCCAAAATACGCTTCACCTGCTGGATCAAATCATCGGGCGCAAAGGGCTTGAGAATGTACTCGTCGGCCCCCACGTGCAGCCCCTCGTTGATCTCGCTCTCCTGTCCTTTGGCAGAGAGGAAGACGACCGGGATTGCCTGCACCTCGGGCCGCTGTTTCAGCTCCCGACAAGCCTCGTATCCCGTCATCTTGGGCATCCGCACATCCATCAGAATCAAATCGGGCTTGATCGCGATCGCCTTCTCCACCGCCTCGGCGCCGTTCATCGCCAGGTCCACGTCGAAACCGGCAAAGCGCAGGGTGAAGGCGATCAGCTCGCGGATATCTCGTTCGTCCTCAGCCACCAGGATCTTCGTCATAGTCTACTCCTTGGTTCCAGTTTTCCCGTTGACCAGCTCTACGACCTCCCCGACCAGCGCTTCGGTGGAGAAAGGCGGCGTCATGACCCGCAAAGAAGCGCTCTCTTCCAGGGGTTCCAGAGCCGCCCCCCCTGCCTCCTCGGCCCGACCCTTGAAGAGCACCGGGATATGGTGGGTTCGGCTGTTCTCCCGCAGCTCCCGCAGTACCTGATATCCGTCCATCTCTCTCAGCTCCGCATCCAGGACGATGAGCATAGGTTGCAGGGAATGAGCCAGCCGGAGCACGTGATCGCCCCGCACGACCGTGCGGACTATCATGCCCTGCCCCTGCAAGCCGGTGCGTAACTGCCCCAGCTGGGCCGGATCAGAGTCGGCGACCAGCACCGTCGCCTTGCGAGATAGCAGCTGCTCCACCACCTCGAGCAGCTCCTCACCCTCGATGGGCTTCGTCAGGTGCTCCTCCGCGCCCAACTCCAACCCCCGCTGGCGATCAGCGACGACGGAGACGATGACCACGGGAATGTCCGCCGTCTGGGGATCCCGCTTGAGCAGCTGCAACACCTCCCACCCGTCGAGGTCCGGCAAGCGAATGTCCAGCGAGATAAGGTCGGGATGCTGCTCACGGGCCATGTGCAGCGCTTCCTCGCCGGTGCCCGCAATGAGGATCTGCCGGCCCTCCTTGCCCAGCGTGAGCCGGAGCAGGTTCGCCACCTCCTCGTCGTCATCGACGACCATGATGGTGGCGGAAATGGGCAGGCCGAAATCCTCCGGGGGGTCGCCGATGGGCTCCGTGGGCTCCCCTTCGGCGAGGGGCACGGTGAAGGTGAAGATACTGCCCTCACCCGGCTCGCTCCGCAGGAAGATGTCGCCCCCCTGCATCCGGATCAGCGAGGTTGTGATCGTGAGCCCCAGACCGGTCCCCGATTCCTCCTGGACCAAGGGGTCGTCCACGCGATAGAAGCGCTCGAAGATGCGGGCCTGGTCCTCGTGAGCGATACCGATACCCGTATCGGCGATAGCAAGGTGCAGCATCGCCTCCCGCACGTAAGCGTGGACGGTGACGTCTCCGCCCAGCGGGGTATATTTGTAGGCATTAGCGAGCAGATTCGTCAGCACCTGCGCCAGCCGGTCCGGGTCGGCGTAGACCTGGGGCAGGGCCGAAGGGAGGATGGCCCGCACCCGCAACCCCTTCTCCCGGGCGCGGGGCGTGATGGTCAACACGGCCTGCTCGATCAACGGTTTCATATCCAGCACCTGCGGGGAGAGGACAATCTTCCCCGTCTCGATGCGGGAGAGGTCCAACAGGTCGTTAACCAGCGAGGTCAGGCGGTCGGCGTTGGACTTGATCACGCTCAGGAAGCGCTCCTGCATCTCCGTCAACGTGCCCGTCGTCCCCATCAACATCAGATCGACGTAACCCTTCACCGCCGTCATAGGGGTCCGGAGCTCGTGGGAGACCGTGGAGACGAACTCGCTCTTCGCCCGATCAGCCTCCACCTCCGCCGTCACGTCCCGGAAGACGGAGACCGTGCCGAGAAACTCGTGCGCGCCGGAGATCACCGGCGAGAGATGGACGCTGATGATCCGCCGCTCCAGCTCCAGACGCTCCGCCAGGAAGCCCCCGCTCTCGTAAGTCTTGGGGTCCTCTCTCCACGCCTGGACTTGGACCAGCCACTCGCGCGCCTGCGAGCCGTAGAGCCCCAGAATGTCGTCGAGCATCCGCCCCATGGCCTGCGAGCGCTTGACCGAGAGGATGCGCTCCGCCGCCTCGTTGAAGAGCGTGACCCGCCCGTTGGCGTCGGCGACCATGACCCCATCGGCAATGCCTTCGAGAATGGCCTGGCTCTTGACGGACTCAATCTGCTGGGTCCGCAGCATCATCCCCAGCCGCTCCGTCTGCTCGCGGATAAGGCGGTAGAGCTCCGCGTTGTTGAGGGCGTTCCCCAGCTGGACGGCGGCAGCCTCCACCAAGCGTCGATCATCCTCGCCAAAAGCTTCGACGGCGTAGGCGTGGAGGAAGATGGCGCCCATGGCCTGTCCCCCCGTCCCCATCACAGGTACCGCCAGCACCGAGCGGGTCTCGTCACCCTCCTGCACGCGCCAGCGGGAATCCTCGAAAACGTCGTTGATGCAGGCCGTCTCCCGCTGCTTGAGGAGCCAGCCGATCAGCCCCTCATCGCGAGCGAGGGTAGAGCGGATGCCGCCCGGCGGCACCGCGTATTCGCTGCCGATGCCCGCACGATAGTACATGTAGCCCGTATCCGTATCCAGGAGCAGGATGGAGCCCCGATCGGCCCCGACGGCCTCCCGCAGCAGGCCCAGCGCCTTGTTGAGCACCCGATCAATATCAAGGCTCGCCACAAGCTCCGAAGCGATCCGGTAAAGCAGTTGAGTGCGATCCCGCTCCGCACGCAGATCCTGGAGGGCCTCCGCCAGCTCCTCGGTGCGCGCCTCCACCCGCAGCTCCAGCTCCTCCGAGAAGCCCTTGACTTCTTCGAAGAGGCGGGCATTTTCCACGGCTACAGAGACCTGATCCGCCAACGCCGTGAGCGTCGCCACCTCGGTAGGCTCGAAATCGCCGCGCTGCTTGCGATCCACGGCGAGCACGCCCCCTACTCGACCCTCCACCGTCAGCGGCACCATGATCGAGGAGCCAATGGCGATGGGACCCGGCACAAAGCGCGGATCCTCCATCGTATCTTCGAGAACCAGGGGCATCCCCGTGCGGGTCACCACCCCCACGAGCCCCTCGCCCGGCTCATAGGAGACGTCATCCAACATATCCAGCGTGTATCCAGAGGAGGCGCGGGGCACGAAGCAGCTCGTCTCCCGATCCTGAAGGAAGATGGTCGCGTAATCGTAGTTCAGAAGGTTGGTCACCGCCTGCACTACCGTGTTGAGAACCAGCGAAAGATTCAATTTTGTGGTGATGGAGCGGTTGAGCTCGTTGAAAAGATTGAGGGTGTTGAGCTGATACTGGAGATTCTGCACCAGCCGGTGGTTCTCAATGGCGAGCGCGACCTGGGCGGCAAAGAGCTCCAGCACCTCTACGGAGATGCGGGTGGGCATCCGCCCATCCAACGGCCCATCCACGGACATATACCCCAGGTTATCCCCCTGCGTGCTGATGAGGGGCACGATCAACATATCCTGAGCATGCCACATCCCCGGCTCGCGTGGTTCCTGCTGGATCTCCTCCTCGAAGACGTCAACCTCGCCGCGCCAAATATCCTGCCGCTCAGCCGGAATATAGTAGCAGCTCCCCATCGCGAACTGAGGCTGGAAGAGTGCCGTCACCCGTCGCCAGGGCTGGCGCACCTTCTTCCGCTCCTCGAAGTCCACCAGCGGCACGCCGGCAGCCGCGACGCGGCGGCAGACATCCCCCTCCAGCACGCTGATCATCACGATCTGGAAGCCGACCGCCTCCTGGGTCGCGTAGGCCATGTCGAAGAGCATCTCGTCCAGGGGGCGATCCGAGCGCATGGTGCGCGAGACCTCCAGGAAGAGCCGGGCCTGCTCGGCCCGCTGGCGCATCAACTCGCCCCGCTGTAGCTGCTCTTCGTATCGCTGGGCATTGGCCACGGCGATGGAGGTCTGAATGGCCAGCCCCTCCAGGAATTCCACCAGCGCAGGCGCAAACCCCGCTTCCTGCTGGCTGTGCAGCAGAATAGTCGCCGTCAGCTTCTCGTGATAGAAGACGGGGGCAAAGAGCAGCGAGCCCTCTGCCGGCAAACCAGGAACCTGATCCGCCACCTCATCCAGCCGGGGGAGATGTTGGATCGTCTCGGCGCGCAGGAACTCCACCCACTCGGGATGCACCGGAAGCCCCGCCGCCAGCGGGTCAAGGAGCTGGCCTGCCGCCCCACCGTTGCCCGCCGAGGCGCGCAACAGCGGCTCCGCCCCCTCGCGCCAGAAGATCACGGCACCGGTGGCCGCCTCACCGAAGCGGACCGCCTCTCCGATGACTACGTCCAACACTCGGTCCAGATCCAGCGTGCGTGTGATCTCCTGCGTCACCCGCTGGAGCGCCTCCAGCGAGCGCACCCGCAGATGCAGCTCCTCACCGGTCGCCTCGTAGAGCCGCGCGTTTTCGATGGCTACGGCGGCCTGCTCCGCCAGAATATGCAGGAGGTTGATCTCATCCCGGCTGAAGGGGTGCGGCTCGGTGAATTGCACGGTCAGGAGCCCCAGCGGCTGTTCGCCCCGCCGGAGGGGTACGTCCGCAAACGCCCGGAAGCCCTCGGCGTCAGCCAGAGGCAGCACCGTCTCAAAGCCAGACTGGGAGAACAGGTCTTCGGCGATCACAATCTCGTTGATGGCGACCGCACGGGCCCGCCCCTCCTCGGTCACCGGCACCCGCTGAGAGATCTCCAGATAGTGATCCGTAATCCCCCGGCCCGTGACGAGATCGAGCGTGTTCTGTTGGTGATCGAGGACGAAGATGGCCGTCCGCTGGCAATCAAGCACCTTGGCGGTCGCGTCCACGATGGCCTCCAGAACATCGCGCAACTCCAGTGAGGAGCTGATGGTGGAGGCCACGGAGACGAGCGATTCCACCTGATCCGCCCGCCCACGGACCCGTTCGAGCAGTTCGGAGATGCGCACCATCCCGGAAATTTGGGCGCCGAGCATCCGCAAAATCCGCACGTCCACATCCCCGAAGCGGCGCCCGTCCCGGGGATTGGCCACCTGGATCATCCCCAGCTGCTGCCCTCCCGAGACGAGGGGGACGAAGAGGACCTGGCGCACGTCCCCAGCCACGGCCAGCGGCAGCAGCCCCAACTTTTCGACCAGCGGAGAGCTCTGCGCATCCTCGAAAAGCCAGTAGCCTTCCCCGTGCCCATCAATCTCCCGGAGATGCTGGGAGATACCAAAGGGGATCGTGTAATTGGAGAGCCACTCCGTGGGCAACCCAAAGAAGGGTGGATGGGCCACCCAGGCGTCCTGCTCGGGAACGTAGAGGAGAATACCGGCGATCTCCGTACCCATAATCTCGGCGGTGTGCGTGACCAATTGCTCGAAGAGAGTCTCGACGTCCTCGGCCCGACCTGCCGCCCTCGCCACGTCCGAGAGGCGTTGGAGCAGCTGCAACCGCTCCTGGGTCGTGCTGTAAAGGCGGGATTTCTCAATGGCGAGGGCGACCTGCGCCCCCATCCCCACGGCCAGCTCCAGATCGCGTTCGTTGAAGAGGCCGGGTTCAAAACCCGCGAGCTCCAGCGTGCCGATGAGCTCGCCGTGGGCGATGAGCGGCAGTCCCAGATAGGCCCGCAGGGGCCGGGGGCCATCTTCTTCCACCGGTTGCGCCACCGCGAAATGCTGCAAATCGTGGACCAACAACGGCTCTTGTTGCTCGGCCATCCACCCGCTCAGCCCCTCGCCCACGGCGTAGGAAGCCGCGCCCGCCTCCAAGTAGGTCACGACGCGCTCATCCTCCCCTCGCAGTGCGCCCCGTCGCAGCAGCTCCGCCGAGGGATCCCAGTAGGTGATCTCACCGACATCGTAGGGGATGAGTTTGGCGACGGTGGTCAACACAGCGGCAAGGGTCACCTCCAGATCGAGGCTCTCCCCCACCTGCTCGCTCAAGACCTGCAAGGTGCGTGCTTCCTCCAACTGGCGGTTCAGCACCATGTCGGCCCGCGCATAGCGGATCTGCCCCAGCGCCGCCTGCCGGATCACCTCCAGCAGCACCTGTGCCAGATCCGCATCAGTAGCGGTGAAACGCCCCTTCGCCCGCGCCAGCAGAAGCCAGCCCTCCCACGGCGGCACGGAGACGGGGGAGACGAAAAGCTCTTGGACGCCCGGTGGCGCCGCCTCTGGATGCTCCGCCAGCTGACGCCAAAGCTCAGGCGCTAACGTCGCTTCCCCGTGGCTCCACACTCCCTCCGTGGGGGAGTTCCAGACAAAGGCCGCCCCTTCAGCGTCAAAAACTTCGGAAAGCGCCTCTAGCGCTATGCGCCAGACGTGCTCGGGATCGAGCGCCACGGAGACCCGCGCCCCCAGCTGCCGGGAGAAAGCGAGGATCTGTCGGCGCCGGGCACGGTCGCTGCTCCACCAGCCCAGGAGCAGGGCCACACTCAGCCAGAGGATAAGAGCCAGCAGGATATCAGGGCGCAGCTCGGGCCAGAGGAAGGATGCCGGCAACAGGCTGCCCAGGGAGAGCAAGGCCGCACGCACGCCCCCTCCTTGACCCCAGACCCAGGCTGCTACGGCGACGGGCACGACCAGCACGTAGAGCGCGTGCGGGGCACCCACCCCTAGGTAGATCATCAGCAGGGCCGCAACCCCGACGATGACACTTCCTATGATACTCCGGCTCTCATTCATCATACTCCAGCAGAAGAGACCTCACCTCGCGGCGAAATGAAGCACTTTACTCCCGTGCCACGGCGTTCCGGCGCGCCGAACGGCGCACCTCCGCCGCGACCTCCGTGACCTCGCGGATATCGGTGAAGGGCCCATCGTCCGCAGTCAACGTCCCCACCTGGAGGCTCATGAGCGGCACCTGCTGCTCCTTGCCCTCCTCATCCTTCACCACCAGATACCCTTGCATCCGGGTGATGAAGTCATAATGCGTGCCCACATTCTCGGCGAAGCGCTTTTCCAGCTCCGCGCGCATGGCGGATACCTTATCCTTGTGGGAGATGACAATGAAATCGTCTCCACCGATGTGCCCGATAAAATCGTCGGCAGTGCCGACCTCATCGACTACGCTGCTCAACAACATGCCGATGAAGCGCAACACCTCATCACCCGCCACAAAGCCATAGACCTCGTTGAAGGCGTGCAGACCGTTGATGCCGATGTAGAGAAGACCCCAATCGTCCCGCCGCAGGAGCTCGCGCAGCTGCTGCTCGATAAGCCGCCCACTGGGCAGCCCGGTGCTGGGACTGGTGAGCGACTCGATCTCCGCCCGCTGGATGGTGTTCCGTACCCGCAGGCGCAGCTCCTCTACATCGAAGGGCTTGGTGATGTAGTCGTCGGCCCCCAACTCCAGACCGTGGATCTTATCGCTGCGCTCGTCCTTCTGGGTCAGGAAGAGGATGGGGATGTGGCTGGTGCGCAGGTTGGTGCGCAACCGGCGGCAGACCTCGTACCCGTCGATATCGGGCAGCATAATATCCAGCACAATGACGTTGGGGAGCTTCTGCCGGGTCAGCTCCAAGGCCTGCTCACCCCGGGGGGCTAGATAGACCTCATACCCCAAGGACTTAAAGTAGAGCTGTAGCATATTTGAGATGTCGAAATCGTCTTCGACTACGAGGATGCGGCCTTTGCTCATTAGCTTACCTCCCTGCTGCGGCTTTCGCGCGGATGCTCTCAATCCGCGCCTGGTCCAGCTCGTGTTCAAAACTACGAAGGGCGGCCAAGCGGAAACCGTGCTTGGTCGCCAGTGTGTCGATCTCTTCCACCTGTGCCAGGGTCAATTGTTTACCCAAAGTATAGTCCTCATATCGTCCCTCGAAAGCCAGCGCCATCGTCTCCGCCATACAGCCGAAAGTCAGTTCCGGGGGGGGGCCGTAGTTAAAGCCAAAATCCACGGCACCGGGCACCCGCGCCAACCCGCCATCGAAGACCAGCACGTCGTCCCGGGCCTGCGCCACCTGCCACGAGACGTCGCGGGGGCGCGAGACGTCGCAGACCACCGCACCGCGCCGCAGATGCTCCGGACGCACCAGCTTACCGCCCGCGCTGGTCACGGTCACCACCAGCTCCGCCCGGCGCAGATCCATCAGATCCTCGGAAGAGTGAACCTCCACACATCCGGAGGCGCGGATCTGATCGGCGGTGGCTTCCAGCGGCGCACGCTGGCGTCCCACGAGGAGCATCGCCCCCACCTGAGAGGCCAACCCTCGGGCCACCACGTTGCCGATAGCCCCCATCGCGCCCACCACCGCCAGGGTGCAGTCGCGGGGCTCAAGCCCCATCAACTCCGCCGCCCGCTCCACCGCCTGCATCGCCAGCGCCGCGGTGTAGCTGTCTCCGGTGGTCACCGGGAGCTCCAACTCCCGCGCAATGGTGATGCCTCCATCCCCCACCACCGAGGTGTAGGCGCCCAGACCCAGAATCTTAGCTCCCAATCGTTGGGCCAGCTCGCCCGCCGCAAGGATCTTGCAGTAGACCTCGCGCTCCGGCAGGGCCAACATCCGCTGTGCGGTATACGGCACGGCGATCAACCAGCCTTCGAGCTCCGCGCCGGTGGCCTCCGAACGCGCCCCCCGAACGTGGGAGAGGTAGACCGGCGGCCAGAAGCGCGAGAAGAAGTGCACGGCGGGCTCCGGAAGCACCTTCCCCAACAGCGGGTATTTACGCGCTACGTCCCGCTTAGGATCAATTGGATGAATGATAAAGGCGAAAGAGTCCATAGAGTTTCGGGACGTCAGTCTCTGGGATAAAGTCTGGGATGGGCGCGCTCCGCATTGGGCAGTTGGTGATGGTCGCTATCCTCATAGTAAATGTTCTTCGAAATGATGCGCCGCTTGGGCGACGCAAACAGGACGACATCCGATTCGATCATGCGAGCGGGAAAGACGATGAATCCCGACCCGATGCGCACGTGATGCCCCACCGCCCCGCCCAACACATTCATACCGGTGTTCTCCAGGCGTCCGGCAAAGTGGGAACGGATGGGCTTGTTGGAGACGAGGTTGAAATCCGTGAAGGTATTGCCGGCCCCAATGAAGGAGCCGCGCCCCACCACACAGAGCTGCAAACAGGTGTTCTGGGCCACCATGCAATCTTCCATCAGCACCGACTCGAAAAGCGACGCCCGGAAAGGCAGAAAGGTGCCGGAGCCCAGCACGCTCAACATCAGCTGACAGCCCTGGGAGATGTTCACATTGTCGCCGATGATGCAATTCCCCACTACCGTCCCGGCGCCGATGGTTACATTGTTGCCGATGATCGTCGGCCCCTGGATGATGGCGGTGGGGTCGATCTCGCAATCCTTCCCGATCTGCACCAGCGTCGAGGTGGTGAGCACCTGCTTGCGCTCCAGCATCCCGCGCCAGAGCAGCTTGAGGTTCAGCCCCAGATCCCCCTCCAACGACTGTTCCAGCCGAGCGCCGATGGAGAAAATTCCGAACATCACGTTCGCCAGCAGGATGTGGACCCAGTGCTCGATCGAGAGAAAGGCTTTGGTGGGCAGCTGATAGACGAGATCGCCATAGATATTCGACATGTGCGTCGGAACGTGGTAGAAGCCCACCTCGCGGGGAGCCGTCTGTATAACCAGGGGGCGCACCACGGGATCGATGCCGTACGGATAGTACCATAGGTCGGCGACGTAGACATTACCCTGTCGCCGAATCCCACGCTGTAGGTAGAGAGCGTGCTGAGAGATCGCGGGATCGTCCAGCTCGAAGGCCACCTGACAGGCCTTGCCCGACTTCTGCGCGCGCGAGATGAACTCATCCACAAAAGGCTGATCAAAGTAGAGATTATCCCGATAGACGAGAGTCTCAACCCGGTCGTTATCCAACTCGGTGAGGGATTCGACCTGATACTCCTCGGTGACGTAAGGGGCCAGAATGTCACGCTGATAGAGCCACAGGGGTTTAGCCAGCACGCTCAACTCCCGTGCTGGCTCATTGAAGGGCGCTATCTTCCGCTTATCTTGCAGAATGACTTTACGCACGCTCTGCTCCTAGGTCCTTCAACGGACTTTTACCAATAGCCACTGTGCAGCTCGCGGCCCCCATTCCAACACAGCTGATCTCCTCGATGGCAAACCGGCGGCCCCGGCTCACCCAATAGACCGTCTCTTGAATCAACCCGATCCGGAGGGAGCAGGCCGGATAGGTGGTCCGCCGATCCCAGCAGAGACCGCAGGTATCCGCGATCCAATAAAACGCCTGGGCATCCGCTGCCAAACGCACCCGCTCATTAGCATAACGATTCGCGATCTCCGCGAGCACTTCGAGGCCCAGCCGGAGCCGCAGCTTCAAGGGCAATACCCGAAAGAGCAGGTCAGCCACCCCGAGCAGTGCGCCGAAATCCTTCACCCCGTGGGAAAAACAGAGTCGACCGGCTTGCAAGCCCAGCTGCTGCCCACCCCGCGGCCCGTACAACTCATCCACCGCATCCAGCAGCCGGGAAGTGTTCAAGAAGGAGAGCCCGGGATTGAAATTCGCAGGCGGGTAGCTCTCACTCAAATAGGACAACCGGGCCAGCTTCAGCACCGCGTCTAATCCCGCTCCTCCCAGCACCTCCTCCAACGAAAGCAGAAGCATCAACACGAGCTTGTTGGGAAAGGCCGGAACCTCGGCTTCCATAGATCGTTAATGTGCTCCCCTGCCATGCACGCCGGAAATGCAGTCCCCACTGCCGACCGGACTACGCATCCAGGAACTCCCGCACCGCCTGGTGAAACCGCTCTCGCTCATCCAGCATGGGAAAATGGGCGGAGTTCTCGAAATAATGGACGACGGGATTGGGCGCTCCTTTGCGCAATACCTCGCCCTGCCGGGGATCAACGATGTTATCCTTACGCCCAAAGATACCCATCGCCGGCATACGCAACTCGTGCAGCCGGGGCCGAAGGTCCGTAAAGCGCAGATCGTGGATACTGGTGGAAAAGGACTCCATGGTGGTGCTGGAGAGATCCTTCTCGAACATCTCGTACCACGTCTTCCAGTCGCGGGTCAACACCGGCGAAGCCAGGCGCACTCCCAGGCTGAAAATCCGGGGGAAACGATAGAGCAACCAGGCAATGGGCCGCTGACCCGCCAGCTTCAGGAGAAAGCTCAATCCCGATCCCACGATGGGCGAGCCCACGACGGCGACCTTCGCCACCCGAGAAGGGTGCGTCAGCGCGAGACTCAGGGAGACTGAGCCTCCCATCGAATGTCCCATGACCGGAGCCTGCTCCACCCCCATGCGCTCCATGAACTGCTCCACCATCAACACATAATCGGCTACGGTGAAAGACCCCTGCTTGGCGGAATCGCCAAATCCCCAGAAGTCCACCGCATAGGTCTTGTACCCATTGGCCAGGTATTCCATGGTTCCCAGCCAATAGCTCCACGATCCCAACCAACAGTGCAGCAGAATAACCGGCTTGCCCCGTCCAAAGGTCTCGTAGTGGACAATTCCTTGATCTGTGACGATGGAACTCATGCTAAACCGCCTTGGCCCGTCCGATATTTATATCCCTATCATAACACAGACTCTGCGCACCCAATAAAAAGGGCCGTTGCAGTTCGGTTAAAAAACGGTTACTCAGGAGGTTTCCTCGAGGTCCATAATCTCCAATATCGAGTACAGGAGCTCCAACAGGACCGCCTTCACGCTCTCTCGATCCGTCGCCACACAGGGAACGACCTTGATGTCGCGATCCACGCGGAGGACAATCTTGAGATCCTCCGGTGGCCACGCATCGTCCAGGTCCTGCTTGTTGGCCGCGACGATATAGGGGACCGGTGAGTAGCTGCGGAAGGTGGAAAGGATGCGCTGCGCCTCGCGGAAGGTCTCCGGACGATTACTGTCCACCATGACCACGAAACCCAACATTCCCTCCGAGAGAATCTCCCACATGAAATCGAAACGCCGCTGACCGGGCGTGCCGAAGAGGTAGAGGATCAGCTCCTCATCCACGGTGATGCGCCCGAAGTCCATGGCGACCGTGGTGGCGTTCTTGATCCGCTCTGCCTCGCGGGTGATCTTGCGATCGGTGGAGACAACGTCAATCTCACTAATGCTCTGGATAAATTCTGTTTTGCCGGATGAAAAGGGGCCGGTGACGACGATCTTCAGTGTCTGCATGAACTACAACTCCCGAATGCGGTTGATGAGTCTCTGGACCAAGCCACGTTTTACGTCCGGTCGGCGCTGAGCAACGGGTTTGCGCTCGCCGTCGCTGCCGCTCTCGCCTACGATGGCCACCGTCGCTGTCGAACGCGGCGGGCGCACGACCTCCACCAGGCCAGCCTGCAAGAGGCTGTAAGCGATCTTCCGGATCTGAAACTCACTCATGTTATTGTATTGCGCTATCTTGCGGATGGTGTTCCGTGGGTTGATGAAGGAGATCACGCGCCACTCGGCGACGGTGAGGTTGATATCGCGCAGGGGCGTGGTCGGGCGGTCGGCGAAGCGCAGGGCGATATCGAGATCGGGGACCTCCTCCTGCAGGCGCTCCCACTCCTTCAATCGCCGGCTGCCCTCCATGATGACGTCCTCCAGGGCGATGGAAGTCGTGATCTTCCCTTGCACGGGCAGATCCGCCGGTTCGAAGCGGAAGGTGCCCTCATTCCAGGAGAAGATGCGATAAACCTGGTTGAGGATGTGCTGTCGCACGCTGCGGGTGACGTCCTGCTGCTCGATGCGGCTCGCCTGAATGAGCATCATGGCGATATCCCGATCGGATTTGCCGGCGGTGTTGGATTTCACCACCCGCGCCTGCTCCGCCGAGAGCTTTCCGGAGCGCTCCAACAGCAGGGGCAGACTGTCCTCTTCCCCTTCCATCCAAGAGTAGACCAGCTTGCCCTCTCGGAAGCAGAGGTGCGCCTTGCCCTGTCCCCCTTCGAGGTACAGAGTCCCCGTTTTGCGGGCCAGGTTGATCAGGTTGAGCAACTGCGTGATGCCAAAGTCTTGCAATCTACCTTTTAACGCCATATCCAACCATCCTTGATGGGTCCCAGACGGGAATACGTGGATTGAATTTTAAGCCAAATAACCACGGGAAGCATCCGAACCCGATAGAACTTAACTATCTTATAACATTATAAACCGCTTCTGTGAAGCGGCAAATTGGAAAAAAGCCTTCGCTTCTAACCCGATTTGCGGGCACCCGACTTTCGGGCCTCCGATTTTCGGACAGTTGCCGCTGCCAGCAGCTCCTGCGCCCCTTCGTGAGCCACCTCGCCGACGGTGCCCAACATCAACGCCAATTCCTGAAGCCGGGCCTCTCCCTCCAGCGTCTGCACCACCGTGGTCGTACGCCCCTCGGTGATCTGCTTGCGCACCCGGAAGTGGACGTCCCCGAAGCCCGCCAGCTGGGGCAGGTGGGTGATGCAGAGCACCTGGTGGTGCTCCGCGCCCTCCACAGCAGTGAGCTGCCAGAGCTTCGCCCCCACCGTAGCCCCCACCCGACCACCGATCCCCTGGTCGATCTCGTCGAAGATAAGCGTGGGGGTCTCGTCGGCCCGGGCCAGCACCGTCTTGAGCGCTAACATAAGGCGGGCCGTCTCACCGCCCGAGGCGATACGCGCCATGGGCTTGAGCCCCTCCCCCACGTTGGGGGCAATGAGGAATTCGACGCGCTCCATGCCGGTGACGTCGAAGGTGACCCGATTGAGGGTAGCTTCGGCGGTGACCGCCATCCCCTCTGCGGTGACCTGCACCGCCTCGGGCACTGGGGTTTCCAGCGGCAAGCCGTGAGCCTCCGCCTGCCGCACGAAGGCGACGCCGAAGCGCGCCCCCGCCATTTTGAGGTCGGCCAGCTCGCCCTCGACGCCGGCGGCGAGGGTATGGGCGGCCCGCTGCCGCGCGGCGGAGAGAGCCGCCGCCTGCGTCGCTGCCGCAGCGAGAAGGGTCGCCTCCTCCTGCTCCAGCTCGGCAATGCGCTCGTCGCTGTGCTCCAGCTGCTCCAACTCCTCCGCCGCCTGCGCCGCGTAGGTCAAGACCTCTTCGATGTCGCGCCCGTACTTCCGTTGCAGCTGGCGCAGCAATCCGATGCGCTGATCCACCTGCATCAGACGCCGAGGATTGAATTCGATGGCGCCGGCGTACTCGCGCAGAGTGCCCGCCAGATCCTCCACCTGATAGACGACGCTCTCCAGGCTCTCGAAGGTGGCACTCAGCGTCCCGTCGACCCGGCTCAGCGTCGCCATCTCCCGCTGAGCCTGCCCCAGCAGATCCATGACGGAAGGGGCCTCCTCCCCGCCCTCTTCCAGCAAGGCCACCAGGGTGGCGCTCGATTGCGCCAGCTGCTCGGCGTTCGCCAGCCGCGTCCGCTCCGCCTCCAACGTTTGCAGCTCACCGGCCTGGGGGGCCGCGGCCTCGATCTCCTGAAGCTGAAAGCGCAGCAGGTCCACCCGCTGCATCCGCTCCCGTTCGCTCTCGCGCAGCGCGCGCAGCTCCGCCCGCACCGCCTGAATGCGCCGCACAACCTGGGCCAGGGCCTCCCGCTCCGCCTCCAGTCCGGCGAAGCGATCCAGCAGGCGTAGGTGCTCCTGCACCCGCAGCAGACTCAGATGCTCGCTCTGTCCATGGATGTCAACGAGGCCCGCGGCGAGCTCCCGCAGCAGCGAGACGGAGATGACGGTGCCGTTAGCTCGAGCCACCGAACGCCCCGACGCGCGCAGCTCCCGGCTGAGCCAGAGGGTGTCCCGGCGTTCGCCTTCCAGCCCCTCGCGCTCCAGGAGGGGGATCAGATGAGTCTGCTGCGCCGGACCAAGGATAAACATCCCCTCGACGAGGGCGCGCTCCTCTCCCCGGCGGATGCTGGTCAGGTCGGCGCGCCCGCCGAGCAGGAGGGCGACCGCGTCAATGAGGATGGATTTACCCGCACCTGTCTCACCGGTGAGGATGTTGAACCCCGGTTCCAGCTGCAGGTGCAGATCGTCGATAATGGCAAAGTTGCGAATGTGTAGCTCGCGTAACACAGTATTCCCCACTTTTCAGGTGTTGGATTGGTAAATCGCCTTAGGGCTCGTAAAAGTATAGCTTCCTGCCGTTGTTGCAGTCAAGTTTATAGAGATACGCTGTTCGCGTTTGAGGTCTGCGATCCTCGAGCACTTCCCCAGGATGGCAAGCCGTAAACCTCCAGAACCTTAGTCGAGGAGCTTAACGCATTCTCTCCAGAAAGCAAACCCGAAGCCCTCGCCGGCCCTCCGTCCAAACCACGCAAAACCCTATCTCAAGGCACCCTCTCTTCACCTTCGTTCTCCCAAAAAAAACATCCCCATTCATACAAATCAGTACAAAAAAATCAGAGAGGCACCCTTAGAGACGGGGCCAGAGGCCCATCTGATAGCTTTTGAGAGCTCTCCTGTGTTATGATAAGCGTGTTCATGCATGCAGGAGGTTATAAAATTGTCAGAATCTATGAAATCGCGGCTGCCGGGCTTCTATAATCGCACGCCCGAGGAGCGGCTGCGGCTCATCGCCGAGGAAGCCCAGCTCACGACGGAGGAGCAAGCCATACTCGGCGGGGCTCTCGGTTTAGAGCTGGAGCAAGCCGCCCACATGATCGAAAACGTCGTCGGGCGGCACGCCCTGCCCCTGGGCATCGCCACCAACTTCGTCGTCAACGGGCGCGAGGTGCTGGTCCCCATGGTCATCGAGGAGCCCTCGGTAGTCGCCGGGCTCTCTTTTGCCGCCAAGTTGGCGCGGGAGGGCGGCGGTTTTAGGGCCGAATCCGATCCCCCCCGCATGATCGGCCAGATCCAGCTCCTCGATGTGCCCTCGCTGACGGAAACCCGTGAGCGCATCCTGGCGGCCAAGGCCTCGCTGCTGGAACTAGCCAACGCACGGGATCCCGTGCTGGTGCGGCTGGGCGGCGGGGCGCAGGATCTCCAGGTACGCCTCCTCGACGAAACGACGGTGGGCCCGATGCTGGTGGTGCACCTCGTCCATGATGTGCGCGACGCTATGGGCGCCAACGCCGTCAACACCGCTTGCGAGGGCATCGCTCCCGAGCTTGAGCGCCTGAGCGGGGGGCGCGTGGGGCTGCGTATACTCAGCAACCTGGCCGATCAACGCCTGGCGCGAGCGCGCTGCCGTGTGCCGGCCACATCGTTGGCCATGGAGGGCCTCAGCCCCGCCGAGGCGGTGCAGCGCATCCTGGAAGCCCAAGCCTTTGCCGAGGCGGACCCCTACCGCGCCACCACCCACAACAAGGGCATCATGAACGGCATCGACGCCGTGGTGCTCGCCACTGGCAACGACTGGCGGGCCATCGAGGCGGGCGCCCACGCTTACGCCGCTCGCAGCGGGCGCTACACGAGCCTGAGCACCTGGCGGAGGGACGGGCAGGGCCACCTCGTGGGGACGCTGGAGCTGCCCCTGGCGCTGGGCATCGTCGGCGGAGCGACGCGGGTGCATCCCACGGCGCGCGTGGCGCTCAAGATCCTCGGCATCGAGACGGCCCGCGCCCTGGCGGAGGTGGTGGTCAGCGTGGGACTGGCGCAGAACTTCGCCGCCCTGCGCGCCCTCGCCACCGAGGGGATCCAGCGGGGGCACATGGGCCTGCACGCCCGGCAGATCGCCATCGCCGCCGGCGCCACCGGCGACGAGATCGAAGCCGTGGCCCGGCGCATGGTCGCGGAGGGTGAGATCGGCAGCGAAGCCGCCGCGCGCATCCTGGCGGACCTGCGCTGAACACGTAGATACGTTCAAACGTTAGCACGTACACACGTTCACACGTCGTGATCTTTGGAGGAAACCTATGCACGTCATGAAAACGCAACGGCCCACCGGCATCGTCGGATACGGCTCCTACGTGCCCATGTACCGGCTGCCCGGCACGGAGGTGGCTCGCATCTGGCGGGGCGGCGGCAAGGGGGCGGTCAAGGAGAAGGCTGTCGCCGGGCTCGATGAGGACACCATTACCATGTCCATCGAGGCGGCGCGCAACGCGCTGAGCCGCGCGGGTATCGACCCCGAGCGGATCGGCGCGGTCTGGGTGGGCAGTGAGTCCCACCCCTACGCCGTCAAGCCCAGCTCCACCATCGTCGCCGAGGCCCTCGGCACCACCCCCTATCATCTGGCGGCGGATTTCGAGTTCGCCTGCAAGGCGGGGACGGAGGCGCTGCAAGGCGCGCTGGGATTGGTGGGCGCAGGGATGATGGAGTACGCCCTCGCCATCGGCGCCGACACGGCGCAGGGGCGGCCCGGCGACGAGCTGGAGTTCACGGCTTCTAGCGGGGGCACGGCCTTCATCGTGGGACCCGCCGAGGAGGCGGTCGCCGTCTGCGAGGGCTCCCTCTCCTACGTAACCGACACCCCCGACTTCTGGCGGCGGGCCTACCAGCACTACCCCAGCCACGGCGGGCGCTTCACGGGCGAGCCAGCCTACTTCCACCACATTCAAGCAGCGGGAGAGGCCATCCTCAAGGAGCTGGAAATGGAGGTCTCGGACTTCGAGTACGCCATCTTCCACCAGCCCAACGTGAAGTTCCCCACCCGGGTGGCGAAGCGGTTGGGCTTCACGCCGGAGCAGATCGAGCCGGGCCAGCTGAGCAACCTTATCGGCAACACCTACGCAGGCGCGGCCATCACGGGCCTCTCGGCGACGCTGGACGTGGCCCAACCCGGCGACCGCATTCTGATGGTGAGCTTCGGCTCAGGTGCTGGCTCCGACGCCTTCGTCTGGCGGGTGACGGAGGCCATCGAGGCGCGGCGGCGGCTGGCGCCCCTGGTGCAAGATTACGTCGCCCGGCGCGTGGAGATCGACTACGGCCTCTATGTCCGCTACCGGGGCAAACTACGGGTCAAGTAAGGAGAGAGCAATTATGCGAGACGTTGCTATTATCGGCCTGGGACAGACACCGGTGGAGGAGCACTGGCCCACCAGCATCCGCGAGCTGGCGCTGCACGCGTCGCTGGCGGCGCTGCAGGACGCCAATGTGGAGCAGGTGGACGCCGTCTACGTGGGCAATATGATCTCCGGAGAGATCACCGGACAGGAGCATCTGGGCGTTCTGGTCGCCGACGCGCTGGGACTCTTCGGCGTGGAGGCCATGAAGATCGAGGCGGCCTGCGCTTCGGGCGCGGCGGCCCTGCGGGTGGGCGCCATGGCCGTCGCCAGCGGCCTCAACGACCTGGTGCTGGTCACGGGCGTGGAGAAGATGACGGACATGGGCGGGCGCGAGACGACGGCGGCCCTCGCCATGGCCGCTGACGCCGAGTACGAGGTGAGCCAGGGGGTCTCCTTCGTAGCCCTCAACGCGCTGCTCATGCGGCGCTACATGCACGAGTACGGCTGGGCGCGCAAGGACTTCGCCAACTTCGTCATCAACGCCCATGAGAACGGGAAGCACAACCCCAACGCCATGTTCCACTCCACCATCACGGCGGAGCGGTACGCCAACTCGCCCACCATCGCCGATCCGGTAGGGCTCTTCGACGCCTCCCCCATCTGTGACGGGGCGGCGGCGGTGGTCCTGGCGCCGCTGGAGTATGCCCGGACCCTCAGCCCGACCCCCGTCCGCATCAAGGGGGTGGGCATCGGCACGGCGCCCATCGCCGTCCACGACCGCCGGGATCCCCTGGCGCTGGAGGCGGCGCGGATTTCGGCGCGGCGGGCTTACGAGATGGCGGGCGTCGGCCCGGAGGAGATCGACTTCTTCGAGCTGCACGACGCCTTCACCATCATGTCGGCGCTGAGCCTGGAGGCCTCGGGCTTCGCCGAGCGGGGCCGGGGCGTGACGCTGGCGCTGGAGAACGAGATCGCCCTAGAAGGGCGCATCCCCATCACAACGATGGGCGGGCTGAAGGCGCGGGGCCATCCCGTGGGCGCGACGGGTGTCTACCAGGTCGTCGAGGCGGCCCTACAGCTGCGGGGCCAGGCGGGCGCCACCCAGCTGCCCGATGCGCGGCTGGGGATGACACAGAACATCGGCGGCAGTGGGGCCACCATCATCACCCACATCCTGGAACGGATGGATTAGGAAGACACGCGAGTTTCGACCTTTGACCTTCGACTTTGGATTTATGAGGAGACCAACATGTCCGAAAAAATAGCATTGGATTGGCGGCTCAAGGGACAGCGCTACCGGTTGGAGGGCGAGGAGTGCCCCCACTGCGGCTTCCACATCTTCCCCCCGCGCGACATCTGCCCGGCGTGCCACCAGCCCGCCAAGGAGCCGGTGCGCCTCAGCGGGCGGGGCGAGGTCTACACCTTCAGCACCGTCCACGCGCCGCCGGAGGGCTTCGAGTCCTATACGCCCTACACCGTCGCCATCGTGCAGCTGGAGGAAGGCCCCATGATCACGGCGCAGCTCACCGACGTCGCGCCCGAGGAGGTCCACATCGGAATGCCGGTGGAGATGGTGACGCGCAAGCTGCGCACCCAAGGTGACGAGGGCACCATCGTCTACGGCTACAAATTCCGGCCCGTGCTACAGCGGGAGTAGGAAATGGGGAAGAGGGGGAGTGGGAGAGGGGGGGAGGGGAAGTAGGGGAGTAAGGAAGCAAGGGAGTGATGACCTTTTGCGATTCGCCGATTCGCTGATTTGCCAAGGAGAGAACTATGATGAACCGTATTGCTAACGACTGGAGATTGAAGGGGGCGCGGTACCGCCTGGAGGCGCGCCGGTGCGCCCACTGTGGCGCGATCTCCTTCCCGGCCCACGCCATCTGCGCCCACTGCGGCTGCCCCACCGACGGGCGAGCCGAGCACCGCCGGGCGCCCCGCGCGCAGGCTCTCGAAACCCCGCGCCCCGTGGGCGCCCTCGTCACCGGCTAGCGGCGACGCAACCGACGGTGCGACGCTAGGCGGGCAGGGCCGCCACCACCGCCTCCGCGCCAGCAGCCCCTCGATGAGCGCCGGGCGGTGGGAGATGCTCCGGGCGATGCGCAAAGCCTCATCGTAGGATAGGAGGGTGGCACTTCAGAAGTGCCACCCTCCTGAACGGCTTGCTCTCCGCCCCCGAGGGCGGGGGCTGGGAGCGCGGGGAATGAACGGCGATGTCGCCCAGCAGGCGGTGGCACATGCTGATGTCTTTGATAGAGCGTCCGCGTTTCACGATTTTCATATTCGCCACGGTAATGCACTGCGCCAGTGCTGCATCCCCCGCGCGGAAGAGGATCTCGGCGTGAAAAATGCCTCGCAAGCTAAAAAGGTACTGCACACTACCGTAAACCTCGTGTTCTAGCTCTCGATGGCATCCGCCACGAGCAGGGGGCGGTCGTCGAATTTCCGGCGCAGGACCGCCCAGCTAAGAACGACCGCCGCCAGAAGGACCGCGCCGCCGGCGATGGCGAAGACCTGCGTCAGGCCCAGGCTTTCGGAGAGCCAGCCCACCAAGGGCAGGGTGATGAGGGGCGCCAGCCCCCATCCCAGCGCCATAAGCAGCGATTGCACGGTGGAGGTCCACACGTCGGGCGCGCGCTCATCGGCCAGACTGACGGTCAGGGAGAAGTAGAGGCCGAAGCCCAATCCCTTGAACATGGCGGCGAAGAGGAGCAGGAGAGGGGATCTCACCAGCGCGTACGCCAGAAAGGAGAGCCCGACGGTAACATAGGCGAAGATCAACGCCACCGGCTTGCCGAAGCGACGGCCCAGGGCCCCGCTGTACTGCATGGTGGGCAGCTCGGCGATGGCGGAGAGGCCAAAAAGGGCCCCCACCAGCAGCCCACCGCCCCCGAGGGCGTCCATGTAGACGCCGGCAAAGGTCATGTGCAGACTCTCCCCCGCACCGACGAGGAAGTTGGCGACGAGCAGCGCCATCAGCGCCGTATCGGCGGTCAAGTGGCGGAGGGGGAGGCGTCTCTGAGCACGGGGCTGCGGCGCGGGCTCCAATCCCTGGGCAGCGAAGATCACCGGCAGGAAACCGAGGGCGGCGACGGCGAACATCGCCCCGTAGCCCACCCGGGACCAGAGCGCGCCCGCCGCGATGGAGAC
>NPIE01005769.1_pt1 | contig 23082 bp, 14 predicted proteins | sample 8637661 | NCBI WGS metagenome assembly NPIE01 (sample SAMN07420842, study PRJNA396082) | bioreactor metagenome | isolation source: sample BA12 brine-fed electro-methanogenic bioreactor BA | place: Japan: Kochi | collected 2016-12-09
GAATTCCACGATTGGAATTTCCCAGCTTTGCCCAATGCATCTTGCTTGAAACTCCTTGTCGGAGACATCCTCCCGTGTTCTTCTCACCAAGGCAAGAACAAGAATTTGCTGGACGGTGTCGAGTTTTTCCTCCCATTCAGCAAACGCTTTTTTTGAGAGCCGAGCAACCTCTATACATTCTTCATTGATCAAGTCTACATGATCTTCTGCTCTCTTAAAATTCAACCGATCGCCTGCTTGCAATTTCTTGATGGCTTGGCGGGAAGGATGGTCTTCTTTTCGTATACCGATGTAGTCCAGAAATAGATCTTCCATACCCAACACATGGTAGCTGTGGCTTGTGGTTTTGCTTGGGGTGGTAGTTGTTGGTTTCCTGGTGGTGAGAAAATCACCTGCCAATAAGCTGGCATGCGGGTTGGCCGTTGTCTGAAATGAAAAGAGATGGAGTGTTTCCCGGGCCCGTGACATGGAGACGTAATAGAGTCTGCGCTCATCTTCGATGGCTGTTTGGGCTCCATGATCCCAGTTGTCACCGAGGATGAAGACATGGTCGAATTCGAGGCCTTTTACCGAATGGGCTGTCGCCAGGAACAGGCCGTTGCCGATGGTCTTGGCCCTGTTTTGTTCGGCGAAGGTTTCATAGAGGTACTCCTGGATCTCAGGCACGGGCTGTGGGGCGTCGTTGGTTTCATCCCGCCATTGCTGGAGGATTGTCTTAAGATTGTCGCTCCAGACTGAATTGTTGGTGCTTTGCTTGGAAAGGATAGCCAGCAGCGCGCTGCCGGTGAGCAGTTCAGTACGTATGGTGTGCAGGTGGTCGAGCAGATCAGTATGTTCGCGTATTCGGGATAAGCGGGGGAATCCGTTTTGCCGTCCCCAACTCAGGGATACGGGGATGCCGGCTGCTTCGAGGGCGCTGCGCACCGGGTCGAGATCCTTCCACTCACGGGCGAGCACGGCGCACCTGTTCAGTTCAATGGGGCCTGCCTGTTGCAGCCGTTTGAACTCTGCCAGCAGGGCAGCAGCCTGTTCCTGGGGGCTGCTCACCTTGAGTAGCTGCACCTTGCCGCAGGCAACCGGGCCGTTGGCCTGCCAATTACCACCGGGCGGAAGATTTTTTCGATCCCGGTTGATCCGGATCGGGTGGTTCGTCTTCATCCGGTCGGTGTTGTGGGCGATCAGACAGTTCGCTGCGTCGATGATGTTGGCAGTCGAGCGGTAGTTCTCGATCAGGTAGTGGATGTGCGCATCGTAGTCGTGTCGGAACTTTTTAATGAATTCGACGCTTGCCCCGCGAAACCGGTAGATGTTCTGGTCGTCATCGCCAACCGCCAGGATGGTCATTTTCCGTTCACGTTCTGCAACGCTCTTCCCGGCGACGAGCGAGACCAACTCATATTGCTCGGCATCGATATCCTGGTATTCGTCGACGAGGATGTGGCTGAATCTGCCGATCAGGGCGTAGTCGGGGGGAATATCCTGGAGGCCGGCAACGTCTTTTGCCCCCTTCAACAAACTGATGGCGTCCTTGATGATATGACTGAAATCAATATCCTCGCGGTCCTTTTGCCGAGAGCTGGTCACCAGTGATCGACCGGTCAGCCGTAGCGCAAGACCATGGAAGGTCAGCATGGTCACGCCGGCCATGTCTTCGCCGACCAGGTCGCGCACCCGTTGGCGCAGGCTCATGATGGCGCTGCGATTGAAACACAGTACGAGCAGTGCCCGCGGAGGGACCCGTTTGACGCGAAGGAGGTAGGCCACCCGGTGGGCGACCACCCGCGTCTTGCCGGCTCCAGGGCCGGCAAGGATGAGCAGGTTCTGGTCCAGGGGTGCGGTGACGATTTTCTCCTGACTGGGGTTTTTCAGGTCATCGACGATGCGCTGGTATGATTGCTCGCTGGTCGCCCGTTCGAGGAAGCTCTCTTTGCCGGGGAAAAAACGTTTGACGAATTGTTCCTTGTCATCGTTGAAGTAAGAGGCGACGTATTGCCAGGCGCCGCTGATCTTGCTCAAGGCCAGGCGGGCGAATTCGTTCATTACATGGATCTGAAAGGTTCGCTCACTGTAATGGGTTTTCAGGGGCGAGAAATCGGCCTGCGAGTAGCGCCGGGAAAGCGCTTCCGGATGTAACTGGATGGTCATGGCCTGGCGGAAAACGGCGAGTCCCTGCTGCAGATCGATGATCCCTTGCTCGTGCATGAACGTCAGGGCTCGTTCCGCGGCGGCGAGCGGGTCTTTCAGCTTTTCAAGGAGGAGCAGGTCTGCGCGCAGCGCGGCAACGATCTGCTCGAGGCTGAATTGAACGAGCAGGTTGGCGCTCGGTTTGGCCTCCGGTGGCAGCGCCGCTATGATTGCTTCCAGGGTGCGGTTTGCCGCGAGTTGTCTCGTGGTCACGGTATTTTTGACCGATTGCCAGTCCCGATGGAGATAAACGGAAAAGCGGTTGTTACCACGTGAGGTGAAGGAGACGCTGCCCTTGGTGCCCGCCAGCCCTTTGCCATCACGGCTCAGACCATACAACAGCAGCTTGAGGGTGTGTGGGGCACAGTTCTCATGGCCGGCTTCTAGCATCTTCTGATTCACCTGGCGTAAATCGATCTCCAGGTGGGTGTCCACCTCCATGTCGGGAAATGCCCCGACGAGAATGGAGAGGAATTCATTTTCCAGCTCGATGATCTGTTGCAGGGATTTTTCCGAGCTTGCCTGCACCTTGTAGCGCATGTAGGCGCTGAGCAGCGTGGTTTTTTCCAGGACGCCCTGGGATGCCATGTCGTGGAGCGTGCGGATGACCCGCTGGGTCTCCGTCTCGGTGGCGGTATCGCCTTCCATGGGGGTGAAGGCCCCGAGCCCGGCGAGTTCATCGGCACTGAAAGCCTGGTTGGGCCGGTTGAGCTCGATCAAGGCCCCGAGGATGGCCAACCACCGTTTCTGCTGGCGCTCGGAAAGATTGAGCGTGGCGATTTTTTCGGCTGCTTCGGTTAGGTTCTTTGCTGTTGGTTTTCCCTGGAAGACCTTGGTCTGGTTCTCGTTACGCTGTAGATAGCCGGCCCGCTCCAGCCAGGCCAGTGCGGTCCTGACCCTGGTGTCGGCGTTGGGCAGGTCCGGGTCAACCTCCACCACGTCCAGGCGGATCAGGTCCCCGGCGGTCAGCACCACGGAACTTTCACCCCGGGCCGCATAGCGGATGCCCCTGAGGAATTGGGCGATTTCCCGCTGGCTGAGCATCGAACTGCAGCTGAGGCGGAATTGTCCTTCGATATCCTGCTCGTTGAAGATGAGGATGCACTCGGCAGCATTGCGGTCCCTTCCGGCCCGGCCCGCCTCCTGCAGATAGTTCTCCAGGGAGCCGGGGATATCGGCGTGGATGACGATACGCACGTCTTCCTTGTCGATACCCATGCCAAAGGCGTTTGTCGCACAGATGATCGGGATGGTGCCGGCGATGAAGCTGTCCTGGATTCGCTTTTTCACCGACGGCTCCAAACCGGCATGAAACGCCTCGGCAGTGTAGCCGTTTTGTTGCAGGAATTCTGCAAGTTGCTCCGTCTTGTTCCGGGTGGCGCAATAGATCACGGCGCTGCCGTTGTTTTCATAACGTGAGCGGAGCAGTTCGAGAATGGCCTGGTTTTTTTCGTAGCGATCCACTTCCCACACTTCGTAATGCAGGTTGGTGCGCTCGTGCCCCCCGGCAAACAGCTCCATCTTGATGCCAAGATCGCGCTGCATGATATCGAGGATCTCCGCGCGAACGTCCTTCTTGGCGGTAGCCGTGAAGCACTGCACCGGCGGGATGGCAGTCTTTGCCTGTTCGGCGAACTCCCGGATGAAGCGGATCGCGTAGAGATAGTCGGGCCGGAAATCATGGCCCCATTTGGACAAGCAATGCGCCTCATCAAAGACCCAGGCCCCGATCTCCCGCTGGCTGATGGTACTGGTGAATGAATTGTTGCGCAGTTGTTCCGGTGAAACGAGGAGAATGCCAATATCGCCAAGGCGGACGCTTTCCATCACCTCTGCCCGTTCCGGCATGGTGAGCATGCCGTAGAGGGCGGCGGCGATCCTGGTGCCGGTGAGGCGTGAAAAATTGTCCACCTGGTCCTTCATCAGCGCCTGCAGCGGAGAGATGACGATGGTCAGCGTGTTGCGCCGGTGGTAGCGCATCAATGCCGGCAACAGGTAGCACAATGATTTACCGCCGCCGGTGGGAAGCGTTGCGAAGATCGAGTTGCCGCGCGCGGCGGAGAGAACGATCTGCTCCTGCAGGCTGTCGCCGTCAGCGGTTGCCGGTTCAGCGCGAAAGGAACTGAAACCGTAATAATCCTGGAGGTAGCGGAGCGGGCTGTGATGCGCCTGGCAATAGTCGCACCCTGTCTTGCCGCAATTGTATTCCCGCAATTGATGCAGGATACGGGGAACCTGCGGGAACTGATGGCGAACCCACGGTGGCAGGACCGAGTTCCCCCCTGCCACGGAAAGCCAGGCAGTGACGTACGCAAGCGGCGGCAACGGGAGCGCCGCGTCGGCCAGCTGGAACATGACCGTGTCGATCGCCGACGAGCAGGCATGCTTGCGGGCGAACCAGGAGAAGGCTTCGTGCAGGTCGTCGCCGGTCAAGAGCGGGATACCCATGCAGGCCAAGGCTTCGGCGGTTCCGTTGAGCTGTTCGTCACCCGCGAGAAAGCTGCGGTAGAGCAGGGGAATGTCCGAGTTTGCCTTGAACTGGGCGGCCAGGGCGTCCCATTGTTCCGTGAACACGTGTGCGGCGAGCAGCGCATCTTGCACTGGGTCGTTGATGCTGTCGCGAACGATCTGGTAATTCTTGACCAGGCGATGGTACGGGTTGGCCGGGAAGGCGAGGGGCGACAGGAAAAGCGTGTCGACTGCCGGTTTGGTGAAGATCTGCAGGTTCGGTGCAGCCTGCTTGAGGCGCGGCAGATCGTGGTTGATGATGTTGTGGCCGAGCAGGAACCGCGCATCTCGCGCCAGAATGTCCAACTCCTCGAGTACGCGAGAATCGATGGCGGCTTTCGGAGCTGACTTCTGAAACGTTTTGTCGCCGAGCACTGCCCCGAGCGAGTAGATCTCGCTTTTTTCGTTGACCTCTATGTCAATGAGCAGGCAGTGGTGGAGAAGATCTCGGCAGGAGAGCGGCATGGCAGGATTGTTCTCTATCAAAAAGGAACAGCCTTAATTTGCGATCAGGTGTCAGAGAAAATTGTTCAGTCCACGCAAAACGACTCCATCGGTTTTTGTACTACATTGAATTTGCTAAAACAAAGAGAATCGGTCAGGAGAGAGAGCCAACAACGCAGATCTGATCTTTATCGCGTCTGTGAGACGTCTGATCGCAGCGCGGAGGATCTCCCTGAAATGCTCGCAGAGTATTGGGACCTGGCGGAAAACTGAGCCAAGATATTTCTTGGTAAAAACGAAGAGATAACCTGTTAATTGCATGGTAACATCTGATAGTTTACTTGACGGAAAACGTGTTGCACAACGAGAAAGACATAATCGTATCGGAAGCCAACGCCCTCTTGTCGTCCGTCTGGTAAAGCCATGGAAGTCTGCCGGCCAAGCAGATTTTCGTGGCACAATCACAACAACTTCTATAAAGTTGTATCAACTTATACCTACTTATATTTAAAAATTGGTACAACTTTGTATAACTTGATATAAGTGAGGGCGCATGGACCCGATACGAAACCCCTTTTCGCCTGGCGCGGGAACTCCGCCGCCCGAGTTGGCCGGCCGTGACACCATTCTCGAGCAGGCGAGAGTATTGCTGGGGAGGATCAAAGCTGGCAGGCCTGAAAAAAGCTTGCTGCTGACCGGCCTGCGCGGTGTTGGCAAGACCGTCCTGCTCAACGAATTGGAGCGTGTCGCCCAGGGCGACGGCTACCGTACTATCCTGGTAGAGGCTCACGAAGGCAAGTCTCTGGCGGTTTTGCTCGCACCACAGCTGCGTCGGCTGCTGTTCGATTTGGACCGGATTGCTTTGGCCGGTGATCGGGTAAAGCGTGGTCTTGCCGTCTTGCGCAGTTTTATCGGTGCTATCAAGATCACTGTCGGAGAAGTTGATATCGGCCTGGATATTGAACCGGAACGTGGCACGGCTGACAGCGGCGATCTTGAAGTCGATCTTCCCGAAGTGTTTGTGGCCCTGGGCGAGGCGGCCCGGGAGCGAAGGACTTCCATTGCCTTGCTGATTGATGAGATTCAGTATTCCCGTGCCATGGAATTGAGCGCCCTGATTATGGCGAAGCATAAGATGCAACAACGCCAGTTGCCTGTGGTGCTGGTTGGCGCCGGTTTACCGATTCTGCCCGGTCTGGCCGGGGAGTCCAAGTCCTATGCGGAGCGCCTGTTTCATTTCCCGGAGATCGGTCCACTGCGGCAGGCTGATGCTTTCAGGGCGCTGCAGGAGCCGGTCAAAGCGGCCGGGGTGAAGTTTGCTCCCGATGCCCTTCGGGAGATTTTCCGGATGACCCAAGGATACCCGTATTTTTTGCAAGAATGGGGGTATCAGGCCTGGAATCAGGCGACAGCAACACCCATAAGCCTGCAGGTGGTGCAACAGGCCAGTGCCCTGGTTGCGGAACGCTTGGATGAAAATTTTTTCAGGGTCCGTTTCGATCGGCTCACCCCTGCGGAGAAGCTGTTTTTGCGGGCCATGAGTGAGTTGGGCAGCGGTCCTTACCGGACCAGCGATGTTGCGGAAAAGCTCGGGGTGCAGATTGGAAAACTCGGGCCAAGAAGGGCGGGGCTGATAAAAAAGGGGATGATCTACAGCCCGGCATATGGCGACATAGCGTTTACGGTGCCGCTGTTTGACCAATTCATGCGCCGCGCTCTGCCGGTATTTCCTCCATGATGACCATAAATTGTCACTGAGCAGGGAACCATGTGCATCTTCTCGATAATCCGACGGTCACCGTCAACAGAGCGATGGATCTTCTGGGCATTACATATGTACGTGCCTACGGCCTTATCGCAGCTCTTGTTGATGTGAGTATTCTGCAAGAGATGACCGATTGTCAACGAAATCGGATTTTCATCCTGAAACGATACATCGACATTTTCAGGGATGGAAATTTAAAAAAGCGGATTCTTGTTATTGTTTTATCGCATAAAAATATAATATGGTGAGCCACGTTTCAGTTTTCGCCAAGTGGATAATAATTGGATGGGGCGCAAATCCGCAAAGACTTTGACCGTGCTGATGAATTAAACTCGGGGATGCGTAAAATGATGCTGTACGGGAAAAAATATGGCGATGCCGACCCTGAGCTGATTGAAGGAGACATCTTCCGCATGGTGATCAGTGTCCCTGAATTCGGGGCGAACCCGGCGGAAGTTCCGCAAATCGTTTCTGCTACGCAACCATCTGGACAAGTCACAGGGCAAGTCACAGGACAAGTCACAGGACAAGTCACAGGACAAGTTCTCAACCTGCTCAAGGTTGCTCTGGGGGAGCGGAGCCGAAAAGAATTGATGGAAGCCATAGGACTTACAGGTAGAGACAATTTTGAAAAGCTCTATCTTCGCCCCGCACTGGATGCCGAATTGATAGAAATGACTATTCCAGACAAACCAAACAGTCGTAACCAAAGATACCGGATGACGGAAAAAGGCAAGAAAATGGTCATGGGTCGCGAACCATGACTCGTGACACGATGACCTGAGCAGAGCGAGCCTGGCAAAGATTGATAAGTTCGAGGATATATTCCAAAACCGCTCTTTTCTCTTGAATACGTAATGGCCGCCAATCCCCACAGCTTCTTCCGCTTTGCCGCCCGGTATTACCCGTTGCTGCTGGATCTATTCTATCGTCGGGAGGGGTTTACCGAGGCGGACCTGCGTAACCTGATTGAAAGTACGTGTACCGAGAGCGACCCCGCTCCGGCGACGGTGATTGATCAGTTGTTGTCGCTTGGCATCATCGAAGCCATTCCTGATGCCACCGCTTCCTTTGAATTGACGGCGCCGGTGCAGAATCTGCTCTCCTTTCTGCTGCGTGAGCATCGGCTGACATCGACCAAGGTCCTGCAGGTGTATTTGAGTGATCTCGTTGATCTTCGGGAAGAACTCGACGGGGCGGCTCGTCAAGGCCTCGGTCACCAGGCAGCGCGGGCGCTCAACGACATCTCGCAATTGCTTGAGCGGATTCGTCAGGACTCGCACAGCAACCGGGAAGCGATCATTGGCGAAGTGGTCAAGCTGAAGGCCAATCGTCAGCGCCGCACGGTACGAGAGCGGTTCGAGATCATCAATCGTCTGTGGAGTCACTATCTGGAGCCATTGCGCGATCTCATCGACGTGAGCAAGGCGATGGATGCACGTCTGGACGACCTGGATCGAAGTCTGACGGCAAACGGTGGCACGTTTGCCCATGATGGGGCGCTGACCCGCGAGTTTTCACGGTGTCGGGCTCGGCTGCTGAGGCTGCGGCGGGAGATGGTCGAGGATTTTCATGAATCGATACGGGAGGTCGAGCCGCTCTACATCTCACTGAAAAAGGAGAGCGAACTGGTCAGAGGCGCTTCCCGTGCCCTGGAAAAACTGGATCGGGCCGGGATTGCCAGCTTGCAGTTGGCGGAGATGCTGGCGATCCCGATCTGGCGGATTGAAGGTACTTTCTCGGACACCTCGCTCGAGGCATTCTTTCATGGCATAAAAGGCTATATCCCGGGAGAAGCCCCTTGCATCGGAGACGCGCAAGATCATGTCATGCCTGAGTTTATCCTGCCGACCGATCTGTATGCGCGTTTGGAGTTGACCCTGCCGGTCGACGACCTGCTCGCCTGGATACTGGAAACGTACCCCGAGGCCGGCGTCGGCGAGGTGGTTCGGGCTTATGGACGGGTCATCTTTCGAGATATCGGGACCATGCATTTCGCTACGGTAGAGCGGCGCTATCCGCTCCCGGAGGCCACCCTGGTCGCCAGGCCGCTTCGGCTGGAGAAAATCGGATGACGGACCCAAGCCCCTTTGCGTTGCCGCACCTTGGTGAAATCTTCGACGCGCTCCGCCGCGGTCGCCACATCTGTGCTGCAGATGGGAAGCTCTACTGGGCGCTGCGCGACAATGTCGAGGCCTATCTGGATTTATTCCAGCATCTCGGCTTTCGGCTCCAGGTGCATCCACGGGATTTTTACTACTTTCGAGGCAAAGACAGCCTCAGTCCCCTGGCCTCGAAGATGGCGGTGTTTGTCTTCATTCTCATCGAATCATTGTCCGATCAGGGCGAGGCGGTGGTTGAGGCCCTCATGACCAAGACCTTTACCGTCCCCGAGTTGGTGCATCTCAAGCAGGCCCGCTATCGGGCGTACTTGAAGGAGGCTAATGTTACCAGCGAGGAGGAGCTGCTGGCGATTGTCCGCCAGCTTGAACGGTTTGGCTTTGCCCAGCGCCATACCGAAGAATCGTTTTCCTTCCGGACCCCGGCATATCGATTTTTTGATGTCTGCATCGATATTTTGAACCGGGAAGACGATCAACCGACCGAGGAGCAGACCTGATGAACATCGTCGGTCCGGCACGCCTGATCCTGTTGCGGGCAGGGAAGTATGATTACGGTGAGGTCGAACTGATCAATCCGCTCCATCTCGTCGGACCCAACAATATCGGCAAGACATCGCTGATCGCCGTGCTGCAGTTCCTCTACATCGACGATCAGCGCTTTATGCACTTTTCCCGGGAGATGGCCGAAACCAGGAAATATTATTTCCCTGATCAAAACAGCTATCTGCTCTTCGAGTGCCTGACCCCCGTCGGTTATTGTGTGGTCGGTGTGCAGGGGCGCGGTCCCATTCGTAGTTACGAGTTTCAGCGGTTTGCCTATCAGGGGCACTATGATCCGGCTGATTTCCTTGATGAAGAGCGCCGCGTTCGTGATTCCGAAGAGGTGCGCGGCCGGCTGGCCGCAAAGGATTTTCGTCTGTTGGAGCCGCGCCAGCTGCGGGCCGCCCTGACCGGTATCGGCGACAATCGCGGTGTCAATCTTGGACTCGTGCCGATTCGTCAGAGGGATCACTATGAGCGATTCCGAGCGGTATTCGGCAACCTGCTTCGGTTGGCCCATCTGCGCCAGGATGAACTCAAACAGTTCCTCCTGGAAATTCACCGCAATGATTTCCAGCAGCCGGCGATCGATCTGGGGGCGAGCTATTCGAACCAGTACCGCAAGGTGTGTGATCAGGCTGAGGGACTGCGTGAATTGCGGGCCATCATCGATGATGTTCGGCTGGTGCTGGAACTTGCCGCGCAACGAGATGACACGCAACGGTTGCTGCCTGGCCTCTGGGTGGCGGTGCGGGACGAATATGGGCGGGTCGAGGCGGAATTGTTGCAGCGCAATAAAACGCTCGAAGAAACGTGTGCCCGTCTGGATGAAGAGGGTGCCCGTCTTGCCGAAAGTGAGAAGCAGTACAAGGACGAGAGAGACACCTTGTTGCAGGAGATTGGCGGCATTACCGGGGAGCTTGCGCGTCACGAGCAGGATAAAGAGGGGTTTCGCGATTTCCTGGTCGATTTTGAGACAAGCCGCAGAAATGATCTGGAGCATCGACTTGACCGGCTTGGCGCCGTTCTTGATCAGGCAAAGGACGTTTCTGCAGAGTCGGTGCGAAGGCGGGTGGACAAGGAAGAACGAGAGCTGGCCGGAATGCGGCGCCGGTTCGAGCAATTTTCCCGAAATGTTGCGGCAACCGTGCTGCCGCATCTCGCTGCAGCCGACGCGGACCAGGTGTTCCGGCTGATTAATCCGGAGCTGCTCGGACTATCCAGCGACGAAGAGTGCATCATCAAAGGTAGAAACAAGGTTTTCGAGGGTCTTGAGTACTTGATCGGCCGGATTCAAGACGAGGTATATGAAGACGACATGGCGCGTCTGCACCTTGCCGGGCTCACGCATCCGGATCTGGCGTCATATCGCGATGCCGGAACGCTTGAACAGCGCATCACCGAGCAGGAATCACTTCTCCACAGAGAGCGGCAGGTCTTGGCGGCGGCGCTCGAACGAGAGGGAATTTCCCAAGAAAGAGAGCGCTTGCGCCAGCACTACCATCAGCTGAACGACCGGCTTCGCCAGTATCAGGCATTCCGGGATCGAACCCCACTCATCGAGCAGCGTGCCAAGGAGAAGCTTGCCCTCGAGAAGAGGAGGGAACAGGTGGAGAAGCAGGTGGCGGAGCTGGCTGCCCGGCGACAGGAGATAACCGGAGAAAAGCACCGCTTAGAAGAGCGAGTCCGGGAGTTGTTGGCACGTCGTGACCAATTGCTCCGGAAGCTGCAGAAACTCACTGCACCGGATCCCGCATGGCCGGTTGCACCGTTTGTTGCGGAGCACCAGGATCTGGACGGCTTGCTGGAACTCTATGAACGGAAGTGGTGTGAACATGCGGAGGTCGTTCGTCGTTTTGACGAGGAGTTCCGGCGGATTGAGCAGCGCACCTATGGCAAATATCAGGGTGAGGATCAGGCCGATACCCTGGTCAACCTCAAGGCCGAGGTGGACGCCCTGGAAGAGCGGGAAAAGGCGGTGCAGGAGCTGTGGAAGAGCCTGGCTGCCGGGCTGCAGAGCGCTTTCAAAGGGCTGAGTCGAGATCTGGAGACACTCACGTCACGTATTGAAAAACTCAACCGCCAACTGGGGCGCGTTTCCATTTCCAACCTGTCGCGACTACGGCTGATCTTGCGGGAGCATGTCGAGTGGACACGCTGGATAAAGACCGTGGCCGAAGTGGAGGCCATGCCGCTGTTCTTCGACCGCAGCACGGTCAGTGAGGCGCAGCGCAAGCTTGGCGAATTGCTCGAACAGCACCGGCGCGTGGAACTCAGCGATCTCTTCGACCTGCATTTCGAAGTGACCAGCCCCGACGGCCAATCCCGCCGTTACCCGCATCTCGATTCCATTGAATCAAACGGAACGACGATAACCATCAAAGTATTGATCAACCTGATTCTGCTCAAAGGGCTGCTCGGCGACAAGGAGGTGTCCATTCCCTTTTATCTGGATGAGGCGTCAAGCCTCGATCGCGAAAACCTGGCCGCCATCGTCCAGGAGGCGCGGGGGATGGGGTTCGTGGCGGTTCTCGCCAGCCCCGAGGCGATGGAAGCTGCCGACACCCTCTATTTTCTGCGAGAAAGCAATGGTCGACTGGTGCTTGACCCGGAAACCTCGTTGTTACGAATTGAACGGCAGGTTGAACATGGCGGTTGATGCCCTGGCTGGAAAGATCGCGCTCCTGTATGCACAGCACAGCCTCGCCTCGAGCAGTTTGTCGGCCCGTGATCGCGCCCGTCTGCAATCGCTTTTTGAAACCGGCGTGCTGGCGGAAGAACGAAGCGGGGCCGGACGAAGGGTTGTGGTCAAAAATCATGCGGCGCTGGACACCTTTGTGCAGCGACTCTATCCGTCCGGCCTGGAGGGAATAACAGGGCAGCTTGCGCCGCGGAGCAGGGCCGTTGCCGAACTGAGGGACTCGAAAAAGGCTCGCACCATCGTCGGCCCACCCATGATTCTCCTGCGAGGTTTTGGTAGCTGCACGCTTCGTGCCGGCGAAGCGGTGCTGCCTGTCGCCTATTGGACCGAGCTGGCCGGGGTCGCCTCCTTGCGCCTCGATGACCGACAATGGCGCCATGCCGGCGTCCTGGCTGTGGTCGAGAATCTTGAGGTGTTTTGGAATTTCGAGAAGCTCGAAACAGGCGCTCAGCTCGCGTTGTATGCGCACGGTCGGATGAGCGGCAGGATTCTTGAATGGCTTGCCTCTTCGGCTATGGAACAAGCACGAATCATCCATTGTGGAGATTATGATCCGGTCGGGATGGATGAATATCTTCGCCTGAAGGCTGCCTGCCCGAAGAGATCGGAACTTTTCTTGCCACCTCATCTGGAAGATCTCTTTGCGCGATACGGCAAACGTGAACTGCTGGGCAGCAATGCTGCGGTTCTGGCCAGACTCAGGAAAGTCGAGGATAATGAAGTACGACGAGTTGTGCAGTTGATGGATCGATATGGTGTCGGCTTGGAGCAGGAAGTGCTGTTGGCAGTCTGAATCGTTTTTACAGGACGTACTCGAGCATTTTTCAGTGGTGTGACGAGTAGTTTCAACGACCCCGGTACCGGTTTGCCCGTACCGATCGACGTATTGACATAGGCTGGGGAATCATCTGTCGGATTCGTAATATAAAGGTGGTCGGCTTTGGCAGTATCGATTACCAGCTTTGCAGATCTTATTTCGCCTCCAGATATGCTTTCGGGCCTTCTTCTTTCACAGTATACTTCTCGAATAGTGCAGACCGGATGCTGAGAAAATCTTCCTTGCTATGGATATGTATATATCTGCAACCTGCACGGTCGCTGTCTATCTCATTGATTCCGAGATGATCAAGGAAAGGGATGTCACGCTCATCGTACTCATGGATGTTAAGCTTTAATACCGGCTTTCCCTGGATTTCAATTCTTCTCGCAGTCATATACATTTTTGGGGCTCCATTTTTTCGAATTTGTTATTTAATATCAAAAGATAGTGCTCAGCAGCAGTGATCAAAGAGAAATCAAATCAAAATGGTCTTGGAGCTTTTTCAGGATTTCCTAGCTTGCCTTATTTTGCCAGAAAGCGTTCCTTTTCACATGTCTCTTTTCAAGGGAAGTTTACGTTGGGATTGATTGGGGTCGCAAGCAGATGGTAAGAAGCCGCCCGATGATCTGGGCGAGAACATCAAGCGGTGTGCCGACGATCTTGCCAAACTGCTGGGGGCACGGCTGTAGGTGAGCGAGGGGTGTTCGGATGGCCTCATGTCATGAAAAGGGTCGGGGCGTTTTCGAAGGGATACCCAGTCTCAACCCCGATGAGCCTTAATTTTTACAGATGATGCCCAACATGGTTCGCTTTTTCCTTACACTCAGCGCTCTCATCCTTGCCCTGGTTCTGCTTGTCTGCCAGCCGCCGCCCTCGTCAACCAGCCTCGCTGAAGTGCTGAAGCACGAAATCGCCGCGGTGAAAGAGGAAATTCCCTCCTACCGGTTAACGATTGGCGCCCATCGCGGGGCCTCGGTGAGCCACCGGGAAAATACCCTGCCGGCGCTCCAGGAGGCAGAGGCGGATACCGGCTATGCCTTTGTCGAATTTGATGTGCAGTATTCCGGGGATCAGCAGATCGTCCTGTTTCATGATCGTCGGCTCTTCCGTCTCTTCGGGAAGATTGATGCACTCGACAAAACCAGTTATACCGACCTCCTCCAACTCACTAACGGTGAGCTGGTCCTCTATCGCGAGGCTATGAACATCGTAGGCAAGAAAATCAATCTCGAGATTAAATCGCAAGGGGACCAACAGGACGACCAGCGGCTGGCAGATGAGGTTGTTGCCGACATCAGGAAACGCGGTCGGGAGAAAGATGTCATGATCAGTTCCATCTCCAGCGAGTTGGTCCGCTACATCAGTGAACGCTATCCAGAAATCAAGACCGGCCAGATTTTCTGGTTGACCTGGTCAACCTATCTGCACTTTGAAGCGCTGACCGAAGGGCTGTTCGACAGGTTCAAGGCCACGGATGCCGATTACCTGCTGCTCCACGTAGCCAACCTCAGGAATATTGAGGACCTGCTCAAACTCAAACCGCACGGCAAGACGATCATATTTTGGGATTTTGACGACCGGATGTATATGGTGCACAAAGACCTTGCCGACCGGCTGTGGGGAACCTCGGTTCTATCCGAAATCTGGCGGCGTCTCTGTTTTAATCTGGCCAATCTGCTCAGGCGGTAGCCGCCTACCGCCTTCAACAAATCGCCGGCATCGGGCAGGATGTGTCGATCGTTGCGTCCAGGTAAGGCTTCGGCCGGTCATTTGCCGGAACTCGAAATAAAACGAACCGGTAGAGCCTTGAAAGGAATTGTGCTACTGTCAGGGAAGGGTTTGGAAATGGTTGTGTGCCGTAAGACAATTTGACGTATTTACCGTGGAGGGCTGTATGGAGAAGGAAATTGGTTTTGAAATGGCTGCCTCGAGTATCAGGTTCGGCTCCGGGGTTACCGCCGAAATCGGTATGGATTTGAAAGATCTTGGCGCTCAAAAAGTCATGGTCTGTACTGATCCGAACATCGCCAAACTGCCGATGATCAAAACCCTGATCACGTCGCTGGACGACGAAGATGTCCCGTATGTCTTGTATGACCGGGTGCGGGTTGAACCGACTGACACATCTTTCAGAGAGGCAATAGCCTTCGCCGTGGACAACGATGTCGATGCTTTTATCGCTTTCGGCGGCGGTTCGGTCATCGATACCGCCAAAGCCGCCAATCTCTACTCCACGTACCCGACAGATGATTTCCTGGCTTATGTCAATGCCCCGATCGGCAAAGGCAAACCGGTCCCGGGACCCTTGAAGCCGCTGTATGCAATTCCGACGACGGCGGGAACCGGCAGCGAAACCACCGGCGTCGCCATTTTCGATCTTGAAGAGATGCATGCCAAAACCGGTATTGCCAGCAGGGCGCTGAAACCGACACTCGGTATCGTCGATCCGTTGAACATGATCTCCATGCCGCCGATGATCACCACCTCGACCGCACTTGATATCCTGACCCATGCGGTTGAGTCATATACCGCAATCCATTACACCAACCGGCCGAGGCCGGAGCGTCCGATGCTGAGACCCGCCTATCAAGGATCGAACCCGATCAGCGACATGTGGGCGATCAAGGCAATGGAGATCATGGCCGACAACTTCGTGACCGCCGTCGAGGATCCAACCAACCTAGATGCTCGCGGCATGATGGCCCTGGCGGCTACGTTTGCCGGCGTCGGGTTCGGCAATGCCGGCGTCACCCTGCCGCACGGCATGTCCTACCCTGTTTCCGGAATGGTACGCGAGTATATCGCGCCGGACTATATCTCCGACCACCCGATTATTCCGCACGGCATCTCCGTTGCCATCAATGCGCCGTCGGTTTTCAGATTTACCGGGCCTTCAAATCCCAAGCGTCACATGGAGGCCGCCGTTGCCCTTGGCGCCGATACCACGGGCGTCCGGGAGGAAGAGGCAGGCGAGTTGCTGGCGGACACGATGATCGGTTATTTCAAACAGTTCAACGTCCCGAACGGACTGAAGGATGTCGGCTTTACCGAGGCCGATATTCCAAAACTCGTTGCCGGGACGCTGCCCCAGCATCGCGTTACAAAGCTCTCCCCCCGTCCTGCCGGTCCGGAAGAGTTGGCGGAATTGTTCAGGGGAGCGATGCGGTACTGGTAAGGCAGGCTTGCAGCCGAGAATTAAAAGATACTTATGGTGCATAACAAGACGGTGACCAGGGAAGGTGCCCGAGATCTTCCGGGCTTTGGAATGGAGCGTTCAGGAACAAGGATACGCACGACAATTGGCCTAGACAAAATGAGTTGTTGACAAATAGTTTTTGGCAGAGAAACAGCCCGGCTGTTTTTTCTTATTACTAATGCGCCGTGTTAGTTTGCCGCCGGCAGAGGGTGGGCTTTCAGGTATAAGATAATAGAACGATAAACAGACAACGATGATGGGGATGATCAAAGACTGGATCAGAAGGTATTTTTCCGACCCTCAGGTCGTCATCCTGACCGGTTTGCTGCTGACTGGGTTCATCGTGGTCCTCTTTGCCGGCGAGCATCTGGTGCCGGTTATCGCCAGTGCGATTATCGCCTATGTGCTTGATGGCATCATTCATCGCCTGCGCAAGATCGGTATTCCGAGAATGGTGGCGGTGATTGCTGTTTTCTCTCTTTTCTTCGTTGTTTTGCTGACGCTGCTCTTCGGTCTTCTGCCGATTTTAATCCGCCAGGCCACGCAACTGCTGCAGGAGGTCCCCGCGATGCTCAATGAGGGACAGCGATTGATCCTCACGTTGCCTGAGCACTATCCAGCCTTTTTCAGTGAAGCGGAGATTGAGACCGTATTGAACCAGATCAGACGGGAAGCCATCAATTTTGCCGACAGCATGCTGCGGCAAACGCTTTCGTCGGTGGTTGGCATAATCACCCTGGTGGTTTACATCGTGCTCATGCCCCTGCTGGTGTTTTTCTTTCTCAAGGACAAAGGCTTGATCCTCAGTTGGGCCCGTCGCTACCTCCCGCAGGAGCGGGGCCTGGCGACCAGGGTCTGGCAGGGCGTGGATGCACAGCTGGGCCGGTTCATCCGGGGTAAATTCTGGGAAATCCTGGTGGTATGGTTGGTTGCCTACCTCACCTTTTTGTTCATGGGACTCAATTTCTCGGTGCTGCTCGGATTTCTGGTCGGCATCTCCGTGCTGGTTCCCTATATCGGTGCAGCCGTCATGACGTTTCCGGTGGCGCTCGTAGCCTTTTTTCAATTTGGCTGGAGCGGCGAGCTGGCCTGGATAGTCATCGCATATTGCGTTATTCAGGTTCTCGACGGCAACGTTCTTGTGCCCCTTTTGTTTTCGGAAATGATCAATCTGCATCCTATCGCCATTATCGTCGCCGTCCTGTTCTTCGGCGGCATCTGGGGATTCTGGGGCGTATTTTTTGCGATCCCGCTGGCCATTCTTATCCGGGACGTAATTAACGCCTGGCCGAGGAAGGATGGCGCAAAGGCAGCGAACACGGATTCGGGAGCGTCACAGGCCTGAAAGATGTACCGTGCGTTACAGCCGCGGGGAGATGCCGATTGTCGGGGGGTCGCTTCAAGAGGGGCTGGTGGATTGAGCGGGTTCCTCCGGCGCTCTTTAGGCTCATTGTGATCGCAGGCGTGCATTGTAAACAAAAGGTGAAGTAATATGCAAAACAAGGAGCAGCAGCTGCGGGAACAGATCGGCGCTTTGCTTGCATCCCAGCAACTGGCTGTGCTCGGAACGCAGCGGGACGGCCAACCCTACGCCAGCCTGATGGCCTTTGCGTATACCGAGGAGCTGCGGACGATCGTGGTGGCAACCGGTCAGGCAACCCGCAAATATCATAACATCGAGCGGGATCCCCGGGTGTCGCTGTTTTTCGACGATCGCAGCAACACACCGGCTGATTTTCACCGGGCCTCGGCGCTGACCGCACTTGGTACCGCGAGGAGATGTATCGGCGCTCAAGATGCCGATCTGCGAGCACTCTACCTCGATCGCCATCCTTATCTGGAGACGTTTGTTACCGCTCCGGCAACCGGTCTGCTGGCGATAACGATCAATCACTACCTGCTGGTCAATAAATTCCAGCAGGTCATGGAACTGCATCTCGGCGATGAACCGGATTTATTTCCCTGACAGTGGCGAACCTGCCGATGTCGCGTTGGTCGGCGGCAAAGCCAATCGGCTTGCGATGCTGGCGAACCACGGCTACCGGGTGCCGCCGCTGCTGTGCCTGACGACAGCGGCATACGACTCGTTTGTCGGCCAGGCCGGTCTGAAAGAGCGGATCAGTCTCGAACTCAACCGCAAAGATCTGACTGACATGCGCTGGGAGGAGCTGTGGGATGCCGCCCTTCGGATCAAAGCGTTGTTTCGGGCCACGCCGTTTCCTTCCTCCTTGAGGACGACCGTGATCGATGCCGTAGACCGCCGTTTTCACGGTGCGCCCCTGGTCGTGCGTTCTTCGGCCCCGACTGAAGACACACGGGATGCTTCGTTTGCCGGCCTGCATGAAACGGTGGTGGGCGTCCGGGGTGATCAACAGCTCATCGATGCCGTGGTCACGGTATGGGCCTCGCTGTTTTCCGATCGAGCATTGCTCTATCGCCAGGAACTCGGTCTCGATTCGGAGAGCAGTTCGATGGCGGTCATCATCCAGGAGCTGGTTGCTTCAGATTGCTCCGGAGTCGCCTTCACACGGGCGCCATACGATGACGCCAGTATGGTCATCGAGGCGGTATACGGCCAGAACCAGGGACTGGTCGATGGTGATATCGAGCCGGATCGCTGGATGATCGAGCGGGAAACCGGTCGGATTCGGCAGCACCAGGCACCGCTGAGCCGCACGGTGCAAATGGTCTACGGTAGCAATGGACTCATTCAGGAAAAACTGGCTCCGAACAGAAGTGCCGTGGCCCCCCTAACTGCCCGGCAGGTCGGCGAGGTAGCTGCCTTGGCCCTGGATGTGGAAGACCATGAAGGGGTGCCCCAGGATCTTGAGTGGACCATTGCCGATGATCAACTCTATCTCCTGCAGGCCAGGCCGATAACCACGCAGCGGACCGACGGGTTGTCCGACAATCGGACCTGGTATCTGAGCCTGCATCGCAGTTTCGATAATCTTCTGATCTTGTGGCAGTCCATTGAAAACGAGTGGCTACCGGCCATGGATCGTGACGCCGAGGAGATGGCTCTTCAGGAGCTTGACGATCTCGACGATGGGCATCTGGCAGAGGAAATAGAGCGGCGTGAGCAGATCAACAGTAAATGGATCAGTGTCTACTGGGCTGAATTCATCCCGTTCGCCCACGGCATCAGGCTTTTTGGCGATATTTACAACGATCTTCTGCGGCCTGACGACCCGTACGAGTTTGTTCGGTTGCTCAGCGGTGAAACCATGCTGTCCACCAGGCGCAACGATCTGTTAATGGAATGTGCGGTAATCGTGCGCGACAATCCGGCACATCTCGATGCTCTTCGTGATGGTAAATTGGACGACATAGAGGATCCGGCATTTGTCCGGCGACGGCGTCTGCTGAGCGAGGAGTTCTGCCTTTCCGGCAGCCACCCCGGACAGGCTTCTCAAAATGATATGCTGCTGGCTGCGCTGCTCTCCCAGTACATCCTGCTGGACAGCCCGCGCCAGCAGGATGTAGCAGCGAGAAAACGACTGGAAGAGCGGTTTGTGGAACGGGCGGCACCGCTCCTGCCGTTTTCCGCCGAGAAACTACTCGCGCTTGGTCGGGCCAGCTATCGTCTGCGCGATGACGACAACATTCATATCGGCAGGATTGCCCGCCAGTTCGAGCGAGCCGTCGAGATTGGCCGGCGTCGGCTAGTGGTGCGCGGTTATGCGGATGCTGCGTTGCAAGCGGTAGCGGAAGTGACGGCGGGTTTGCGCGGCGAGATGCCGGCCGGTCAAGTATCAGCGGCAACGGCCCGTACAGCCGACCGGGGCCAGGTCGTTCGGCTCAGGGCCCGTCAACTCACCGGCCAACCGGCCAGTGCCGGCATCGCCACGGGCCGGGCCCGGGTGATTACCAGTCCCGAAGAGCTGCATGCGTTCCGGAAGGGGGAGATCCTGGTGACTGACTCGATCGACCCCACCATGACGTTTTTCGCGCCGCTCGCCGCCGCCATTGTCGAGCGGCGCGGTGGCATGCTGATTCATGGCGCAATTATCGCCCGGGAATATGGTATTCCATGCATTACCGGCATCAGCGACGCGACCCAGCTGATCAAAACCGGCGATCAGCTGGTGGTAGACGGTTTTCTCGGTATTGTCACGTTGAACCACGGAGCTTGACGAAGTGCATTTCGGGGCGGAAGATGATCGGCTGTGGTGGCAATGTACTTTTTCGCGAGTACGTTGAGCAGTTTCGTTTGTTTGCACACCGTACCCTCCCTTTCATGTCTTTCCCGCTGGCTTTGCCGGAAAGGTGATACCCCGGTGCATGGTGTAGAACGTGAGGGCATTGAGAACCAGACCGTGGCGGATTTCTCCCGAGGTGGCCAGGGCGAGCGCCTCGCTGACCGGGACGGTGAAGACCTCGATGTCCTCCATGTCCTCGAAACGCGGATCGCCGAGCTTTTCGACAGCTTCAACCAGGATGGTGGAGCAGATGTTGTCCTGGATGGCCGGGTTGGGCCGCACCCAGCCGATCAGCTGGGCCGTTCCGCCGCCGTAACCGGTTTCCTCGCGCAGTTCGCGAAGGCCTGCCTGCACCGGATCTTCGCCGTGATCGACGGCGCCGCCCGGAATTTCGAGCTCCACGCGGTCGCTGCCGAAGCGGTATTGACGAATAAGAAGCATTCGATCCTGCGGCGTGACGGCAATGATATTGACCCACGGGCTGGCGGAGAGCCGGTAGAACTCTTTGTGCAGTCCGGATCGCGGGCAGTGCACGTTTGCGGCAACCAGGTCGAAAACCCGGGTTGAAACGAGGGTCCGCTCGTCGCCTGTCGCCCATGGTGAAAAGCCGGATGAATTTTTCATGGCGTCTTGTCTCTCGAATAAGTATCCTGATCGCGCGAGTCTTGGGCAAATGATACTCATCTTGGCCTTATTGTCAGCCTTTTTCCCATCGGCTATTCGCCTGTCCGACCGAGGAGCTTGGTGGCTGCCCTTCCTTCCAGTCGTGTGACGTCGTCACGGCAGGGATGTGCGGACTCCGTTGTTTCCGGTCCTTGGGTAGACAACACATAAAATAGTGGGCAGATGGATTTGCCTGCCACGGAGCAATGAATCGTGTTGAGAAGAACAAAAATCGTCGCCACCATCTCCAACCTGCAGTGTTCCCCGTCCTTTATCGAGGGCCTGTACAAAGCCGGCATGAATGTCGTCAGGCTGAACACGGCGCATATGTCCCACGATGATGCGCTTGAGGTGATCCGTGCCGTGCGCTCGGTATCTGATAAGATCGCCCTGTTGCTCGATACTAAGGGGCCGGAAATCAGGACCTGCGAAATGGATCGTCCCCTGCAGGTGAAAAGCGGCGATGTGCTCCGCGTCAAGGGAGCCCCCGGACAACGGTCGACGGAGGCGGTTCTATGCGTCTCCTATGAGCATTTTGTCAGGGATGTGCCGGTCGGCAGTTCGATCATGATCGACGATGGCTATATCGCGCTTGCGGTCATGGACAAGGATGACGAGTGTCTCATCTGCAGTGTCGAAAACGACGGGGTCATCAAAGACAAAAAGAGCATCAATATCCCGGCCGTACATGTCAAGCTGCCGGCGTTGAGCGAGAAGGACAAGGATTTCATTCGTTTTGCCGCCGATCACGACCTCGATTTCATCGCCCATTCGTTCGTGCGCAGCAAAGAGGATGTGCTCGCCGTCCAGGAGATTCTCGACGAGCGCGACTCCGGCGTCAAGATCATCGCCAAGATCGAGAATTTCCAGGGGGTGCTGAACCTCGATGAGATACTCGATCACTCCCATGGCGTGATGATCGCCCGCGGCGATCTGGCGGTGGAAATCCCGACCGAACAGATCCCGCTCATCCAGAAGAAAATCATGCGAACCTGCATCGAGCGGCGACGGCCGGTTATTGTCGCCACCCAAATGCTGCATTCGATGATCGAATCGCCCCGGCCGACCCGGGCAGAGGTGTCGGACGTGGCCAATGCCTGTATCGACCGAGCCGATGCGCTGATGCTCTCCGGCGAGACGGCCAATGGGAGATACCCGGAAATCGCGGTCAGAACCATGGTCAAGATTATCGAGGAAGTCGAGGGCAAGGACCGGTCCTTTTTTGATGTCCCTTACAGCCATGAGCATCGGGTCACGGCCTATCTCGCCAAGGCAGCGGTAAAGGCCGCTTTGCGCCTGGATACCAAAGCGATTGTTGCCGATTCGGTCAGTGGTAAAGCGATCCTGGCCCTGTCCGCTTATCGCGGCCTCAACCCGATATTCGCACAGGTTTATGATCGACGGGTGGCGCGACAACTCGCCCTGTCCTATGGCGTCTATGCCACCCACATCGAAAATGGGACGGATTCAGAAGAGGCATTGTCACGGTCGATCCGCCAGTTGATCAATGACCGGAGGTTCTCCGACGATGATCTGATCATCGTGCTTGCCGGCAGTTTCGGTGCCAATCACGGTACCTCCTACATCGAGATTGCCTCCGCCGAAAAATTGCGGAGGTCGTGCGGCCTGCCGACAGATCCTGATGACTATTGATTTCGGGGGCCTCCCGGGAGCGCTTAAATCCCTTCTTGACATTCGGTATTATTTCACCTAAAATGCAAATAAGAATCGTTCTTATCAAGTAATTGGTTATGACAATCCCACAAAAAGAAGTCGAACAGCGCCTGAACCACTTCGAAACGGTATGCCGTGATGAAGGAATCAAGGTGACGCACCAGCGCATCGAGATTTTCCGCGAAGTGGCTCAGTCTGAGGAGCATCCGGATGTCGACGGGATTTATCAGCGTGTCCGGCACCGGTTGCCGACGGTTTCTCT
>NPIE01014998.1_pt1 | contig 23050 bp, 20 predicted proteins | sample 8637661 | NCBI WGS metagenome assembly NPIE01 (sample SAMN07420842, study PRJNA396082) | bioreactor metagenome | isolation source: sample BA12 brine-fed electro-methanogenic bioreactor BA | place: Japan: Kochi | collected 2016-12-09
CTCGGGCAGCACCAGACGAATCAGATAGCCGACGCCGCTTTCGGCAAGACCGGCCAGCCACAGCACGATCACCAGCGTCAGCGCGATCGGAATGATCGTCGCCAGCCCTTTCAGGAACAGGCGCACCAGATTTTGTGCGCGTGGCTTGTGAGGCTCGACGGCGTTCATTCGAGCTCGTCGAACTTGTGGCGCAGGCGCTCGCTGTCGTCGGTAACGAGGCGCTCCAGCGTGCGCACGCGTTGCTCGAGCTGCTCGAGCTGGGCTTCGCGCTTGCTGGTGTCAGCGTTTTGCCGATCGATCTGACGGCCCGCGGCCCAGTGCTGCGAGACTCTGACCACGGCCCACAAGGCGACGATCGCGACGATGGCAGAGTACAGGTTCATGGCGTTTTCCCGAGGGAGATCAAGGCTTCAATTTTAACGCGGGCTTCCGTCCGGACTGTGCGGTCTGGACGAGGGCTCCGGCAACTCCGGATGGTCGGGCACCCGAGCCTGCGGCCGCAGCACCCGTACGCGCTCCATCAAATAGCCCAGACAGTCCTGGCGAACCGCCTCGGCATGTACTGTCAGCATCGCCGGCATGGCCGGGCGCTTGAGCAGGATGTCGTCGCCGGCGCGTTCGAACCAGGCGTCGCTGCAGTCGCGCTCGCCGGTGTCGCAGGCCGTCAGCCGGGCGCGCGGGCTCAGCGCGCGGGCAAATACCGTGCCGGGTGCGACTTCGGTGAAATTAAGCTGGTCCAGGCGCGCGTCGAACTGCAGGTCCATGTCGTCGTCGACCGCGCCGAACGCGAACTCTAGCGCCGGCGGAATTTTCACTACGGCGGTCACCTGGAACAGATCGAAATCCTCCGGATGCGGCCAGTCTGCGGCCAGGCTGTCGGTGTTGAGCACGGTTTCAAGGTAGGCCAGCGCGTGATCGGTGCCGGAGCGCTTGCCCGGCAGGCCGCATTCCAGCGTCACCGAAGGGCAGAACTCGCCGAAGGCGGCCGACTGCACCCCGGCCGGCTCGGTGAAGAACACCACGGTGCGCGAAAAGCGGCTGGCCAGATTCAGCGCGGCCGGATTGATGTGGTTGATCGCCGCGTAGTGCGGGTTCTGACCGGTATTGTTGTGGATGTCGATGCTGGCAAAGGGCTTGAGCGCGCGCATGTGGCGCGTGACTTCGGCCAGCATGGTCTGCCACGGTGTCTCGGACAGGCGCGATCCGGGCCAGCAGCGGTTCATGTCGACCTGGGTATCGAGGTGACGCCGGTTGGCCTCGGCCGCATCGATGTTGCCGATGAACAGTGCCAGGCTTCTGGGCAGGGGGTCGCGCTGGTAGCGCCCGTTCAGCAGCCGGCGGACGGCGTCCCAGCCGGCCGGTTCGTTGCCGTGCTGCAGCACCGAGACGAACAGCGGATCGGGCCGGCGACCGGGCAGGTGGATCAGGGTCGGGCCGTCCAGATGCTTCGTCAGGGCGCTCGCCGGATAATGCAGCAAGCGCTCGGGCAGGTGATCAAGTATCGTGGCGTGCATCTGGACGGAATCGAATCCCGGATCGGCGGTCGAAGGACTGCCAAGAATACGGCATCGACCCGCGCCGGTTGAGTCCGATTCGAATCGGATCGGGTGCTTGAAAAACACATGGGATGCCCCCAAGCTCCGGCGCGGGGTGAAAGCTTTGGAGCGGAGCACACGCATGATCGAAGCAAACAAACTGACCCGGCGCTATGGCGATTTCACCGCCGTCGACCGGCTCAGCTTCACGGTCGAATCCGGCACCGTGCTGGGTTTTCTCGGGCCCAACGGTGCCGGCAAGTCGACCACGATGAAGATGCTGACCGGCTTTCTGCCGCCGACTTCGGGCAGCGCCAGCATTCATGGCCACGACATCATCGCCGACTCGCTGGCCGCGCGCCGGCTGATCGGCTATCTGCCCGAAGGCGCGCCGCTGTACGGCGAGCTCGGAGTCGAGCGTTTCCTGGACTTCGTCGCCGGCACGCGCGGCTATCGCGGTGCCGAGGTCGCCCGTCGGGTCGGCCAGGCGATCGAACGGCTGCAGCTCGAGGAAGTCCGCAACCAGACCATCGAGACGCTGTCGAAAGGCTTCAAGCGACGCGTCGGCCTGGCCCAGGCAATCCTGTCCGATCCGCCGGTGCTGATCCTCGATGAACCCACCGATGGCCTCGATCCGAACCAGAAGCAGCAGGTCCGGCGCCTGATTCGTGAAATGGCCGAAGACAAGATCATCATCATCTCGACCCACATCCTCGAAGAAGTTGATGCACTGTGCTCGCGCGCGATGATCATCGCGCGCGGCCGACTGCTGGCCGACGACACGCCGGCCAGCCTGCTGGCGCGCTCGCGCTATGCCCGGGCGGTCAGTCTGGCCTGCGATGACCTGCAGGGCGCAGCCTCGGCGCTGAGCGAACTGGCCGAGGCCTCCGAGGTGGAAATCCGGCGCGGCCTGGTCACGGCGTTTCCGTCGGGCAAGGGCGATCTGTTCCAGGCGGTTTCGAAGTTGGCAGGCGAGCGCGGCTGGCGGGTGTCACGACTGCAGCTCGAAGCCGGACGACTGGACGACGTGTTCCGCCGCATCACCCGTGGCGAAGTTACGGAGAAAGCCGCATGAACCTTCGATCCGGCAACCTCAACGTGGTGCTCAAGCGCGAGCTGGCCAGCTACTTCGCCACGCCCGTGGCCTACGTCTTCATCGTCATCTTCCTGGTCATGGCCGGCGCCTTCAGTTTCTATCTCGGCGGCTTCTACGAGCGCGAGATCGCCGATCTGCAGCCGTTCTTCCAGTTCCACCCGTGGCTGTACCTGTTCCTGGTGCCGGCGATCGGCATGCGCCTGTGGGCCGAAGAGCGCAAATCGGGCACGATCGAGCTGCTGTTGACCTTGCCGGTGACGGCCGGTGAAGCGGTGATCGGCAAGTTTCTCGCGGCCTGGGCTTTCGTCGGCCTGGCGCTGTTGCTGACCTTCCCGATCTGGATCACGGTCAACGTGCTCGGCGATCCGGACAACGGCGTGATCCTGGCCGGTTACATCGGCAGCTGGCTGATGGCCGGCGGTTTTCTGGCGATCAGCGCCTGTCTGTCGGCGGTCACGCGCAACCAGGTGGTGGCCTTCATCATCGCGGTGGTGGTGTGCTTCGGCTTTCTGCTGTCCGGGCTGCCGATGGTGCTCGACCTGTTCCGCGGCTGGCTGCCGCAGGCCGCGGTCGATGCGATCGCCAACCTGAGTTTTCTGAGTCACTTCAACTCGATCTCGCGCGGCGTGGTCGATCTGCGCGATCTGGTCTACTTCGCACTGGTGATCGGCTTCTGGCTGCTCGCCAACCGCATCGTCATCGAAATCAAGAAGGCGCAGTGACATGAACAAGCTCTATTCCACCAGCGCCCTGGCCGTACTCGCGGTGTTGTTCGTGGTCCTGACCATGCTGGCCTCGTTGCTGTTTCGCGGCGCGCGCCTGGATCTGACCGAAAATCAGCTCTACACCCTGTCCGACGGCACCCGCAATATCGTCTCCTCACTGGCCGAGCCGGTCACGCTGAAGCTGTACTTCAGCGATCAGGCCAGCGCCGATCTGCCGCAGATCCGGCGCTACGCCGAACGGGTCTGGGAGCTGATGCAGGAATTGGCCGCCGAGGCTGGCGGCAACATCCGGATCGAGCGCATCGACCCGCTGCCGTTCTCCGAAGCCGAGGATGATGCTGCACGTTATGGGCTCGAGGCGGTGCCGCTGACCCAGGCGGGTGATGTGCTCTATCTCGGTGTGGTCGGCATCAACACGATCGATGGGCTGGAGACGCTGCCGTTCCTGTCGCCCAATCGCGAAGCCTTCCTGGAATACGATCTGGCGCGCATGGTTTCGACCCTGGCTACGCCCGAGCGTCCCGAGGTCGGCCTGATCAGCGGTCTGCCGATGAGCGGCGGCTTCAACATGCAGACCGGTCAGCGCAACCCGGCCTGGTCGGTCTACGAGCAGTGGCAGGAGCTGTTCGAGGTTACCACCGTGCCGGCCAGCGCGACTGAACTGCCGCCCGAGCTCGATGCGCTGGTGCTGGTGCATCCGAAGAACCTGTCGGATGAATTGCTGCTGGCGATCGATCAGTTCGTGCTCGGCGGTGGCCGGCTGCTGGCTTTTATCGACCCGTATGCCGAGGCCGATCCGGGCGAGGACCCGAACGATCCGGCCAGCCGTTTTCTGGCCGAACGCGCTTCCTCACTGGGGCCGCTGCTGGAACACTGGGGCGTGGAATTCGACAGTGATCGCTTCGTTGCCGACCTGGGTCGGGCCCTGCAGGTCACGATCCGCCAGGGCCAGCCGCCGGTGCGCCATCCGGCCATTCTGGGTCTGAGCACCGAGGACTTCAGCCAGGACGACATCGTCACCGGCCAACTGGGCCTGGTCAACGTCGCCAGCGCCGGGGCGCTGGTCGATCTGGAGCGCGACGGGATCTCGTTCGAGCCGCTGATTCACTCCAGCGATCGCGCCGGCCTGCTGCCGGCCGAGCGGGTGCGCATGCTCGGCGATCCGGCTGAACTGATTGCCGAGCTCGGCATCGACGGCACTCGCCACGCGCTCGGCGTGCGCCTGACCGGCAGCGTCTCCAGCGCCTTTCCGGAGCGCGTGCCGGAAGGTGGTTTGAGCGAAGGCGGGCTGAACGCGATCATCATTGCCGACACTGATCTTCTGACCGACAACCTCTGGGTGCAGCGTCAGAGCTTTCTCGGCACGGTGCTGCTCAATCCCTTTGCCGACAACGGTGCGCTGGCGGTCAACGCGGTCGAAAACCTGCTCGGCGACGCCAACCTGATCAGCATTCGCAGCCGCTCGACCTCGAACCGGCCGTTCGATCTGGTCGATGACCTGCGGCGCGAGGCCGAGGCTCGGCTGCGTGCGACCGAGCAGCAGCTCGAGGCGGAGCTTGCCGAAGCCGAGAACCGCCTGACCCAGCTGCAACAGCAGCGCGGCGACGCGGACCTCAGCATCCTCACCCCCGAACAGGAAGCCGAGATCGATCGCTTCATGGACCAGCGCCTCGAGATCCGTCGGCAGCTGCGTCAGGTGCGGCGTGAACTCGATCAGGACATCGAGGCCCTCGGCAGCCGGGTCAAGCTGATCAACATCGCGCTGGTGCCGGCATTGGTCACCGCGGTGGCCCTGCTGCTGGCCTGGCGGCGACGCAAGGCACAACATGGAGCGAACAAGCCATGAACCGCAATCGACTGATCCTGCTGGCCCTCGCGACGCTGCTGCTGGCCGTCGTGGTCGCGGTCCTCAACCGCAGCGGCGACGCGCCGGTCGACGGCGCCGGCCAGCCGCTGCTGCCCGGATTGGCCGAGGTGGTCAACGAGATCGACGCGATCGACGTGGTCGCACCCGGCGGCGAGACGATCCAGCTGCGGCGTGACCAGACCCGCTGGCGCCTGCCGCAGCGCGATGACTACGAGGCCGACTTCGCCCGGGTGCTGGAGCTGTTGCGCAATCTGCACGAAGCCGAGATCGTGGCGCAAAAGACCAGCAATCCCGAATGGTACGCACGGCTCGGCGTACAGGATCCGGGCAGTCCCGAGGCCACCGGTCGCCGGATCGACTTTCCGGGCCGCGAGCTGCCGTCGATCATCGTCGGACAGACCGATCCGACCGATGCCGGCAGCTACGTGCGCCGTGCCGATGAAGCGCAAAGCTGGCAGCTTGATCGGGTCCTCGAAGTGCCGGCCGATCCGGTGTCGTGGCTGGAGCGCGGCGTCATGGACATTCCGGCCGAGGACATCGCCGAGGTCGTCGTGCGTCACCCGGACGGCGAAACGATCCGCTTGCGCCGTGCCGGAGAGGAGGGCACCGACTTCGTCCTGCTCGACGTGCCCGAAGGCCGCAGCGCCGGTCCAGCCTGGCGCCGCACCGCGCTCGGCAACGGCCTGCGCGCCCTCAACCTCGATGACGTGCGCCGCTTTGCCCCGCCGATCCCCGACGAGGCCACCAGCCTGTTGTTCGTCACCACCGACGGCCTGAACTTCGTTGTCGAGCTGTTCGAGGATGAAGACGGCCACTGGGCGCACTTCACCGTCTCGGCCGAACCGGTGCCGGAGGCCGCGTCCGAAGCCGAGACAGAGGGTGGAAATACGGTGATCGAGACGGCAGCCGAGGCCTTGGCTGCAGAAGCCCCGGCCGAAATCGACGAACGGCTCGCCGGCGAGCCGGCTGCAGCATCCGCCGACGAAGGCGAGATCGGCCCGGTCAGCGACCCGAACGCCGAACGCCTGGCCAGCGCCGTCGCCGTCGACGCCCGCCTGTCGCCGTGGCTGTTCAAGATCCCCGAACGGCGCTACACGGACCTCACCGTGCGTCTGGAAACCCTGCTCGAAGCGGTCGGCGAGGACGACTGACCCAACCCGTCGATACCGGCTCTGATCTGTAGCGTGGGCAAAGCCTGGATGATTGCGCAGGGTTCGAAGGGACCGTCGAGAAGCTGTCTGATCATAAAATTCTGGTCTGCTGCTTGTTTCATCATCTGGGTCGCCGTAACATTCGCGCAACGCAGCGTCGGCTCGGACATGCTCGAGCTGCATTTTTTCAACCGGGGAGCTCCAGATGAATCATCGTATCGGGAATCGGTCGTCCTTGGCCTGGCTGGTTTCGCTGCTGCTCGCGGCGGGGCCGGGGTCCCTGTTCGCACAGTCGCAGCAGGATCAGGAAGTTGAAGACGAGCAGACGGAGCTGGATCGGGTGACGGTCACGGCCCAGAAGCGTGTTCAGAATCTGCAGGATGTGCCGGTTTCGGTCGCGGTCCTGAGCGGTGAGAAACTCAATGCGTTCACGACCGGCGGGCAGGATGTCCGGCTGTTGTCCTCGCGCTTGCCCAGCCTGCAGATCGAATCCTCGTTCGGCCGCGCGTTTCCGCGTTTCTACGTGCGCGGGCTCGGCAACACCGATTTCGACCTGAACGCTTCCCAGCCGGTGTCGCTGGTCTATGACGGCGTGGTCCAGGAAAATCCGATCCTGAAAGGTTTCCCGATGTTCGATATCGAGCGCATCGAAAACCTGCGTGGACCGCAGGGCACGACCTTCGGGCGCAATACGCCGGCCGGTGCGGTGATCTTCAACTCGCGCAAACCTTCGCAGACCGCGGAGGGCTACGCGCAGGTGGCCTACGGCGAGCACAATGCGATCAATCTGGAAGGAGCCTATGGCGGGCCGATCAACCAGAACTGGTCCTTCCGCGGGTCTCTGCTGTACCAGCGTCGCGACGATTTTGTCAACAACACCTTCACGGGTGAAAATGACGATCTGGAAGGCTTCGACGAAGTTGCCGGCCGTTTTCAGTTGCTGTTCGAAAACGGACCTTTCGATGCGCTGGCAAATTTCCATTTCCGTACGCTCGATGGCACCGCACGTCTGTTCCGCGCCAATGCGATCGAACCGGGCAGCAACCGACTGGTCAAGGGTTTCAGCTTCAACAATGTTTCCATCGATGGTCAGAACGATCAGGATCTGGATGCCCTGGGTGGCTCCCTGACCCTGAATTACGATTTCGGGAACATTCTGCTGACATCCATCAGCGGCGTGGAATCGGTCGATATCATCAGCCGCGGGGATATTGACGGCGGCTTCGGCGCATCGTTCGCGCCGCCGTTCGGACCCGGCTTCATTCCGTTCCCGGCCGAGTCGGCCGACGGCCTGCCGGATCATCTGCAGTTCACCCAGGAAGTGCGCCTGTCGTCGAACACCGACGCGCGGCTGCAGTGGCAGGGCGGCATTTACTACTTCTATGAAGATCTCACGATCGACAGCCTGAACTTTGACACGCTGGCCGGTGGCGGGCTGAACGGTTTCGCCCAGCAGGATCAGGAAACCAACGGATTTGCGGTCTTCGGCTCGATCGACTATGCGTTTACGGATCGCTTGAGTGGTCGCCTGGGTGTTCGCATTTCGTATGACGACAAGGAATTTTCGGCACAGCGCACGATTTCTCCGATTGGTGCGGGCGCGACCCCAGTGTTGACGGCCAATCCGGACGATACCGAATACTCCTGGGACGCCAGCCTGACCTTCAAGGTCAACGATGAGGTCAATGTTTACAGCCGGGTGGCGCGCGGGTTTCGTGCACCCAGTATCCAGGGCCGCCTGCTGTTCGGTGACGAGATTTCCATCGCCGATACCGAAACGGTGCTTTCCGGCGAGGTCGGGATCAAGTCCTTGCTGTTCGGCAATCGCTTGCGCGCCAATGCCTCGGTCTATGTGTACGAAGTCGATGACCAGCAGCTGACTGCGGTTGGAGGACAGGCTAATTTCAACCGCCTGATCAATGCCGATTCGACCAAGGGTCGCGGCTTCGAGCTGGATCTCGAGGCCTTTGTCAGTCGGGCTCTGACGCTGACCGCGGGCATGAGTTACAACTATACCGAGATCGATGATCCGAATCTCGAGATCCAGGCCTGCGGCGGCGGTTGCACGGTGCTGGACCCGGCCGGCGTTCGTCCGGGCACCGTGTCGATCGATGGCAACCGCCTGCCGCAGGCACCGCGCTGGGTCGCCAATGCCACGGCGCGCTATGCCGTCCCGTTTCGCAGCGGTGAATTATTTGCCTTTACCGACTGGGCGTATCGCACCGAGGTCAACTTCTTCCTCTACAACGCAGCAGAATTTCGCGGTCCCAGCCTGCTCGAAGGTGGCCTGCGCCTGGGCTACAGCCGGGACTCCGGCGGTCAGGAATTCGCGTTTTTCGTCCGCAATATCGCCGATCAGATTCGTGCCACCGGCGCGATCGATTTCAACAACCTGACCGCTTTCGTCAACGAGCCGCGTACCTGGGGCGCGCAGTACATCCGGAGGTTCTGATTCGAGTTCAAGGCGCGGCCGGAGTCCAGTTTGATCCGCACAAGCAGTGGTCTTGCCACTTGGAGGCGGATGTTTCCGCCTTCGTGTTTCACCGCGTCACTGTTTATCCGTCGCTTCAACCCGCGCCGCGCCGCGGGTCAGCGCGCTCAGTTCTTCGATGAAAGCGTCGTGATCGGCAATGGCCAGGTCGAGCGTCAGCTCCAGCCCGTCGCTGGACCAGCGCTCGTCGATCTTGACCGCACCGCTGCGTTCGGCCAGTGCGTGAAGCTCGCCGGATGCAGCAAACGGCACCGCGCAACACAGGCGCTGCATCGGCACGATCACTTCGATTGGTGCCAACGCAAGCGTTGCCATCGCGGTGCCGCCGTAGGCCCGCGCCAGACCGCCGGTGCCGAGCTTGATGCCGCCGAAGTAGCGACTGACTACCACGATGGCGCGATCGAGGTCAAAGTGTTCCAGCGCCGCGAGAATCGGCCGGCCGGCCGTGCCGCCGGGTTCGCCGGCATCGTCGAAGCGCAGCCGGTCGCCGATCTTCCAGGCGAAACAGACGTGCCGGCATCCGGGTGCGCCGTGTTCGGCAATGAAGGCGGCGGCCTGGTCCTCGCGCTCGACCGAGCCGCACACGCCGATGAAGCGCGAGTTGCGGATACTCTGCTCGAAGCGGGCGATGCCGATCAGGCAGTTCACGGATCGCCTCGATCCTCGCCTTTTTGATCGCCGCGCTCATCCGGGATCTCAACTCGCAGGACGCGTGACTGGACGCGGAAATTGCGGATCCGGGTGTGGATGTCGCGGCCCGTGATGAAATCCTCCGGTCGAGATAACAGCCGGCCGTCCTCGTCCTCGACCAGCGCATAGCCGCGGCCCAGCACGGCCAGTGGGCTGACGGCGTTCAGCGCCCGCGCAGCGGCTGCAAGACGCTGCGCGTGGCGCTGCAGCTCCAGATCGACGGCCCGTGCCAGCCTGCGCTGAAGGCTCCCCAGGCGCTGTCCCGACTCCTGCAGGTGCCGGGCCGGACTGCGTGCGACGGCGCGCTGGCTCAGTGCTCGATAGCGCTCGGCCAGTGTATTCAGGCGCAGCTCGACCGCGCGCCGCAGCCGCCGCTGCAGGGTATTCAGTCGGGCCTGACCCTCGTCGAGTCGTCGTTGCGGGTGTTGCGTCGCCAGTCGGCGCTGCGCGCGGTCCAGTCGTTGCCAGAGCTGTTCCAGCAGTCGTTGCCGGGCGCGCCCAAGACGGCTTTGCAGTTCATCGATCTTTCGTCGCAGCGCCGGCCCGTCGGGCGTTGCGGCCTCGGCCGCTGCGGTTGGCGTGGCCGCGCGCAGGTCGGCGACGAAGTCGGCGATGGTGAAGTCGGTCTCGTGGCCGACACCACTGACCACCGGCATCGGCATGGTCGCGATGCGGCGCGCCAGCGCTTCATCGTTGAACGCCCACAGGTCTTCGATCGAGCCGCCGCCGCGGGCCAGGATCAGCACCTCGGCATTGGCTTGTGCTGCCTGATCGAGTGCCCGCAGCAGTGCCGGTACGGCCTCGGCGCCCTGGACCTGCGCTGGATGCAGTTCGACTCGGGCGGCTGGCCAGCGTCGGCGCAGCGTGGTCAGGATGTCGCGGATTGCTGCGCCGGTGGGCGAGGTCACGACCGCGATCCGGGTCGGATAGCCGGGCAGGGCGCGCTTGCGCGAGGCGTCGAACAGGCCCTCGGCTTCGAGTTTCTTCTTGAGCGCCTCGAAGGCCTGCTGCAGCGCGCCGCTGCCGGCCGGCAGGATTGCATCGGCGATCAACTGGTAGTCGCCCCGGGGCTCGTACAGCGACAGCCGGCCGCGCACCAGCACCTGATCACCGTTCTCGGGGTGGCCCTCGACATTGCCGAGCTGGCCGCGAAACAGCGCGCAGCGGATCTGGGCGCGCGCGTCCTTGAGCGAGAAATACAGGTGACCGGAGCCAGGTCGGGCCAGATTCGAGATTTCGCCGGCCAGCCACAGCCGCGGAAAGCCGGCCTCGAGGTGCAGCCGGACTTCCTGGTTCAGCTCGGCAGGCTGGTAGACGCGGGCTTCTGGGCCTGGAGCGGGGATGGGCATGGCTCCGGATTATACGGATGCGCGGCCTCGGCCCGTCCTGCATCGGGCGCTGGGCCGGCTTCTGCGGGCAGCAGCATCGTCACAAAGCGCTCGGCGCTGGCGCGCCAGGAAAAGTCGGCAGCGTATTCGACGCAGGCCTCGCCCGGAATCGCCAGCGCGCGGAACACCGCCTCGCGCAGGTCCTCATCCAGCGCCCCGGTCGCACCGTCGGTGACGACATCGATGGGTCCGGGCACCGGAAATGCCGCAACCGGCACACCGCAGGCCATGGCTTCGAGCATTACCAGGCCCAGCGTGTCGGTGCGGCTGGGGAAGACGAACACATCGGCTGCGGCCAGGGTTTCGGCCAGCTTCTCGCCATGTTGGTAACCGAGGAAATGCACGTTCGGATAGCGCCCGCGGTAGCGTTCCAGCGACGGACCGCCGCCGATCACGACCTTGCTGCCGGGCAGATCAAGATCGAGGAAAGCCTCGATGTTCTTTTCCGGCGCGACCCGGCCCATGTACATCGAGATCGGTCGCGGCAGGTCCAGCGCATCCTTCGGGCCTGGCCGGAACACGCTGGTGTCGACCGCGCCGGGCCAGATCGCCAGGTTACGGAAGCCGCGCTCGGCCAGCAGCTTGCGCTGGGTCTCGGTGCGCACCAGCGTGCGCTCGGCGGCGGAATGAAAGCGACGCATGAAGCCGTAACTCAGCCGCAAGGGGACCGGTGCGCGTACCCGCAGATATTCCGGAAACCGGGTGTGGTAGCTGGTGGTGAAGCGCAGACCGCGCGCGCGGCAAATACGCCGCGCGGCCCAGCCCAGCGGACCTTCGGTGGCAATGTGGATCGCATCAGGGCGATCAGCATTCAGCGCTTCTGCCAGCGCGCGCCGCGGCCGCAGCGTCAGGCGAATTTCCGGATAGCCGGGGCAGGGCAGCGTGCGCCGACCTTCGGGCGAAACGACGCTGACCTGGTGGCCCATCAGGATCAGCTCATCGCGGATCGTGCTCAGCGAGCGGACCACGCCGTTGACCTGCGGCATCCAGGCGTCGGTGACCAGCAGAATCTTCATGCGGCAAGCTCCGGTCGCAGTGGGTCGAGACGCTTCAGTACTTCGGGCGCATCGGCCAGCTTGAGTAACTCCAGCGTGCCGTCGTGATGTTCGATCAAGGCGGTGCAGCTCTCGACCCAGTCGCCGCAGTTCATGTAGGTGATGCCATCCAGACGCGTCAGTTCGGCGCGATGGATGTGACCGCAGACCAGGCCATCGACGTTCTGCCGGCGCGCCTCGTGCAGGACTGCGCCCTCGAAGTTGGAGATGTACTTGACTGCTTTCTTGACCTTGTGCTTGACGGCTGCCGCCAGCGACCAGTACTCGCGGCCCAGCTTCTCGCGGCACCAGTTGACATAGCGATTCAGCCGCAGCAGGAAGTCATAGGCAGCCGAGCCGATCAGGCCGATGAACTTCGAGTTGACCACGGCCGAGTCGAACTGATCGCCATGCATCACAAGCAAGCGACGGCCGTCGATGGTTTCATGAATCACGCTGTTGCGGATCTCGACATTGCCCAGGGTCAGGCCGTCGTAATCGCGCATCACCTCATCATGATTGCCCGGCACGTAGATCACTCGAGTGTCATGCTTGGCCTTGCCGAGGATCGAGCGCACCACATTGTTGTGTGCCTGCGGCCAGTAGCGCTTTTTCTTCAGCGACCAGAAGTCGATGATGTCGCCAACCAGATAGAGCGTCTCGCAGCGCATGTCGCGGATGAACTCGAGCAGATACTCGGCGCTGCAACCCGGAAAGCCGAGATGGACATCGGAAATCCAGATCGTGCGCACATGGCGTTTGATGCGGAGGCGATCCTGCGTCTTCATGCTCGGGCTCCTGCGGAAGTTTCGAATGCAGGATTCCTTCGCTGCCTTGCAGGCGCATGACAGGGGTTTGACGGATCGATGACAACAGGCGTCGCCAGCTCATCCTCCGTCCCGTAAATCAAGACTCCGACGAAACGACGAAACGACGAAACGACCCTAATCCCGCTCCACTTGTGTGCCCCACGCGTACCACGCGGTCGAGACCAGCGGCAGCGCAATCCAGTCGGGATGGGGGTAGCGCATGATCAGCATGAAGCCCCATACCGACAGCAGGGCGCCAAAGTATTGCGGGTGCGGCAGCAGCGAGAACGGGAAGCCGGTCTGCCACTCGACCGGTCGGCCGAAGCGATTGCCGTAGAACACGCCTTGCTGCCCGAGGCGCCACATTACGCTGAAGTTCAGTACTTGCCCGATCAATATCGCGAGTACGCCGAGCAACAGCGCCATGCCGGGTGCGGTCGGCAACGGCAGCCAATCACCGCCAAACCAGATGCACCATCCGAACAGGACCGCGCTCTGGATTGCCTTGAAGCCATAGAACAGGCGCTGCAGCGCCAGCACCGGGTCGCTGCGGGTCAGCCGGGGCCAGCGATGAATCCGCGCCGCAAAGCACTGGGGATGGTTCCACACATACCAGTAGCTGACCCGCTCGATGCCGAGCAGCAGGGTGGATAGCAGCAGCATGATCCAGAACATCGGCAAGCCATCAAAAGACGGGAAATAGCGCAGCGTATGACCGGGCCATGACGAGAATTTGACAAGCTGTGCACCAAAACGCAATCGAGCGGTCATCGAGACGCAACATTGCCGGCATAGTTTGAGCAGCTAGTGTGCAAGGCACGGTCGCAGTTCGATTGAATCGGTCGATTCAACTCGACCATGTGCTGCAAATTCGGTGGTCTCGCGATGTCGAGGCCTGATGACAGACTGATGCGGAGGTGTTCAATGGGGTTCATGCAGGAGCTGAAGAAGCAGCGCTGGGATGATCATCGCTACTATCATCACAATCGAATCAACCAATCGCTGCATCTGTTCAGTGCATGCTGTTTTCTTGCCACCTATGCCTTGATGTTCGAGTCACCGGTAGCGGCCGCATTCACCGGTTGGGTGCTGGCGATGATCTCGCGCCAGATTGGACACTTCTTCTTCGAGCCCAAGGGTTTCGACGAGGCCAACCAGGTCACGCACGAATACAAGGAAGAGATCAAGGTCGGCTACAACCTCAACCGCAAGATCGTGCTGTTGAGCCTGTGGCTGGCCTTGCCGGTCATGCTCTGGTTCAATCCGAGCCTGTTCGGGCTGATCAAGCCTCACTCCGGATTCAACGAATATATCCACACGGTGTCGGTGGCCTGGATCTGGCTTGGGTTTGCTGCGGTGATGTTCCGCACCGTGCAGCTGTTCTTTCTTTCTGGAGTGACCTGCGGACTGGCCTGGGCGACCAAGATCATCACCGATCCCTTCCACGACATCCTGCTGTATCACAAGGCGCCGTTGCAGGCCCTGAAGGGCGATCTGTATGACCCGATCGTCGATTCGGTCGTTGGTCCGGATGCGCTCGACGAAAATCGCGAACAGCACGTCTGATCGGTTTTTCCATTTCCGATCACGTGTTCCGATCACGTAAGCCGGGCTGAGGGATTCGGAATCCGCTTGAAGCGCGCAGTCATGACTTCGCGCAGCAATTGTCGGCGCAACTTGCCGGCGTCCATGGTTGCCGGATTCCACCAGCCATCGCCTTGCATGGCCTTGCCAGCGCGCACGAAGCGCTGTATGACCTGCTCGAACTCGGCGTCGGGAAAGTCGATGGTGAAAATCAGCCTGCCGGTTCCGACCCACGGCAGCAGCAAGCCTTCGGCGTTGAGATAGAACTGCAACATCCATGCGTAGCGCGAAGGCTGCGAGTACAGCACGGTGAAAATCGAGGAAAAATGCTCGACCCGGATCGGCAGCGCAGCCTCGGCGAGAGCCTGATTGAAGCGTTCGGCGCGCGCGTTCCAGTGTTCATCAAGGCCTTCGTAGAGCTGCTGCAAGGCGTCGCTTTCCCAGCGCTCGAGGAAAGCCTGCATCGCACCCATCACGTAGGGGTGCGAATTGAAGGTGCCGCGGGCGAAGCAGATATCCAGCGGGCGATCTTCGCGGTAGCGCTTCATCAGATCGGCACGGCCGCACAGCACCCCGACCGGCAGGCCGCCGCCGAGGGTCTTGCCGTAGGTGACCAGGTCGGCGTGGATGCCGAAATATTCCTGCGCGCCGCCGGCGGCGATCCGGAAGCCAACGAAGATCTCATCCAGGATCAGCACGATACCGGCCTCGGTGCAGATCTGACGCAGCCGCTGCAGCCATTCGGTGTAGGCGGCCCGGTCAAAGCGGGCTGTTCGAATACCGTTGAGCAGTGCGCCGTCGGCCGGTGCATTGCCGTTCGGATGCAGCGCCTGCAGCGGATTGACCAGTACGCAGGCGATGTTGCGCCGACTGCGCAGCAGTTTCAGCGTGGTTTCGCTCATCTCGGCCAGGGTGTAGACCTTGCCGGGCGGCGCTGGATTGCCGATGCCCGGCTGAACATCGTCCCACCAGCCGTGATAGGCACCGCAGAAGCGCACGATATGGCTGCGGCCGGTGTGATAACGAGCCAGCCGCACCGCCTGCATCACCGCCTCGGTGCCCGACATGTGAAAGGACACTTCGTCGAGCCCCGAGATCTGCTTGAGTCGCTCGACATTGCTTGCCACCGCCGGCACGTAGGGGCCAAGCACGGGTCCGACCGCGTGCATCTGCGTACAGGCCTGCTGGATGCAGTCCTTGTAGAAATCCGTGCCGAACACGTTGACGCCATAGGCACCGGTCAGGTCGATGTAGCGATTGCCGTCCAGGTCAGTGATGGTCACGCCCTCGGAAGAGCGCACGGCGATGCCGGATTTGAGCCGCCCGCGGACCTGATCGCTGAACGGGAAGGGCACCCGATAACGACCGACGAACTGCAGGTCCGACACCCCGTCGGTCAGTCGCTCCAGCATCGCGGTCGATGTCGGATTGCGTTCGCGAAAGCGCTGCTCCAGCGCCTCGAAGCCGGCCCGACGCCGTGCCGCCAGCACCGCATCGGCACCGTCGGCGGCAAACAAGCGGGTCGGGTCGAAGGACCACGATGGCACCCAGCGTGCGATTCGCTTGGCCATGCGTGAATGACCGCGCAGCGACGGATGCTTGGCCCGCGAAAGCAACAGGCGTCGGTGGAGGCTGCGGACCAGATACAGCGCGATCAGGGTTGTCAGGAGCAGGACGACCGAGCGCGACAGCGGCGACTCGAACAGTGACGGTAGCAATTCGTTCATGCAATCGATTTATAAGTCTCCTTGATGACAAGTCGGTGTATCCGCATGCGCAGTTCCCGCTCGTTGCTGCAGCGCCTGCAGAACCAGGAACAGTTGAATTTCTGGCTGACCAACCGGATCCCGCGCAATCTGCTGACGCGCTCGATGGGCTGGTTCAGCAGGATCGAAAGCCCATGGCTGACGGCGCTTTCGATCCGGGTCTGGCGCCTGTTTGCCGACGACCTGCGGCTTGATGAAGCCGAAGTTCGCGAATTCACCAGCCTGCAGGCCTGCTTTACCCGCAGGCTCAAGCCGGGTGCCCGGCCGATCGATCCGGACACGGATTGCCTGGTCAGCCCCTGCGATGCGGTGATCGGTGCGTACGGCCCGATCGAGGCCGGTCTGTTGCTGCAGGCCAAGGGGATGGTCTATCGGCTCGAGGAGCTGCTGGCCGATCCAGAACTGGCCGAACGCCATCGCAATGGTCATTACGTGACGCTGCGCCTGAAATCGAGCATGTATCACCGCTTTCATGCGCCCTGCGATGGCCGTATCGAGCGGCTCGATTACATCGGCGGCGAGGTGTTCAACGTCAACCCGCCGGCGCTGGCGCGTATTCCAGCCCTGTTCTGTCGCAACGAGCGTGCCGTCTTGCCGTTGATTCCATCGTCAGAGGCAGGCTTCGGGCCGGTCACACTGGTGCCGGTGGCCGCAATTCTGGTCGCCTGCATGCGTTTTTCCTTTCTCGACTCGACGCTTGAGCGGCATCGTTCCGGCCGGCGCCGGATCGACTGTGCGGTGACGTTCCGACGTGGCGATGAACTCGGTCACTTCGAGCATGGCTCGACCCTGATTCTGTTGACCGGTCCGGATTGCACCCTGGTCGAGGAGCGCAGGGCCGGTGACATCATCCGGATGGGCCAGGCGCTGCTGCGTAGACTCGGCTGATTCAACAACCCCTTCGCATTGCCACCGGCTCCTTGCCGCTGCGCGTTCCGGGTCGGCGCGGTACCATGGCGCTCCGAACAGAACGCCGCCCCGCCGATTCCGAGTCGCCATCCATGAACCCGCCCGCCGACAGCCATCGCCTGATCCTGCGCCAGACCCGGCCCGAGGACTACCCGGACATCGCCGAGATCATGAATCGGGTCTATGCCGGCGATCTCGACGGTGCCTGGAGCCGGGAGCAGTTCGAGTCGCAGATTCGCCGCTTTCCCGAGGGTCAGCTATGCATCGAGGACAACGGCCGGGTGGTAGCGGCCGCGATCTCGCTGATTGTCAAATACAGTCGCTGGGGCCATCAGCACAAGTACTGGGACATTGTCGGCGATGGTTATCTGACCACGCATGATCCGAAGGGCGATGTGCTCTACGGCGTCGATGTGTTCGTCCATCCGGACTATCGTGATCTGCGCCTGGGTAGACGGCTGTATGACGCACGCAAGGAACTGTGCGAGCGCATGAACCTGCGCGGTATCGTCGCCGGTGGGCGCATTCCCGGCTATGACAGGCATCGCGACGAGATGACGCCGCAACAGTACGTTGCGAAGGTGCGGGCGCGCGAGCTGATCGACCCGATCCTGACCTTCCAGCTTTCGAACGATTTTCAGGTGCGCAAGATCGTGCGCGGCTACCTGCCCGACGATCACAAGTCGGCCGGCTTCGCCACGCTGCTGGAGTGGATCAATATCTATTATGAGGAGCCGACCAGTGGCATTATCGGTGGCCGGCCGTCGGATGTGCGCATCGGTGCAGTACAGTGGAAGATGCGCCCGACGCGCTCGCTCGATGATCTGTACGCGCAGCTGGAATATTTCGTCGATGCCGTCTCGGGCTACCAGGCCGACGTGGTGCTGTTTCCCGAGTTCTTCAACGGCCCGCTGATGGCGCCGTGGAACGACCAGGGTCCGGCCGAGGCGGTGCGCCAGCTTGCCGGTTATACAGAGGCGATCCGCGACCGGATGTCGAAGCTGGCGGTGTCGTACAATATCAATATCATCGCAGGCTCGATGCCCGAGTACGACGGCGAGCATCTGCGCAATGTCTGCTATCTGCTCCGGCGCGACGGCACCTGGGACCGGCAGTACAAGGTGCATGTCACACCGGATGAGAAGAGCTACTGGGGCCTGACTGGTGGCAATCGAGTGCAGGTGTTTGACACCGACTTCGGCAAGATTGGCATCCTGATCTGCTACGACGTCGAATTCCCCGAATTACCGCGGCTGCTGGCCGAAACCGGCATGAACATCCTGTTCGTGCCGTACTGGACCGACACCAAGAACGCCTACCTTCGGGTGCGTCGCTGCGCCCAGGCGCGTGCGATCGAAAACGAATGCTATGTGGTCATCTCGGGCTCGGTCGGCAACCTGCCCAAGGTCGAGAACATGGACATGCAGTACTCGCAGGCAGCGGTGTTCACGCCGTCGGATTTCGCCTTTCCGCATGACGCGATCGCCGCCGAATCCACCGCCAACTCCGAAACCATGCTGATCGCCGACCTCGATCTGGACAACCTGCGCGAAATCCGCTCCTATGGCTCGGTCCGGAATCTTGCCGACCGACGGCTGGATCTGTATGAGCTGAAATGGAAGTGAGGTTTCTTGAGCGTTGAATTTCCTGATCAGACACGAGACCTGGTTGGCGAACGCAGTCTGTCTTGAAGCTGTCTATGTGATTTAAACCGCAAATGAACGCAAATCTTTGATGAGACAGGGGAGCGACTGAATCAGACCGGAATACGCGGGTTCGAGCCGCCAGTGCGGATCGGATTCCGTGCTCGGAAGGATTTTATTCGCGTTCATTTGCGTTCATTTGCGGTTCAAGACAGTTTTTGGACTGCCTGGAGATGCTCGCCGAATGCTGGCTGAGTCAAGTAGGTAATCAGGTCAGCTTCTGAACCGGGTGCGGCGCGGGTGTGCGGGACGCAGTCGGGCATCTGGAGCGCGGATGCTTGCGGCTACGCGGTCACTTCGGGCAGGCGTGTCGACATCCAGGCGCCGGCCAGGCCCATCGCGGCCAATACCACGATGACCCCGGACAGCGAAATGACCGAGCTGAGCGCACCGATGCTGCCAGCCAGCAGCAGGACCGCGCCGATGACCGTGTTGCTGACGGCGACATAGTCGGTGCGCTTGTTGCCGCCGGCCAGGTCGACGATATAGGTCTTGCGCCCCATCCGCACACCGGAGTGGGCAATCGACAGCAGGAAGAAGAAGGCCGGGTAGAGCCAGGTCTGGTCGGCCATGGCCGGCAGCAAATGCACCACCAGGACCAGCGCCAGGCTGACCAGGGCCGCCCCGGTCCCCGCGATGATCATCACGCGTCGACTCGAGACGTCGGCAAAGCGGCCCCAGAACGGTGCCGAAACCAGACCGGCCACACCGTCGGCGACGACGAACAGGCCCAGCGCCACGACTGCGCCTTCGGTGTTCTGATGTGCCATCAGGATGAAGAACGGTGCGCTGAGCGCCGAGCACAGCAGCAGCGAGCGGGCGATCACGAAATGACGAAAGTCGGCATCGGAGCGCAGTAGCGAAAGGCGGCTCACTGCCTCGCAGATCGCATTGCCGCCGCCCTCGGTGGCACCGGGAAATTCACGGATCAGGCCGTAGCTGGCTGCAGCCAGCAGCCAGAGCGTGGCCGCGATTGCCAGCAGAATCAGCCACTGTGTCATACCGCGATCGACCCCGAGGTCGAACAGCAGTGCAGCACCGACGCCAATGGTCACGAGCCCCGCAAGGAACTCGGACCAGCCCGAGACGCGCCCGCGGCGAGTTTTCGGCACGGTCTTGCCGAGCACGTCCTTGGACGCCACCGAGCACAGGCCGCGCGCGAGACTGAACAGCGCCAGACAGCCGAGCAGTGCGCCACCGGCAATCGCACCCTGCAGCGTGACGGCGACGATGCCCATCGCGGCCACGGCCAGGCCTTGCAGCACGCAGCCAATCACGAAGGTCCACTTTCGCAGCGCTTGCTGCCGTACCCAGGCCGCGATCAGCAGCTGCGGCAGCAAGGAGCCGGATTCGCGGATTGGCACCAGAAAGGCGGTCAGGGCGGCGGGTGCTGCCAGCGCGGACATCAGCCACGCCAGGACGGTTTTCGGGTTGGCAATTGCATCGCCGAGCTTGGTCAGGAACTGGCTCAGAACCTGCAGGACGAAGTTTCCCGGCACGGCCCGGCAGGCCTGATCGGTGATGTCGGTGCAGACGCGGGCATCCTCCTCGTTCACCAGCCGCTGGTAGAGATTCGACATTTTCGGATTTGAAAACAATCGGTTATCGATCATTAGTGCCCTCCCGAGGGGGTCTCCAGCGGGCCCCAATCATAGCTGGGGCGCTTCGCTGCCGGGGTGCGTCCAGCCTGTGGTCACGAGCGCGTCATGAAAATAGACAATTTTGGCTGTTGACAAAAATGGCTAAATGCAATAATGTCTATCTCGAACGGATAACGGACGCCTTGAAGATGATTGCGCCAACACCTGAAAACCAGATCGTCAATCTCGATGCGCGCGAGTTGGGATGCCGAATGGTCGCTCAGCATATCTGCCGCTCCGACAAGCCGGAGCTGGATCACTGGGTGGAATTCCTGGCCCGGCCTCATGCGCCATGGGCCGAATTGAATCCGCTGGAGTTCGTCGAACTCGCTTATCGCGAGCGCGGTCTGCTGTTCGATCAGGACATCCTGCGCCGAAGCCTTTCGACGGCGACGCGCCTCTCACCTTCGACCTGGTTCAGCGTAAACATCCATCCCGGTACGCTGCATCGTGAGCACTTCGTCGGCTTTGTTCGCAACCAGCTCGACCACTATGGCATCGATCCGCGGCGCCTGATTCTTGAACTGGTTGAATTCGGTGGCCCGGTCAACCTCATGGCATCAAGAACCGTGATCGAAGCACTGCGCACCGACGGCATCCGGTTTGCACTGGATGATTTCGGGCCCGGTTTCTCCAACCTTGACCTGCTCGCCGCCCAGTTGGTAGATTTTGTCAAGCTGGATCGCAGTCTGGTGCGCTTCATCGACACGCTTCCCGGGTACCGGCGATTGATTGAGGGTCTTCGGGCCCTGGCCATCCACACCGAGGTGCAGCTGGTCGCTGAAGGCGTGGAAACAGCGCAGCAGGCCAGGATTCTCAGTGAAATGGGCATCGAATGGGTGCAGGGCTTCTTGTTCAGTCGGCCGACAGAAATCAAATGAAGCGCTATTCCATTCCAACACTGACTCCCGGAAAAATGGGGTAGGGACATGACGATTCAAAACAACGCGACACAAGTCGTTGAGTCGGATCAGGGCGCGCGATTGGCAGTATCGATCGAGCGGGTCATGCGGCCCTTTATCAAACTGATCGTCGGTCGGGTCTCGTGCGGATTTCTGATTCAGCAGCTCAAGCGCATTTACATCGAAGAAGCACGCAGCTGGATCAAGAATAACGACCCGCATGGCCGAGTCACCAAGTCCAAGCTGGCGATGTTGACCGGGCTGGACACGAGAACAATTTCGAGCTTCGAGGAATCCTCGATCTCACCAAGCGAGACGCGCCTCGGGGATATCTGCGCCGAAGCGGCGGTGCTGGAGACCTGGAACAGTGACTCGAAGTATCGGGACGCGGACGACAAGCCCCGTCTGTTGCCGATTCTGGGTCGAGGGGCGAGCTTCCAGACCCTGGTCAGCGCGACCGTGGGCCGCAACGTGACGGCGCAGACCGTGCTCGATCGTTTGCTGGAGTCAGACAATGTCAAAGTCATTGATGACAATTTCGTGCGTCTGGTCAATCCTTTCTATCAGCCGATCAAGGAATCCGAGGGCAGCTTGATCGACTACGGCTCGCTGTCGGCATCGCGCCTGCTCGAGACCGTGAATCACAACCTCAATTGCCACGATCGGCATGATCGAAGGCTGCAGCAGAATCGTTGGAGTACTCGAGTTCGCCGAACCGATCTGCCGAAGCTTGATGCCGAAATGAGACAGCTTGTAGAGCGTCAGATCGTGGAGGCCGAAGATATTCTTATTCGGTACGAGCAAGCGGAAAGCGGCCCTGACGTAACGTCTTTCGGGGTTGGTTGGTTCTTTTTCAAGTGAGCGCAGTAACAGCGGAATTGCGCAAAGCGATTCGCAAAATTTTATGAGAATTCAATGGAGAGGCAGACGATGAATCAGGTTAATGCAATGATCGAGAAGGATGGCACAGGGATCGAGAAAGACGGCACGGGAATCGAAAAAGACGGCACGGGAATCGAAAAAGACGGCACGGGGCTCGCACGTGAGCGTCGCTTCGGTCTTGCGACCGCGGCGCTGCTTACCGCAATCGCTTTCGGGACGTCCTGGGCGATGGCGGACTTCTCCGCCTCAAAGTTCGTGGCGCCGATTGGAGGCGATGGGTCCGGCCAGAGAATCGGTGGTGACGGCACCGGTGCACCGATTGGAGGTGACGGTACCGGCCAGAGAATCGGCGGCGATGGAACCGGCGCGCCGATCGGCGGGGATGGAACTGGACAGAAGATCGGCGGGGATGGTACCGGCGACAAGTTCGCCAGCGCCAGCTTCGGCGTCTTCGTGCGTGACGGTGATCTTGGAACCTTGTTCGTGCGTGCCGGTGGTTCGGACTTCTTCGGCTCGGTGATGTTGGAGAAGGATTTTGGTGCGGTGGCGCTTTACCAGCGCATCGGCGGTGATGGCACGGGCCAGAAGATTGGTGGCGACGGCACCGGCGCACCGATTGGTGGTGACGGTACGGGCCAGAAGATTGGCGGCGACGGCACCGGCGACCGAGCAATGCAGTTCTGGGGGATGGCTGAAGTGCTGGTCGAGAAAGACCAGGCCTACGTCATCCTGTACTCGCAGGACGAGCGCGGGAATTGGATCGAACGTGCAGTTTTCGCGCTGCCGGTCGAGGGGCGCTGAAGAGTTTTACCCCGGCTTATTCATGACCCGACCGTCGCGAGACGGCTCCAGGCCCTGTAGCCGGGGCGTTTTGCGAC
>NPIE01010938.1_pt1 | contig 23036 bp, 16 predicted proteins | sample 8637661 | NCBI WGS metagenome assembly NPIE01 (sample SAMN07420842, study PRJNA396082) | bioreactor metagenome | isolation source: sample BA12 brine-fed electro-methanogenic bioreactor BA | place: Japan: Kochi | collected 2016-12-09
TGAGTCTCATACCTAATCAGGAATTAGTTTCTATAGAGATTGCGTTCTCTAGCTGAGTCTCATACCTAATCACGTCAAGCTTTGCATCCGTGCTGCGGACTCAGGCCGGCAGCGGCTTGCCGAACGCCTGACGGAAGCGCTCGGCCAGGCCTGAGCGGTCGAGTTCGAAGCCCTGCGGCGCCGGGTGGGCAATCTTGATCGAGCCCATCAGCGAGCCGAGCCGGGCGGCGTCGATCGGATCCCAGCCGCGTTCCAGGCCAAACAGCAGGCCGGCGCGGTAGGCATCGCCGCAGCCGGTCGGGTCGGCGATGCACGCCGGCGGGACTGCCGCAATCTGGACCTCCTGATCCCGGGTGATCAGCTCGGAGCCCTCGCCGCCATGAGTGATGATCAGGCCTTGCCTGAGCGCGCCGAGCGCGTCGCCGCGGCTGAAGCCGGTCTTGCCGGCGATCATTTCCCACTCGTAGGAATTGACCGTCAGCCAGTCGGCATCGGCCAGCATGAATTTCAGCTCGTCGCCGGAAAACATCGGCAGGCCCTGGCCGGGGTCGAAGACATGCGGAATGCCGGCGGCCTTGAACTGTGCGGCATGGTCGAGCATGGCCTGTTTGCCGTCCGGCGCGATGATGCCCCAGGCAATGCTGCCGTCCGCTGGTATCTGGTTGCGGTGGTTCTCGTTCATCGCGCCGGGATGAAAGGCGGTGATCTGGTTGTCGTCCAGGTCGGTGGTGATAAAGGCCTGGGCGGTGAACTGGTCCTCGACCCGCAGCACGAAGCGCTGGCCGATGCCGAGCTCGTCGAGCCGGTCGGCGTAGCGGTCGAAGTCGGCACCGACCGCGGCCATCGGCAGCGGATCGCCGCCGAGCAGTTTCAGGCCATAGGCGATGTTGCCGGCGCAGCCGCCGAAGTTGCGCCGCATCTCCGGCACCAGAAAGGCCACGTTGAGCATGTGGGTCTTGTCCGGCAGGATGTGGTCCTTGAAGCGGTCCGGAAAGACCATGATGGTGTCGTAGGCGAGCGAACCGCAGATCAGGATGGACATGCAGGAGTCTTGCTTTCAGGCCACCGGGTCAGTATAGCCGCTGACGCCGGAATGCAGCGGAACGAGCACGCGACCGGTGCGACGAATCAGCCGGGCTTGCGTCCCGGAAGATCGTTTGTGACGAACGGGTTTGAGGCCAACGGGCAGTGAATCAATCCAGCTCAGGATTGCCTGTCGGAATGCCCAATACGGTCGCGTTGATCAGCTCCAGCGCTCGGTCCAGTTCCCGTTCCCCCGCATGGTCGAGATCCTCGTCATCATGGGTGACCAGCGGGTAGGAAAGCAGCGGCTGGTGCCAGCGCCCTTCCGGTTGCGCCAGACGCAGCCGGGTGCCAGTGATCTTTTGCTGATGCTGAAATCGGGTTTCGGCTTCGGCGAGCGACTCCGACGCGGCCAGATCATCTCGCTGCGGCGCGGGCATCGATTCGGAAACCGCGGCACAGCCGGCCACAATCGGCAGGGCCAGCGCGAGGCTCAGTGAGATAAATAACGGGTGCGTGATTTTCATGTTGCCTCCATCGTACTCGTTCGCCGGGCTGCGGGACAGTCACGAAACACCGTCGCCACCCTGGACGTGAAGATCGGGGTCAAGTGCCAATTGCCTGCGCGGCCTGTCTGAATCCGTGTACTCTGTGGGCCGGGATTTCCGTCCCGGCGCGGTCAGGCGCGGCGCCGGTGACAGTCGTGGTCGCCCATTACGACAGACCGCTGGAGGCCCGAATCGGTTCCCGGGCCCGGCGGGCCCGGGAACAACGGGAAATTCAAGGCAGCCGATCATGCAAGCGCTTACACATCAACAACTCCAGATCCTGATCGAGGCGCAGCAACTGCTCGGAACAGGCAAGATCAACGCTGCGAAGATCCTGGCTGAACGACTGCTGCGGGAAGCACCATCCTCCCCGGATATCCTTCAACTGCTGGCCATGTGTCAGGCTCAGACCGGAGATACGGCTGGTGCCGAGCGATCGTTCCGCAAGGCACTCCGACGGTCTTCTGATCACCCGTTGATTCTGACGAATTTCGGCCAGATGTTGCGCCGTGCCGGGCGGGCTACGGAAGCACTACCGGTGCTGGAGAAGGCGACCCGGCACTCATCCGGGCTTGCTCCGGCGTGGCTGGCGCTGGGCCGCGCGGCAAACGCGGCCGGCAGGCCCGGCCGGGCCGTCGAAGCGCTGGAGAAGTTCCTCAAGCTCAAGCCGGAATCAGCGGAAGGATGGTACGAACTCGGTCAGGCGCAGAAAGCCAGGGAGCTCTATGAATCAGCATACGAGGCTCTGAAACGGGCGGTTGAACTGGCCCCCGGCGAGCCGGTCTACGACTTCGCCCTGGGCGTCTGCGAACGCCTGCTTGGGCATCCGGAGCAGGCGCTGGCGTGTTATGCCCGCGCCTCGGACAAGGGCCTGCAGGATCCACAACTGCTCAATGCCCAGGTCGGCGCCCTGCTCGACCAGGGCCAGAGCCAGCAGGCCATGCAACGGGCATGGAGCCTGGTGCGACAGCATCCCGAGTTCACCCCCGGCTATGAAACACTGGCTGATCTACTCTGGGAATACGGCGATGCCGAGACGCCGGACCCGGAGCAGGTCTTTCGCGAGGCGATTGCCCACAGGCGCGATGACCGCGAGCTGAAGCTCGCTCTGGCCGGTTTCCTGATCAAGGCACGCCGTCACGACAAGGCCGTCGAGCTGATCGAATCGATGCGGGATTCGGAACAGGATCCGACCCTGGAACTGCTGTTGGCCGGGGCACTGGAGGCCTGCGGCAAAACTGCGGAATCAGGCCGCATCTACCACGCCTTGCATACCAGACTCGGCGATTCCAGCGCCAGATTTCTGAATGCCTACGCACGCCATCTGCTGCGCGTCGGCGAGTGGAAACAGGCCGAGCGTCGGGCGATGGCGGCAACACGTATTGCGCCGGAAGATCAGGAAGCCTGGGCCTACCTGGCCACGGCCTGGCGGCTGCTCGGCGATCCGCGCGAGGAATGGTTGTGCGACTATGACAACATCATTGCTGTCATGGAGGTGCCGCCGCCCGGCGAATATCGGAACAGCACCCATCACCTGGCGGATCTGCAAGCCACGCTGGATGGCCTGCATCGCGCCCGGCGCGAGCCGATACAGCAGAGCCTGCGCGGCGGATCGCAGACTCCGGGACGGCTGTTCGGCCGCTCGCAACCGGTCATCGCTGCGACCCAGCGCGCGCTGACTGGCACCATCGAGTCCTGGCTGGCCCGGCTGCCACGCTCGGATGACCATCCGTTTCGCAGCCGCAATACCGGACGGATCCGTTATACCGGCTCGTGGTCGGTCAAGCTGTGGTCCGCCGGCAATCATGTCAACCACATTCACCACGAAGGCTGGATCAGTTCGGCTTACTATGTGGCATTGCCGCCGTCGGTGGCTGCAGCGCCAGCCGGGGAGTCCGGAAATGCCGGCTGTATCCAGTTCGGCCAGCCGCCGGACGAACTTGGTCTGAATCTCGAGCCGCGCCGCATTATCCGGCCTCGCGTCGGACACCTGGCGCTGTTTCCGTCGTACATGTGGCATGGCACGGTGCCGTTCGAAGACCAACAGCCGCGCATGACCATTGCCTTCGACATGCGCGCCGCGGCATCTGACTGATTGTCATGGAACCTCGATCGCGCACAGCATCACGCGACTGTGGCAAGCTTGGGCTACTTCGCCACCATCGCGGTCCAGCAGGCTCATGAACGCCAGTCGACAATGGATAGTCCATCCACGGAGCATCGTGGCCCACCGCTCGGGCGCGTTTTCCGTGGGTCGGCTGTCCGGTTCGACGCCGCCGGTCGGAATCGGTCTGGCCGATCTGGTCCTGCTCAGGCAATTCCTTCAGCCGATCGATCCCGCGGACGTTCACCAACGACTGGTTGACGGGCCGGATGCTTCCAGACTGCCGGCCCGACCCGCGCCCGGCCCGGTGAATCAACGCATCATGCAGCTCCGCCAGGCGGGCGTACTCGCCGACTACCGCGCACCGGGGCTGCCGAATTCCAGCGCACGGCCGCTGACCCTTGCCGCTGCCGGCAGTGAGCCCCCGGTCGCATCCCTCGAGCGACTCAAGCTGCCTCGCAATTTCATGCTGCAGCCGGTTGCCGAAGGCTTCATGGTGCGCGATACGCGCAACAGTCGTGATTTTCTGCTGGATCTCGATGCGGCCCTGGTGCTGGCCGGCTTTGCCGATGGCAATGATTGCGAGAAAGTCGCCGCACTGCTGCCGTTTGCCATTGGTACCGGCGATCTGACGCGGCTGGCCGGACAGTTTCATGCCTGTTCGCTTCTGATCCCGGCCCCCACCGGTCAACGCAGCCCGTCGCGGCAATCCGAGCGCGTGCCGCTGCACCGTGCCACAGGGCGCCGCTGGGAGCAGGTCAAGCCGGACGGACGAATCCCGATCTATTTCATGCCGCACATGGAAAATCATTTTCCGCTTGCCCTGGGCATGATCTTCAGCGCCGTGAACCACTGGAATGACGGCGAACTTCTGCAGCATTTTCATCCGCTGCCGCTGAGCTACCTGCCGCCGGGCGAGTTTCTTGCCGGACCGTATCGCAAGTTCGGGCCCGGCGTATGGATGTTCTCCAACTATATGTGGTCGATAGAGCTGAACCTGAAGGTTTCGGCACAGGTCAAGCAAGACAATCCTGCCAACATCACCCTGCATGGCGGTCCAAGCACCCCGAACTATGAGCAGGCCTGCGAGGACTTCATGGCTCGCCATCGTTCGGTGGATATTGCCGTACATGGCGAAGGCGAACTGGCCGCCTGTGAGGTGCTCGCGGCACTGAAACAGGCCGGTGGCGGCATCGGGATCGGTGACCGCCTCTCGCGGGTTGCAGGAATTACTTTCAGAAAGCCCGGTGGCACCCGGCGCGATCTGGTCCGCACCGGTTCCCGGGTGCGAATGCAAAATCCCGACCTGGTCCGCTCGCCCTACCGCGACGGCATCTTCGACTCGTATGAAGGCAGGGTCGAAGCCGCGATCGTCGAAACCAACCGCGGTTGTCCGTTCAAATGCACGTTCTGCGACTGGGGTTCTGCGACCAACCAGAAGATCACCCGCTTCGAGCTGGACCGCGTAAGGGATGAACTGGACTGGATTGGCCGTAACCGCATCGGCGTGGTGTGGATCGCCGATGCCAACTTCGGCATGCTCAAGCGCGATCTCGAAATCGCACGCTACATCGTGGCCACCAAACGCAAGTATGGCTATCCGCGCGAGCTGGTCGTCAACTACACCAAGAACGCAAACAGCCGCCTGGCTGAGATCATCAAGGAGCTGACCGACGGCGGAATCATCAGCCAGGGCATCATCTCGATTCAAACCACCGATCAGAAAACTCTGGAGATCATTGACCGCCAGAATATAAAGACGGAGAAATACGACGAGCTGCTGGAGGTTTTCGCGGATCAGGGGCTGCCGCTGTCGACCGATCTGATGATCGGACTGCCCGGGATCACGCCCGATGCGTTCGACCGCGATCTGCAGCGTTACTTCGATGCGGATGTCGCCGTCAAGGCCTATCCGACCCAGCTCCTTCCCAACAGCCCGATGGCCGATCCGGAGTACATGCGCCGGTACCAGATTCGCTGTGATGACCAGGGTTACTTGACCTCCTGCGTGTCCTATAGCGAAGCTGAACTGGAGAAGATGAAGTTCACCTACCACGTGTTTACCGTGGCAGATGGCTACGGAACGCTGCGCCATGTGCTGCGTTTTCTGCAGTGGGAACACGACGTACCGGCCCTGCAGGTGATTCATGACCTGATCGACAGCTACGCTGATGCACCGGACCGTTACCCGGCGATCGGCTGGGTGATTCGATTCTTCAGTCTGGACAAGTGCATGCCGGGAGGCTGGAAGGCGTATTTCGACGAGCTGGCAGAGTTCGTCGAACAACGTTACGGTGTGCGACGGGATTCGGCTTTCGATGTGGTTCTGCGGGTCAATGAATCGGCAATGCCGGATGAGACCCGCAGCTATCCGTGTTCATTGACGCTGGAGCATGACTATCTGCGCTACTTCCTGGACCGCAAGGACGGCAGTTCACGGCCGCTGGGGCAGTATGAACCCGGCACCTTGACATTCAGCGATCCGAACCGGATGAGCGAAGTCGACTTCGAAGTCCAGCAGTATGACACGCACCAGTTCTTCTGGGAACTGAACAGCCCCGTGTCGCGCACGCAATCGATCGTCGAGAACGCGGATGCGTTTCAGGCCGTCGCACAGGCAGGCGGTCAGGGAAAGTAAATGCCGTGCGGCAGTCAACGCTGCGGCGGAGTTTCCTTGAACTCGGTGAGAGGCTCTCCGCTCTCCATCATCTCTTCGAACCAGGCGCGCTCGCTTTCGAGCCAGCGATCAAGCTGCCAGACCGTGTCGCTGTAATAGACATCGCCGATTGACTGGATGCCGTCGCGCGGATGGACCAGCACCGGATTGGAACCCGAAGTACCGCCCAGCCGCGAGCCTGTGGCAGCGCGATAGCGGCGATTCATGAATTGACGTACCGTCGGCAGCGCGACGGCATCGCCGTACTCGGGCAGCAGTTCATTTTCCAGGATCTGCTCGCCGAGGCGCCGCGAAGTCTCGTTCATTTCAGCCAGGATTTCGCGTTCCACTGCGACGAACTGAGGGTATTCGCGTTCTGCTGACAGCCGGATCCAGGCCCAGGAACGCGCCAGATCGCGGGCCACACCGATACCGTTGTAATACATCGTTCCAATGTTGAACTGGCTGAGCTTGTTGCCCCAGCGCGCCGATTCCCGGTATTTCTCCAGCGCGGCTCTGTAGCGCTCTTCCTGGTAGAGCGCGGTGGCCTCGTTGAAACTACGAACCCCGGGATTCTCGATCTGGCTGAGTTTCGAGTCGGCCCAGGCATCGACGCCGAACAGCAGTAGAACAGCCAGGATGGCAGGTTTGACTTGGTTCACGATCAGTCGCTCCTTGCGGTCCAATTCCCGATCGGCGGGCACTCAGTCGGAAAAGTAATGCTTCCAATGCTCCGGCGATCGATAACCGCGCGAATGTGCCAGTTCGTCCATGATTCCCGGCAGGGAATCGTCGTAGCGCAAACCCAGGCGCGTGCACAATTGCGTCAGCACCGCGCCCGGCGCCTGCAGCAGTTCTGACAAGGAAACGCGGTGCAGGTTCACCGGTACGATTTCGGTGACACTGTCCAGAAGCTGCTCATCGCGCCGCCAGAACTGGCGCATGCTTGGAACCTGACGGTAACCGGCCAGACGCCATTGCAATTCAAGATAGCGCTCGGCTGCGGTCATTGCAATCACGACGGCGTTGGGAAAAACCCGCACGAGCTGTGGAAGATCCAGCGGAAAGACCGCACCCGGCTCAATCAGTGTCTGGAGCGACGAATGCGAGACGGACCGCAGGTAGCGGCGCCGTTTCATCCTCAACATGGCGTCATCGACGACCGACAGGTGCTCGGGGCGGATTGGCAGTCCCAGGGTTTCGCGGCGCTGCGGCCATGTGTCCGGCGACAGTGGAACGATGTCAGGGCTTTGCGCCAGCGTCATCAGCACCAGATCCCTGCCGCTGCAGGGCCAGCCGAGCAGAAATACAGGTCGTGGCAGTGCGCCATCAATCGGGGCGGCTTGCCAGTCCACCTCGCGCAGCGGTGCAAGATCAGGAATCTCCAGCGGCTCCGGTTCTTTGAGCCAGGCCGGCTCGCCGAGAAACGGCCGCTGCCAGGCGGCCTGGTCAAACAGCTGCCCGGCTTCCTGATACTGGCCAGCACGATCGAGTTCGTCGACCAGCATGACCATGGTCCGGCTGCGTGTCTGTTCCGAGAGCAGGCCGCTGCGCTCCAGATGTCGCAACAGATCAACCGCCACGTCATGGTCTGCAGCCTCACGGCAAAGGCGCGCCGCTTCCCAGATCCACTCCGGGCGACGAACGGGCCCGGCGCTCAGCGGGGCAAGCCAGTCCCGGATGCTCGGCTTGCCGCTCAGAGCGGAACTGCGCTCGAAATGGGTCTCGGCGCCCAGCAGCCTGGCCTGTACGGCAATGTCGGCATCCGCACAGTCGGCAAGCGTCATGCACCGATCGTGGACCTCGCTCCAGTCTTCAGCCGCAGCGGCAAGCAGCGTCTCAAGCCACTGTCGATCGAAGCCGGAAAGGTCGGTATGGCGGTCGAGCAGCGCGCACAAGCGGTCCGGATCGCGCACGCGACGCAGCAGGTCTGCGTACCTCAGAAGTACGTCTCGATGTGGCGAGGAGCCATCAACCGCAAGCTGGTAGCTGGCAAGCGCCTCTTGCAACTGACCTGTTGCCTGAAGGCTGATGCCACGCATCGCATTCACTTCGGCTGAATCAGCGCCCAGCCCACTGGCCAGCTCAAGCTGCTCCAGCGTCTGCGCATGGCGCCCGGCACGCTGCAACAATCCGGCCAGTGCGACGCGCACCGCTGGATCATCCGGCAGCCGCTCGATCGCATTGCGCAAACATTGTTCGGCGAACGTCGGGCGGCCTTGCGCTTCCAGCACACGCGCCATGATCAGCTGCGCAAGCGGATTGTCCGGTTCCAGTCCAATCGCATGCGAAGCGTGTTTGGAAGCTTCTTCCAGCTGACCATGATCAAGCAGCAGCTCGGCCAGCGAGATCCGCGCCGGAACATGATCCGGATCCGCCCGCAGCGCGCTTTTCAGACCCTGCTGCGCTGCATCCTCGCGGCCTGCAGCACGGTCGAGTCTCGCCAGCACCGTTCGCGCAGGGGCATGATTGGGGTCCAGCTCGACGCAGCGACGAAGGTGTGCAGCGGCTTCGCCAGTCTCTCGCTGAGCGAGCAGCAGACGCGCCAACTCGAAGTGTGCCTGACAGAATTCCGGGTCGACCTTGAGCGCCCGGCGAAACCGTTCACGTGCACCAGGTTCCTCGCCCAACTGTTCTTCGCACAGACCAAGCAGCAGCAACAAGCCGGGCTGGTCGCGATTCTCGGCCAGTGCGCTGAGGCAGCAATCTGCCGCCTCGCGCGGGCGACCCGAAGCGAGCATCGTCGTAATTCTGGAATGCAAGGCGTCAGAAATAGGCGTATTCATTGCGCTCGGAATACCGATCAGCAGTGTGAGCGGAATCGTTTCAGCGGGGAGCTGCTGCTGAACTGCTTACCGGATGCACTCAAGCGACGCGCGGGCTCCCGCGCGCCTGTACTCCGACCGGCGATCAAAAGCCTTCGGGCTCCTGCTCCTGTTCAAGCAAGTCCTGGCAACGCTGGCTCAATGCGCTTCCCGCGAGCTGTTGCGCACGACACGCCGTGATCAGCCGTTCTTCTGCAGCCGAAGCCAGACGTTCGCTCTGCTCCCGCTCGAGGGACGCCTGGCGTGTCTCGGTATCGTTGATCGCCTTGATGTAATTGCGCCAGTCTGAAGCCTGGCGCCGCGTGGCGTTGAAGCGCTCTGCCTGAGCAAATGCGCGGTCAGCGGCCATGCGCTGCTCACGGTCACCGGGGCCTGCCTGGTTGAACCGTGCGTTGCCCATCAGCATCCAGGCATCGGCAGTTTGCGCGTCTCCCAATCCACCCTTGTCGAGCGCGTTCTGAAATGCCTCCTCGGCCTCCTCGTTCTGCTCGTCAGCCAGCAGAGCCTGGCCGAGGCGGAAGAACAGCTGACCGGTATCGGACATTCTCGCAGCCTCGCGCAGCACCGGGATCGCTCTGCGATGCTCGCGCGCCTGGCTCCACAACTGGGACAGCAGCTCCAGATTGCCGACCTTGCGCTCGACCCGTCCGTTTTCCATTTCCTCGGCGATCAGTTGGGCACCCCGGTACGGGTTGTCGAAGCTCGAATAATACTGGGCCAGCAGGATGATATCGCTCTCACTCTCGATCAGGCCGCCAACGTAGGCGGTCTCCAGCGCAGCAAACGACTTCATCTGATCGCCCTGCTCCATGTAAAGCCCTGAAAGCTGACGCCAGTACGTCAGTTCGCCGGGCCAGAGCTCGACCATTGTCTGCATAAGTTCGGTGCGTTCCGGAATCATTTCGAGATTCGAATAAAGCACATTCAGCAGGTCATAGTACCGGCGGTCCGGTTTCGACGAGACCGCGATGGCTTTCAGGGCGGGATCCAGCGCCTCTCGATAATTCTCCAGGTTGTAATGTGCAGCGCTCAGCATGAACCAGGTGGTATCAGTAATCTCGATATCGGGCTGCCGCATCCACTCCTCGAACAGCCGAATGGAATCTTCATAGCGTTCGTTGACGAAGTAGATCTGGGCCATGTTGAAGCGCAATCTATTCTGCTGATCTTCCGGCAATGCGTTCAGACGCAAGGCCTGGTCAAAATCGCGCAGGGCGCTGTCCAGATCATCGAGGTTGACGTGTGCGGTGCCACGAATCTGCAGCACGGACGCCTTGTCGAAATCCTTCATGTCCTCGCCGCGCCGGGCCATCAGCTGATTGAGCTCCGCTAGCGCGCTCGCGTGCTCCTGTTGTTCAAGCAACTCGTAAGCAGACAGTAGATCCTGTGCGACACGCGGATCCAGCGTCTGGCTTTGTTGCGCAGGCAGCGCCAGCGGCAGCATCAGAAACACTGCGATCCAGAGGAATCGGCAGACCGGTCTACGCAGGGTCAGTAGGTTATCAGGCAGCACTTCGGTCAGCCCTCCAATTCGAAGTCAATGGCGGTGCGCACACCGAATCTGGGCTGTGCCACATTGTCGACAATTTTCGGGTTGTAGCGCCAGCGCTCAACTGCGCGCATCGCCGCACGGTCCAGGCAGGAGTTGGTCGAATCAACTACCTGCGGATTGACCACCGTGCCCTCTGGTGTCACATTGAATTCCAGCACCACCGTTTCTCGCTTGCGGGCGCGGTCCATGCAGCGCTGCGGATACTGCGGCGGGATACGCACCAGCGGCTGAGCGTCCCGATCAGGATTGAAGCCGGTTCCGATATCGATATCAACACCTGACAGGTCAGGCAATGCGCCGATCTGCACACTCATGGTCGGCCGGAAGCTCGGATCGGTCACCGTAGGCGGCGGCGGCGGCGGCTGGTCCAGCACCGGACGCTGGAAATCCTCGGCACGCGCGTCAGTGCGGTCTTCGAGCTGACGCGTCAAATTGATCTCGACCGAGCGATCTTCGGTAAGCTGGACATCGTCGCGCATCGAAATGACGGTCGCCAGCAGCAGAAACACCAGCGAGGTAACGATCACGGCTACGGGCATGCCCGCGAATAAGCGAATGAAATTGTTCATGATTTCCTGGTCGATACTGCGACAACGTCCTGGACTCCGGCGGCTCGAATCTGCTCCAGTACCTCGACAAGATACTGGCTGTGCGCCCGCCCATCGGATTGGACAACAGCACTTCCACGCGGGTTCTCACGCCGCAGTCGCTCGACTGCGATTCGAACGCCCTCCACCGGTACTTCCTTGCGATTGATCCAGATCGTATTGTTGGAATCAATTGCTACCAGAATCGACACCAGACGCTGGTCTTCTGCAGTCTGGGCTTCGGGGCGCGTCACCTGGACGCCGGGCTCCTTGATGAAAGTCGCGGTAACAATGAAGAAAATGAGCATGATGAATACGATGTCCAGCAACGGCGTCACATTGACATCGCTGTCATCGGTCCTGGAAGTTCTTCGAGCTCTGGCCATGGTGACTCCGAATTTACTGTGTTCGTTGGATCGCGATCGCCGGATCAACCCCGGCCTGGCGCGTCTGATCAAGCACCAGTACAGTGACCTGAACTTCGGCATCCGGAGCTGCATTCAACAGGACCACGCCGCGCGGCTTCTCGGCCTTGAAGGCCTCGACCACCGGTTTGACCGAGCGGGGATCAATCAAGCGCACGTTGTCAACCATCACAAAACCATCATTGCGCACACTCAACACCAGTGAGGGTGGTGGACGAGTCAACTGTTCCTGCTCATTTTCCTGAGGTGTAACGATCTCGATGCCTTCCTCATCAAGGAAGGTCGAAGTCACGATGAAAAAGATCAGCAGGATGAACACGATATCCAGCAGCGGCGTGATATTGACCTCGGCCTCGTCAGGATCACTGGTGAGCAGCCGCCGGCCGGTGCTCATGCCCACGCCCGAATCGACTTCAAGTTGATCGCTGACTTCGGCAATTGCCAGGTCGTTGCGCCGATCAAGAAAACTCATCGAGAACACGCCGGTCAGCGACACTGCAAGACCGGTCATCGTCGGGATCGTGGCCTTGGAAATACCGGAAGCCATCAACCGTGCATTGGATGATCCGGTGTCAACGATGACCTGGAACACCTCGATCATGCCGGTTACCGTCCCCAGCAGGCCGAGCAAGGGCGTGATGAGGATCAGCGCACGAATGACGCCGAGATTGCGTTCATTCTCGACCCGCACCTCGGAGATCAGCCGCTCGCGCAGCATGTGCGCCTGCCAGCTGGAATAGTCGTCCAGCCCCTGCCAGCGATTCGCCTTTGCCCTGCGCAGGCGAACTCCCGAAAACAGGTAATAGGCGAAGCGCTCGCTGATCAGGATCCACATCAGCAGCGTACTGCAAAGCAGCACAGTCACTACCGGCCCTCCGGCCTCCAGAAATCCCCGGATGGTCGAAACGGCATTGACCGGATTCAGCAATTCAAACACGTCGGTTTATCCTCGTGTGCGCGCGTCAGCGAGTCGATTTTTCTGCGTCTGCGACCAGACTCACGGATTGCTCTTCGAGAATCTGGCCCAGCCGACGTGAGGTGCCCGATGCGAATGCATGCAGAATCAGCAGCGGTACCGCGGCGACCAGGCCGAGTACCGTGGTGATCAGCGCCTGCGAAATCCCGCCGGCCATCAACTTCGGATCGCCGGTTCCAAACAGGGTAATGGCCTGGAAGGTGACGATCATGCCGATCACGGTACCCAGCAGACCCATCAGCGGAGCAACAGCCGCCAGCACCTTGACCAGATTCAATCCGCGTTCCAGCGGCGGCAGTTCCTTGAGTACCGCATCGTCAAGATGCAATTGCAGGGTGGCAAGGTCTTCGTTCTTGTGCTCTTCGTAGGCCTGCTGGATTCGACCCAGCGGGTTGCTGTCGGACGGAACGTCACTGCTCATCTGGGAACGGACCTTGATAGAGGTCAGGGTCAGTATCAGCCACCGGAATACCGCCAGCAGAATACCGAACAGGGCTACGGCAATAATCGCATAACCGATCCAGCCGCCCTGATCCACGCGCTCGCGCAGTGTCGGCATCTCCACCACCAGCCCAAGAAGCGCGCCCAGCGACGGATCGATCATGCCGCGCACCACACCTGGACCTGCGTGGCTCACCACGCGACGGGCAGCCGCCACGGCACCGCCACCAGGCTGCCGCGCAAGATATCGCAGCGTACCTTCATTGAACACGAGGTAGCCATTCTGGGCGAAGGCGCTGAACGGCCCGATGCGAACCACGGATTCCGATGCCGACGAATTGTCGTTGCCGACGACCGCAGCCTGAAAGCGAACCACTTTGGCCTGCTCGCTGATTTCCTGCAGCATGGTGAACCATAGACCTTCGAGTTCCTCGATGGTCGGCAGCGAGCCGGACTGGGCCATTGCCGACAAGGCTTCGCCGCGGCCCGGGTACTGCGTCGAAATCAACGACTCGGAGAGCTGTTCGTTCATGTCGGCCGCAGCCGCGCGCGCGACGCCGAACAACTCGCCGAATTCGCCCTGACGTTCGGCCAGTTGGTCGCGCAAATCTCCGAGCTCGCGATCAAGCTGGTTACGCAGATTCTCCAGCCTGCTGGCCTCGCTCTCCGCGGCGGCCACCTGGTTGCGAATCTCGCGCAACTGCTGTTCCTGATTGGCTTGCTGACTACGGAAGCGCTCCTCGCGCTCGCGGTTGGCCTGTGCCACCGCCTGACGCTCATTCTGCATCGCACGCAGCACTTCGTCCAGCGACTGACTTTGTTGGGCCGACGCCAGCGAGCAGATTCCGAACCCCAGTGCCAGCAGCAGAAGCTGGCCAATAGAACGCTTGGGCATGATGTTGTTCCTGCTTTCAAGTCGGTGGGTGATTTGCATCTTCAGCTCGCTCAACATGGTTTCATCCCTCACCCGGTGTAACCGGCGCCGTGACCGGAATATGAATCAAGTCTGGCGGAATCTGCTCGCGCGCAATCCGCATCGCGGTCTTGACGTCCGGCAGGAAGGATTTGTCGAGATCGACCCAGCTTCTGGAGTTCGGATCGAAACGTTTCAGCACGGCATCGTCGTCGGTACGGAATGCCAGCAGCAGGCGACCGATACGCACAACGTCGACATCTTCGTACAAGCGACCACCCGCTTCCACATCGCTGCGATAGGCCTCGATGGTACGACCGTATTCGGCTTCGATCTGGTAGGCCTCGACGATCAGCCGATAGCGCTGAGCCGGGGAGCGGGACGGGTCGTCCATGATGGACTTCAGACGGGCCACGCGCGACCGGCGCTCATCGATCAAGAACGGCAGATCAGCCTCCACAACGCGCTCCAGAGCGCCCAGCATGTCTTCCATGAGCGGCTGAACGGCGCGCTGCAGGCTGGCGATGTTGTTGATGTCCTGAGTCAGCGACTCAATTTCGCCGCGCTGCGCATCAACCTGTCGCTGCTGCGACTGGTTATAGCGATTGAGCTGCTCGAGCTGCTTGAGAGCGGCTCGGTAGTCGCCCAGAAGTTCCTGAACGCGGGAGTCGATCCGGTCGATGCGCTCCTGCGACTGCCGGGTGCCCTCGGCTGCCTGGCGACTGTTCTCCAATGCCGGATTGACGGCCTGTGCCTGTACCTGAGTAGTCGCGGCGAGCAACAGCACACCGATCATGACGGAGGTGGACAGACCACGGTTGATTTGTTTGATCACTGTTTTCATACCCGTTTGGTCGATGAATTGGAATTGGGGTTTTCGCGTCCAGATTACCGGCGGCAGAATCACCCGCGCAAGCGACGTATTCTAGGCACTTCGGCCCCGGGATTGCAACCGCTTTTCCAAAATCGGCTGGACCCCATCTGATGCTGCTGATCGAATTCCGGATCGCATGCCCGGTGCTGCTGTCTGTCTGCCGCGAACAACCAGGCCGCGGCGACAGTGGACATCAACGATCGCGGAAAGAGACTAACAGATTTATTGATTGCGCAGACAACCGGGTTCGACAAATTCAGCTCGGGTCGCCGATCGCATCTGAATCCAGGTTCAACAGGCCTGCCCGGGCCAGAAGCTGGCGTGGCGCATCCAGCGCATCGAGGTAATTGCGCCAGCGCCCGGAGGCCTCCCGGTAGAGCGGCTGGCGGACCTGCCAGTAGCTGGCGGTCCTGACGACAGCGGCATTCTGGTGAAACGCCAGGCAATCGGGCTCCCAGTCCAGATCCAGAAATTTCAACAGCGGCCGAAGGCTGACTTCCGGTTCGTGCACCAGCGAATCGTAGTGGCAGGTGAAGATGCGCTCCGGCATGAGCTGCTGCCAGTGGCGCATCAGGCGCCGGTACTGAATGAAGTAATGGGCGATATCCGACAGCGCATTCGCATACGGAGCGACTCGCGGATCGAGGTGCTGCATGTAGATTGACAGTACGGTATCGAGCGGGTCGCGCGCGGTGTGCACGATCCGCGCCTCGGGAAACAGCAGCGGCACCAGGCCCAGCAACAGAAAATTGTCCGGTCGCTTGTCGGTTACCACGCGCTGCCGTTCGGCATGCGGCAGGCGCTTGTGCAGCTCCTCGCGGTACAGCAGCGACAATTTCTGCGCCGACGCGGCGCTCAGGCCGTGCGCTGCCGCCGGGAAAGGGCGCAGATGTCGCGCCACGATTTGCGGCAGCAACTCGAGTTCACCACCGGCCACGATCGCCGAATGACTGCCGAGGATGCGCTCAACCAGGGTTGATCCGGATCGGAACATGCCGCAAACAAACACCGGCGTGGCTGCGGCCGGCGCGGCTGCGGGCGATTCGTACGGCCCCGGGAATGCCTCGATCAGCGCATCGGTCAGCGTTTCCTGACGGGCTCGATCGTAGGGTGGCGCGCTGCGGCGGATCAGCGACTTGCCCTGATGCATCGCCGCCATGGCGCGGGAATAGCGTCCCAGGCGATCGGCCGAACGCGCAATCGCCAGCCACGCATTGGCCGCAGCGACCGGCTCGACACCGGCAGCGCGCGCCGCGCGCTCGAGCTCGGCATACCGGGTCTCGGCATCGGCCACCGCCGGTGGCTCCAGATGCAGCAGCCTGGCCAGCACCTCGGTAAGCAAGGATGCCGGTGCCTGTGGATCAGCCAGCAACTCCCGGTAGCAGCGGATCGCCTCATTGCGCCGACCACCTTCCTCGTACAGATTTCCAAGATTCAGCCGGGCCGCGGCAAATCCGGGCTGCAGTGCGAGCGCACGCTGCAGCTCGGCCTCGGCTTGATCGAAACGCTGCAAATTCTCCGACAGGATCACGGCACGATTGAGGTGAATCTCGGCGGCACCGGAAGCCCCATGCCGCAGCGCCTGCTCATACGCCTGCAGTGCTTGTTCGGCAGCGCCTGTGCGCCGCAGCGACCATGCCAGGTTGTACCAGTCATCCGGCCGGCGCGGGTCATGATCAAGCAGCTCGCGCAAGGCGACGATCGCAGCCGGATGATCGCCGCGCCGGATCGCCCGCGCCGCCTGCCCGGCCAGTTGATTGATGCCGGGTCCGCTCAAGAACCCCCGTCCTTGCGCAGGCGAATCCGCCAGCCAACCAGATTGTCGCCAGCGTAGTACTGCTGCGCCCGTTCGGTCACGGCCAGCCCTGCCCGACTCGCCTCTCCGAGCAGAGCATCCATTCGCTGATCGTCCAGCGCATGCTCGAGCAGATCACGCAGGCGGTGAACCGATTGGCGCAACTCGCGCTCGACCCGGTCGACCTCACGCACGACTTCGCCGGCGCTCTGTCGTGTGCGCATCGACAGCAGTTCCCGGACCGCGTCCAGCGTCACGCCGAGCACGTGTCCGTGCCCACTAGCGCGCACGGCTTCGAACTCGCTCCTGAGCTGGCGAATCGCAGTGCGCAGCGCCAGGGTGGCCGGGTCATCCAGTCGCGGCGAGTGATTGTCCTGCTCCACCAGGCGGCGTAGATGCCGGTAAAGTCGGGTTTCGCGCAGCACCAGATCCGACTGCTGCAGTGAGGAGCGCGCCTTCTGCACCAGCAGCGAGGAGGCGTGATGCAGGATGAAACGGGCACTGCAGCCAGCTCGCAGCACCCGGGCGATCTCGCCCAGCCCGGCGCGCGGATCGGCATACTCCAGTGCATATTGGCCGCAAACGACGTCGAAACTTGCGTCTGGAAACGGCAACTTCTCGGTTGCGACGCCGGGGTGGAAACGGCAGCCGGTAAAGCGCCGCTTCCCATCAGGCACATGCGCGACCGGGTCGATCTGTGCCAGATCGGTGCCGTGAATCTCCCAGTGACGACCCAGAGCGGCGGCCTGCTCTGCGGCGATCAGCACCAATGGGCCGTTGCCGGTGGCCACATCGAGGATCACACCGCCATCGGGCAGGTCAGCCAGGGTATCCAGCCAGACCTGCTTGAGTTCGCGATCATAGGTTCCATCAGCCGCCGTGGGACAGGTGGCGATGCCGCCGCCGCGGTAATAGGCTTCCCAGTGACTCAGGCTCAAGAATCGGGTCCTCCTTAAATAAAGAAGCGGCGGGCCAGGGGCCCGCCGCCTTGTGCTGCTGCTTCCTTGCAGATAAACGCCTTGTCAGAAGTCGGCGCGTACCCGCAGGAACAGGAAGCGACCCAACTGATCATAACCACCAATCGTGTTGGCATTCAGCGACAGGGTACCGCCGACCAGCGGTGGATCCCGATCGAGAATGTTGTTTGCACCCATGGTGATCTGATAGTTGTCCAGGAAGCGGTACGAGGCCGACAGATCGAAGTAGTGGTGCGAACCGATCCGGTTGTCACGCGCCGCCAGGATCTGGTCAACACTACCCACTGTGCCATCCGTCTGGCGATGCAGCATGCGACCGATCATGCGCCAGCGCAAGCTGGCGGTCCAATCATCACGCGAGTAGCGGAAGTTCGACACATGCTGCCAGTTTGGCGTCTGGCAGCTGGTGCTGAAGCGGCCGGCACAGTCGAAGGTCGCATCGTCGTTGACCCCCGGCAGCGGCGCGACTTCCTGCTCGATGAAGTAGGCACCCGACAGCGATGCCAGCATGCTGCCACCGAGCAGATCCCAGCGATAGGAGACGTTCAGGTCGATCCCGCGGAACAGAAGATCACCGAAGTTGTCGGTGAGGTTCTCGACGAAACCGGAGGTCTCGAGGCTGGAACCGACCCACAAGTCACCCGAGTTCGGGTTACGCCGGATCTTGTCGCACAGGAACGGATCGCCGGTCAGACCGCAGAACTCGAGGATGGTCTGAGCGCCAATCGAACCGATGCGGTCGGTCAGGTCGATGGACCAGTAGTCCACCGCCACCTGCAGGCCGCTGATCGGCGTGGCCACAATCCCGACCGTCCAGGTGTCGGCTTCTTCCGGCTTCAGATCCGGGTTGCCACCGACGAACTGGTTGAACTGCGACGCCGGGCTGTTCGGAATATTGCCGAACTGCGCTGCCGTCACGCCGGTGCGGGCACACTGCTCGAAGGTGAAGATCGGATCCGCACCGGCGCAGGGGTCGTTGCCGCCGAACAGCGCGATTTGCTGCTGGGCAAACAGTTCGTTGGTGTTGGCCGCGCGAATGGCACGGTTGAAACCACCGCGAATCCGGTAGTCGTTCAGGAACTGGCCAGCAAAGCCGAGCTTGAAGGTGTGGTCGGTGCCCGAAGTGTCATAGTCGGACAGTCGGTAGCCCAGGTCCAGCGCGAAGTTGTCGATGAAGCCAAAATCGGCCAGCAGCGGCACCGCGGCCTCGGTGAAGAACTCGTTGACCCGGATTTCGCCCGCAACCGGCGGACGCGGCCCACCCAGACCGGCGAAGTTGCCGGCGGCCATGTTGGCGTCACTCAGGCGCTCGAAGTTCTCGCGGCGCCATTCGTAACCGGCCACCAGCGAAATCGGGATGCCGGACGCGGTCGGCAGGCTGATGCCGGTATCGCCGGTCACGAAGGCATTGACCACCTGCATCTGGTTGCGCCCCTGGCGCATGCCGACCCCGCCCTGGGCCAGTGCCTGTTCCGAGGTGATGTTGTTGGTCCAGACATCCAGCGGGACACAGCCCGGTGCCGATCCCGGCGGGCACAGCAGCAGTGCATCCTGCAGGCGCGACGGGATGAAGTCGTTCTGGTTGGCCTCGGCCGAGGAGTTACGCGACTGCAGGAACGAGACCTCGTAGGCCCAACTGTTGTTGATGTCGCCCTCGGCACCGGTGACGATGCGGAAATTGGACGCCTCGAGGGTGGCGATACGCGGCCCGCCTTCGACATTGCGCTTGCCGACATAGACGTCGAACACCTTGTCCGGATCGACGCCAAGATCGTCGCACAGGGTTCCGACCAGTTCCGGATTGCTGTTACAGCTGATGCTCAGGGTATTGACGAAGAAGGTGCCCGACTCCGCGATCTGCACATCGTTGTTGGTGTTGGCGAACATGGTCTCGACGAACGGCCGGAAGTGGCGGTTGACCTCGTAGCTGACCTTGGAGCCGAAGGTCCAGCGCTTGTCGGGACGCTGGAAGTGGTTGATCGGCGCATAGTTGTACAACTGGCCGACGCCCGGACGCCATTCGCCGTCGCCCCCGTCGCGGTGGAACCACACGCCGCCGATTTCGTCACCCAGGTCGAAGGTCAGGAAGTTCGGCTGCGGTGCGGTTGAAGAACCGCCACATACGGTGCCGCCGTTGTTCAGCGCACACGAGGAGAAGTCGCGCTCGCCCTGCAGCAATTCGTCGTTGTCGCGGAAGGTCGCCCAGGCCATGGCGTGGCCCCGACCCTCGGCAAAGAAGCCGCCGGCCGTGACATCGACGAACTTCGATTTGCCATCCAGGTCCGTGCCGCCCGTCGGGAAATCAAAGCCCGCAGCTTCCTGCAGCCCCTGCATGAACTTGTTGTCGTTGTCGTGCTGGAATCCCGAGTAGCCCGCCTCGATACTGAAGCCGGTGTAGTCGTTGTCGAGCACGAAGTTGACCACGCCGGCCATGGCGTCGGAACCGTACACGGCCGAAGCACCACCGGTCAGGATCTCGACGTTCTTGACCAGGGCCGCGGGGATGGTGTTGAGGTCGCGCGCCTCGGAGCGGATACCGCCCGGCGGCAGACGACGACCGTTGACCAGCGTCAGGGTCCGCGAAGTGCCCATGCCGCGCAGGCTGACCGACGGAAAGCCGGAGGTCGGGTTGACCGTGAAGGCATCGCTGACCGCAGTGGCCTGCGGATACTGACCGACCAGGTCCTCGATACGCGTGGTGCCGGTGAACTGGATTTCCTCTTCTCCGATCTCGGTGATCGGCGAGGAAGAAGTCACGATCGGGCTGATGATTCGGCTACCGGTGACCTGTACGCGGTCCAGTGTGGTTTGCGCTTCTTCGCCTTCGTCCTCATCCTGGGCGACGGCCGGCGCTGCGGTCATCGCCAGACCGGCGACTACGCCTGCGCCCAACGCAAAGCGAATCGCCTCTGCGAGGGAATTTCGAGTTTCTTTCATGTCTTGAACTCCTGAATATTGAGCTGACTCTGAATGATTGACTGAACGTCTTATATGTGATTTCTGGCACTGGGCACACCGCCGTGGGGTGCCATAGGCAAGCCCCGACCGGGTAACCACAGGCGGATACTACCACCGTCGAATTGAAATGGAAAGGATTTGTTAAAGCTTTGTGAATCTGGCGTTGTGGCGAGTCGGAACGCTGACCGGCCGGGCGGGCGCATGCCGGCCGGGCCAGACAATGCAGCGCGCGGCTTCGGCGGATTTCAGCCTGAATTCCGGCCGAGCAGCTCACGCGCGGTGGCGATCACGTTGGCCACGGTGAAGCCGAAGGCCTCGAACAGCCGATCGGCCGGGGCCGAGGCGCCGAATCGGTCGATGCCGATGACCCGGCCGGCATCGCCGACGAAACCGCGCCAGTAGGCGCTGACCCCGGCCTCGATCGCGATTCGGGCGCGGCACTCAGGTAGCAGCACCTGCTGGCGATATTCGGCCGGCTGTCGGGCGAAGCGCTCGGGGTTGGGCATCGAGACCACGCGCACGGCAACGCCTTCGCCCGCAAGGACTTCAGCAGCGCCGGTGGCCAGTTCCAGCTCCGAGCCGCTGGCGATCAGGATCAGCTGCGGCGCGCCGGATTCCGCGCACAGCACGTAGCCGCCGCGCTCGATATTCGCCAGGGTGGCCGCGTCGCGCGGCTGGTGCCGCAGGCCCTGACGGGTCAGCACCAGCGCACTGGGGCCGGTGCGGTGCTCGATCGCGGCGCGCCAGGCGACTGCGGTCTCGGCCTTGTCGGCCGGGCGCCAGACCTCGAGATTCGGAATCATGCGCAGCGACGCGACATGCTCGATCGGCTGATGGGTCGGGCCGTCCTCGCCGAGGCCGATCGAGTCATGGGTCATCACGAAGACGGTCGGGATGCGCATCAGCGCGGCCAGCCGCATCGACGGGCGGGCGTAGTCGGTGAAGGCCATGAAGGTGCCGCCATAGGGGCGCACGCCGCCGTGCAGCGCCATGCCGTTCATCGCCGCGGCCATGCCGTGTTCGCGGATGCCCCAGTGCACGTAGCGGCCCTTGCGGTTTTCCGGCATGAAGATGCCCAGATCGCCGGTTTTGGTGTTGTTCGAGCCGGTCAGGTCGGCCGAGCCGCCGATCAGTTCCGGCAGCAGCGGGCCGAACTGCTCCAGGCTCATGCCGGAGGCCTTGCGCGTGGCGACCTTGCCGGTATCAGCCTGCATCGCCTCGACGATGGCCTGGGCGCGGCCGGAGAAATCGTCCGGCAGGCGACCGTTCATGCGGCGCTCGAATTCGGCGGCATCACCCGGGTAGTCGGCCTGGTAACGAGTCCAGCGTTCCTGCCAGGCCTGTTCGTCGCGCTGGCCGCGCGCGCGTGCATCCCAGCCCTGGCGGACCGCATCGGGGATTTCAAAAGGTGCATGCGGCCAGCCCAGCTCGGCGCGCGCGGCGGCAATCTCGGCATCGCCGAGCGGTGCGCCATGGGTGTCGGCCGTACCCTGCTTGTTCGGCGCGCCGAAACCGATCACCGTGCGGCAGCAGATCAGGGTCGGGCGCTGGAGTTCGCCGCGCGCGGCTTCGATCGCGGCGCGCACAGCGGCCGGATCGTGTCCGTCGACGTCGCGCAGCACCTGTAAGCCGTACGCCTCGAACCGGGCCGGCGTGTCGTCGGTGAACCAGCCCGAGGTCTGGCCGTCGATCGAGATGCCGTTGTCGTCGTAGAACACCACCAGCTTGCCGAGCTTCCAGGTGCCGGCCAGCGAGCAGACCTCGTGCGAGATGCCCTCCATCAGGCAGCCGTCGCCGGCGAACACCCAGGTCCAGTGATCGACCAGTTCGAGATCCTCGCGGTTGAAGCGTGCAGCCAGCAGTTTTTCCGCCAGCGCCATGCCGACCGCGTTGGCCAGACCCTGGCCGAGCGGTCCGGTGGTGGTCTCGACGCCCGGCGCTTCGCCGAACTCAGGATGGCCCGGGGTCGGTGCGTGCATCTGGCGGAAGTTCTTCAGGTCCTCGATTGACAATGCGTAACCGGTCAGATGCAGCAGTGCATACAGCAGCATCGAGCCGTGTCCGTTCGAGACCACGAAGCGGTCGCGGTTCCACCAGCCCGGATTGGCCGGGTTGTGGCGATGGAAGTCGTTGAACAGCACCTCGGCGATGTCGGCCATGCCCATCGGCATGCCGGGATGGCCCGAGTTGGCGCGCTGAACAGCGTCCATGGCGAGGGCGCGAATGGCGTTGGCAAGCTGGCGGCGGGGATTCGCGACGGTCTCGGTCATGGCAGTGTCGGGTCCTGATCGGTGAAGGCGGCAGTGGGTCGGCGGCCGAACGGGCTCGACCGCGTCTGGTGCGCGCCGTATTTTAACCCCAGGTCCACGTCATCTAAAACAC
>NPIE01001120.1_pt1 | contig 23023 bp, 18 predicted proteins | sample 8637661 | NCBI WGS metagenome assembly NPIE01 (sample SAMN07420842, study PRJNA396082) | bioreactor metagenome | isolation source: sample BA12 brine-fed electro-methanogenic bioreactor BA | place: Japan: Kochi | collected 2016-12-09
CATCCACAGCTTCCCGAGGGAATCGACTTTCATGTGGCCGGTTGGCTGTTTACCGATACCAGCATGACCTCCTACATGAATCGGGATATGGCCTTTTTCATGCCCATCACCTATGTGCTGATCGCCGTGCTGCTGTGGGTTTTCCTGCGCAACCTGCCGGCCGTGACCATCTCCTTGATCAATATCAGTATCTGCCTGGTCTGGACCATGGCCTTTCTGTACTTTGCCGGTGGCGCCATGAGCCCCATGACCTCGATCCTGCCGCCTCTGATCATGGCGCTGGTGGTTTCCGACAGCATCCATATCCTGCAGAAGTTTCTGCAGACGCAAGGGGCCGATCTGCAGAAACGCATCAGGGACGCCATGCAGCGTCTTGCCGTTCCCTGTTTTCTCACCAGCCTGACGACCGCAATCGGTTTTTCCAGCCTCGGGCTCAGTGATATCCCCCCCATCCGTCATTTCGGGTTTGCCGCGGCGGGGGGAATGCTGGTCGAATTTTACCTCTCAATGACACTGATTCCCCTGGGGTTGTGGCTGTGGGGGAAAAAACGCCCGATCGCTGCTCAGAGCAAAACGGTTTTCAAGGGACTTGATCGTATCAGCGAGTGGACCGGGAGCCGGGTCACCCTCTGGTACAAACCAGTTCTTGCCGGCTCCATTGCGGTTCTGGCCCTCTTTGTATACGGGGCAACACAGTTGCAGGTGGAAACCAATCTGCTTGAATATTTCCGGTCGGGCAGTGAGATCCGCCAGGATACGGATTTTGTCGACAGCCGCCTCGGCGGGGTCAATACCCTTGAAATCTCACTGCGCAGCGATGAGCGGGAGTATTTCCTGGAGCCGCAGAACCTTGAAAAAATCGAGGCGATTTCGCGTTATCTTCAGGAGATTGAGGTTGTTTCAAAGACGACATCCCTGGTCGATTTCCTGAAACAGATGAACCAGGCGTTTCATGCCGATCAGCTCGAGCATCACGCTCTGCCGCAAAACCGCCAGCTCGCAGCTCAATACCTTCTGCTCTATGATGGTGACGAACTGCGCAACTTTACCGATCTGGATTACAGTTGGGTGAGAATATCGGCACGCCTGACCGAACACAGCTCCCAGCGACTCAACCAGATCATCTCCGATATCGACGAGTATCTCACGCGCACCATTGACGACCCCGCGATCGAGGTGAACATCACCGGTAAAACTTTCCTGGTCAACAAACTGGTCAAGAGCATTGTCGAAAGTCAGGTCAAAAGTCTCTCCACCGCGTTTGTCGTCATTTTCCTGGTGTTGTTCTTCGTGTTCCGTTCCTTCAAACTGGGGTGCCTGTCCATTATCCCCAATGCCCTGCCTATCATTATGAATCTTGGCGTCATGGGGTTGTTCGGCATCCCGCTCAATACCGCGACGGCCATAATCTCTGCCGTCGCCCTCGGCATCGCCGTCGATGATACCATCCATTTCCTGACCGAATACCAGCACCAGCGGGAAAGCGGCACGCCACGCGCCGAGGCCATCCGTGCCAGCATCAACGAAAAGTTCAGCCCGATCCTGTCGACGTCCCTGATCCTTGTCTTTGGTTTCGGGATTCTGGTCTTCTCCAGCTTTGTGCCGACCGTTCAGTTCGGTTTCCTCTGTGCGTTGATCATGCTTTTTGCGTTTGTCAGCGACCTGATCATTCTGCCTGCGGCCTTGATGGTGGGGGCGGTACGGAAATAAACGGTATGGGGTAGAAGAAGGGCGGGTGATTTGGAAATAAAAAAGCGCGGCCCGAAGGCCGCGCTTTTGGAATCGAATTTCAGGAATTGTATTTTTTCTTACTTGCGGTTTTTGCGGCGCAGCATGATGCCGGTACCGAGCAGGCCTGCACCGAGAAGAATGATGGTGCTGGGCTCGGGGATCACTTCAAGATTAAAGTTAGAAGAGTGACGGGAATCGATCCGGAAAAGAATGTCGTCATCTTCCGGGAAGAAGGTTTGGTCAAAATAGTCCGGAGTGTTTTCGCCAGAGGTAAATCCAAGAAGCCAACCGATTTCAACATATTTAGGGTTTAGGTCGGCATCGGTTGCAGACTCAAACCAAAAGCCATCAGCCATATCAGTAAATTCACCGAAGATGCGATAGCTGCCAGTTAACATATTTCCAGCTTTATCGAAGGTGATATTGCCAGTGCCGCCAGTTACGCTTACAGTTGCCACTAATTTATCAGGGCCTCTGTCGATGTTGACATCGTCGGCAGTACCAAAATCATGGCCTAAAAAAGGCATGCCAATGGCGGTATCGTCAAGCCAAAAGTCGATTGTACCGCTTTCATACCTGGTCACAACCGCGTCTGTTGCCACCCCAGGGTTGATGTCGAAAACAGTGCCAGTCAGATCGTTCCATCCAAAAGTAAAGGTGTAAGAATCGTTCATACCTCTATTTTGAACAGGACCTCCGAGACTAAGGCTATGCGCATATGCATTACCAGTGTCCATAAAGATATCGCCAACACTGAGAACCCCGTCACCATTGGTATCGTATTGTATACTGCTGGTGTCGGCTTCATAAAGGATTCTATCGAAGTCACCGGTTATGCCGTCACCCGTACCGTAAGGGGTCACATCCCAGTAGGTGACCAGTGCTACGGCCGTAGCTGGAAGGGCGAATACGCCAATAAACAAAGGAACCAGTAAAAAACTTAGAATCTTCCTCATTTTTAATCTCCTTCTTATGGGGGTTAATGGAATTTATTCATTTCTGTTTTTTTCAAATCTGCGTTATTTGATCAATGCAATCACTTTGCCAAGTCTTAAGTGGTTGAAATGGCAGCAAATTTGTGCTTCCCTCTATATGGTAAAAAGGTATGTGTAAAAAATTTCGACGGATTTTTATGTTTTTTTTACACACCAATTGATGTCGCGCGTTTGTCTGAAAGGAGGCGGAGCATTTTTCTATCAGAAGACCCGCCCATTTTCGCAGAGATTGCACCAGAATTGTGATAATATTGTAAAATTAAGGGTTACGGATGCTGGTACATAGAGGAGGCGAATTTGGGCTATTTTAATTTCGAGGGGGGATTGTATTCTCATGTCCACCCAGATGTGCGCACGGCCATCTTCCGTCTGCGCTATCAGGTTTATTGCCTGGAATGGGGTTTCGAAAAAGAAGAGGATCACCCCGGTGGAGTTGAAACGGATGAATTCGACCCCCATGCGGTTCACATTGCGGCACGGGTGAAAGGGGCGCCGTCAACCGAAGTGATCGGCACCAGCCGCGTGATTCTCGGTCGTGAGGTTGACCGTTTTCCTATCGAAGGGCACTGCTCCTTTTTTCCTGAATTTACCCCGCCTCCCCGTCGTGTCTCCGGTGAAATTTCTCGCCTTGCCGTCAGCAAACATTTCCGTCGCCGTGCAGTGGACAAAATGATTTTTTCCCACGGAGACCCGGCGCACGAGTCAATTCAGGCCATTTCTGATGCAGCAGCTGATCATGACCGGCGCAAAAGCGAAAATGAAATTGTTGCCGGTATCTATATGCACCTTTATGCTGAAAGCAAAAGGCTTGACATCACTCATTGGTACGCGGTTATGGCCAAAGGGCTCCATTTGCTCCTCAAGCGCTGGGGAGTTGTCTTTCACCCCATTGGCCCTGAATTAAATTACCACGGCTGGCGTGGCCCGTATCTGGCAGAAATTTCAGAAATTGAAAAAAAACTTGAAATGCGCAACCCCGCTTTGATCGAGGGGGCTCGAAAAATTTTATGGCAATCCGATTCAAAACAAGAGGTGATATGAGCACTGTGGGTGAGATTCTTGTCATTGACGACGAGCCCAATGCACTTAAGGTCATCTCCGCCATCCTGTCGGAATCCGGATATTCTGTTGAAGCGGTCATGGATGTGGACGGCGCCTGCCAGGCTGTTGCGGCGCGGGACTTTGATGCAGTTGTCACCGACATGAAGCTGCCTGACGGCACCGGGATGGACATATTCCATTACGTCAAAGAAAAACGCCCCGATATCCCCGTCATTTTTCTCACCGCTTATGGTACAGTCGAATCTGCAGTCGACGCCATGACCGGCGGTGCTTTCTATTATTTCATCAAGCCCCCGGATTACGTTAACCTCAAAGGAATTCTGTCCCGCGCAGTGGAGCAGAGGCGTCTCAAGCGTGAATTGTCTCAGCTTCGGCAGCGTCTGGCCCGTGAAAAAGAAACCTCTCGTATCATCGGCAACCATCCCAGCATTCTGCGTATTCAGGAAGTCGTTGAGGCGGTCAGCGATTCAGAAAGCAGTGTCCTGATCCAGGGTGAGACCGGAACCGGCAAGGAGATGATCGCTCGCGCCCTTCACGAGCAGTCCAGAAGTCGCCGCGACCACGAATTTGTGGCAGTTAACTGTGCCGCTATCCCCCATGAACTGATCGAAGCCGAGCTGTTTGGTTATGAGAAAGGGGCGTTCACCGGCGCGACTTCAAGGCGTATTGGTCGAATCGAGCAGGCAGACGGGGGGACACTTTTTCTCGACGAGATCGGAGAGCTGGACCACGCTGTACAGGCTAAATTGCTGCGCGTTATTCAGGAAAAAGAGATTGAGCGCATCGGTGGTAACCAGAAGATCCACCTGGACTTCCGGCTGGTTTCTTCCACAAATCGTGACTTGGAAAGAGAGATTTCTAACGGTAATTTCCGTGAAGACCTCTATTATCGCCTTAACGTGGTGCAGATCAAAGTGCCCGCCTTGCGTGAGCGCCGCGAAGATATTCCGTTGCTTGTGTCTGAATTTGTCCGTGAATTCTGCGCTCGGGAAAATAAGATACTGGTTTTCGGAGACGAGGTCATGCCTCTCTTGTGCCGATATGATTGGCCCGGAAACATCCGCCAGCTGCGCAATGTCATCGAAAGCTGCGTGGTTCTCTCCCGTGGGGTTGAAATTTCCCCAGATCAGCTCCCTGCCGAGATAACCTCCAGATCAACATGCCGCAACGATAAAGCTTCATTGAAGTCCATCAAAGAGGTTGAGGCTGATGCTATATCAAGTGCATTGCTCGAATGCGGGGGAAACAAATCCGAAGCGGCGCGTATCCTGGGTATTTCGCGCAAGGCCCTATACAAAAAAATAAAGGATTTTGGTTTGGGCGATACCTGAATATGAGGCTCACCGTTAAATGTGTCCCTGATTGAAACACTCACAAAGTTAATAAAAACAACGCCTTGAAAAGGCTGTCTCCAAAAGAGACAGCCTTTTTTTGTAAACTGTTTCTTTTGGAGGCATATTAAGCTGGAGTGCTTGATGTTCGTTCTTAAAAACTTGTTATATCAAATACTTAAGGAGTTGGCATTATACTGGCATTGGAGTTAAATCTGTGCTGACTTATGGCAAATCTCTTGAACAGGTGATCGGAGGGAAACCCGGTGGGTTTCTGAAGAATGAAAAAAAAGATTTTACTTGTTGACGACGACCATTTTTTCCGTATCTGCCAGGCCATCTTTTTACGTGAGGGTGTTAAGGTCGAATCACCTCTGGTTATGGAGCCTGAAAAGTGGGATCCAGGTCGTTACTCTCTGGTTATTGGCAGCTATCCCATGGCCACTCCTTTTTTTCTTCGGATCAGTGAATGGAAAATCCCGGTGTTTATTCTTTCTGAAGGGCTTTCGCGCGAATTAATCAGTCTCATGAAGCAGATCCCCAACTCGCGTTTTTTTCTTAAACCCCTTGATTTCGACCATTTTCGTGGGATTGTTTGTAACGTTGTCCATAGTGAGTGATCTTGTTTTTATCTTTCGGCAGGGAGTGTGACATTGAAAATGAAAAAATTTCTTCTTCTTATCCTTCTACTTAATCTTGTTCTCATTGCTGCCTGTGGCTCGAAAAGTAAAGAAGAATTGCTCGAAGAAGGAGTGAGCAATCTTGAATCCGGAAATTACTCAGCAGCACTTGTCCTGCTGAATAACGCCCTTGAGAAAGATCCCAATTTTGTTCCCGCCCGCTATCAGCTCGGCAAGCTCTTCCTTGAGACTGAAAAGTACGACCGCGCCGAGAAGGAGTTTCAGAAGGTCGTTCGGCAGAACCCCGCCAATCTCAACGCAAGGCTTGATCTGGGGCAAGTCTATCTTGCCATGGACCAGCCGCAGAAGGCGATTGAAGAGGTCAACACCTATCTTTCTGAACATCCCGCGGACAGTGAAGCATATCTCGTGCTGGGTCGTATCTACTTTCATCAGCGTGAATGGCAGCGGAGCATGGCTGCTTTTGAAAAAGCCCTGGAGATCAACCCCGAAGGAGAAGATGCCCGCCTCGGCCTTGCCCGTGTAATGCTCGCACAGAATGACCTTGAAGGCGCCCGCCGCATAACGGATGCAATTCTGTCTTCAGGAACCAAAGTCAAAGACGCGGCCTATCTTGCGGCACGTATAGAGCGGCGGGCAGGTGATGTCGAAGCGTATAAAAATGCCTGGGAGGTGGTTCTCAAGGAAGATCCAAAGGACCCTGCCGCACTTTATCAATTAGGGCTGATCGCGTTGGAAGAGGGCGACATTGAGGCCGTTGAGGACTATGCCGCAAGTCTTAAGCGCATTTATCCCAAAGGCGCAGAAGGGCATCAGCTTGAGGGATTTGTCCTTTACCAAAAGGATCAGTATGAGCCTGCCATTATCAGTCTTCAGGAATCCCTGCGAGTGAGTGAACATATTCAGACGCACCAGTATCTGGGGTTGAGTTATTTCCGCCTCAACAACCTTGAGTTGGCCCTGAATCATTTTCAGAAAATGCTCGACCTTGAGCCGGAAAACCTCCCCGCACGTATTCTGGTAGCCACGACCCTGCTGCGCCAGAAACGTCCCCAGGAAGCTGTCTACGAGGCAGAAAAAGCCATCGTCCTGGCGCCTGGAAACCCTGTGCCGCATAACCTGCTGGGCAGCGCTCTCGCGGCGCAGGGGAAATATGAAGAAGCGATGAAGGCATTTGATGTCGCCATCGACCTGGACCCCTCCCAATCCATGCTTTATGTCAAAAAAGGCCTTGTCGAATTCGGCCAGGGAGACATCGTCGGTGGTGAGGAGTCTCTGCGGCAGGCGGTTGATGTCAGTCCTGACGTCATCGGGTCGCGGTTGCTGCTGGCCGGTTTTCTGCAGCGCAAAGGGGAACTCGACAAGGCGCTTGCTGTTCTTGAAGAGGGCTTGAATGATGAAGAAAAAGATGCCCTTTACCTCAATCGCATGGCGCAGATTCACCTGCGCTCAGGCAACACCGATAAAGTGATTGAGGTTCTTGAGAAGGCAAAAAAAGTGTTCCCCTCGTTTGAGCCCTCCTACCTGAACCTGGCAAACCTCTATGTTCGCATGGGTGAGCCGGAGAAAGCTCTGGATGAGACACGGGTACTTCTTTCCGTCGATGCGGACAACCTCCGTGGACGTCTTCTCGAAGGAGCGCTGCTCGAAGGGCTCGGCCGTGATGACGAAGCGGAAAATGCTTATCGCAAGGCTCTCGACAGCAGGAATCCAGAAGCATTCCGAGCGTTGGCGACCTATCTTGTTCGAAAAGGAGAAAAAGCTCAGGCGCTGGAAGTTGTCGAAGCAGGCCTGAACATCGCACGTGAAGAGGCGACGCTTCTTGAGCTCGCCGGTCGTCTCAGCAGTGACCTGGGCCGGAAAGCTCAGGCGATCAAATACTTTGAACGTCTCTTTGAATCCAGTCCGGATCGCGGCGGGGCGCTGTTGGCTGCCGCTTATGTCGCCAATGACCAGAACGATAAAGCCCTGAGTCTCGGCGAGCAGCGGATTTCCAGAAACCCCGGCGCGCCAGCTGGTTATCTTCTTCTGGCTGCCATTCATCGCCAGGGCGGAAATCTCGATGCAGCCCATGAAACTCTTGACAAAGGGATTGAGAGAAGTTCTGAGCCTCAAAACCTCTATCTGCAGAAAAGCAGTCTCCTTGTGCAGCAGGATAAACGCGATCAGGCAATGAGACTACTGGATCAGCTCATTAAAGAATATCCGGGATTTTCTCGTGGTCTTTTTGCCAAAGCTTCGCTGCTGCAGATCGAGGGACAGGTCGATCAGGCGGTTGATGTTTATGAGGAGCTTCTGGCGCAAAATCCGATGCATGGTCCCTCATTGAACAATCTGGCCTACCTCTACCTTGACCAGCCTGAAAAGCGCCAGGAGGCCCTTCAGTTGGCATATCGTGCCTACCGCCTTTCCCCGACCGAATCTGCGGTCCTCGACACTCTCGGGTATGCTCTGCTTCACAACGGAGAAACTGAACAGGCACGCAAAGTTCTTGAAGCCGCCGCCGCCCGTCTTGACCACCCTTCGGTTCACTATCATCTCGCTTTGGCTTACGACGCATCGGGGGAAAAACAACAGGCCCGCCAATCCCTCCAGAGAGCGTTGCAGCACGACTCCTTCCCCGAAAGGGACGCTGCACAGCAATTGATGCAGCAGTTGAACTAAAAGACTTGAAGAGGATTAAAGGATGCGCAAGCCCCTGATTATTCTGCTGTCTGGTGATTTTCTTCTGGCCTGTCTGTCCCTGGCTCTGGGCATACTTGTGCGCTTTGGCACATTGACCGGGAGCGAGGCCTCGGAAATTGGCGGATGGCAACTGGCGTTTTTCGCGGCTGTGCTTCTTTTTTCCGGTTTTTTTGTCGAACTTTACAGCGCCTCCAGCGACTACCGCAAAACCGAATTGACGGTACGCGTATTCATCGGTCTGTGCCTGGCTTTTCTTATCCTCTCCGCTTCATATTACATCTTCCCGTCATTGCTGATCGGCCGTGGTGTGCTGCTCTCGGCCCTGGTGATATTCGGAATCGGCCAAATCGTCTGGCACAGCGCTTCACCCATGCTGAATGTCGTACCCGGTTTCGCACAAAAGGTCGTTATTCTCGGTAACGGAGCGCTCGGCAAACAGATCGAGGATCTTATCCCCAGAGAGCGCAATAACTTTGTCTTTGCCGGGTACATCAAGGCCGCAGCGGAAGGCCCCATGGGACCAGACAAAAATGTTGTCGGAACCATGGATAATATTTTTGAAACTGTCAGCCGGATCAAGCCCAACAAAATTATCGTCTCCCTGGCTGAGCGTCGTGGTGTGCTGCCGGTAAAGGAAATTCTCAAGTGCAAACTTTCAGGTATCGAGGTCATCGATGCATTGAATTTCTACGAACGGTTGACCGGAAAGTTGTTGGTTGAGAATATCAACCCGAGCTGGTTTATCTTTTCCAGCGGTTTTCGCGTCACACGCTTCATGTGCTTCTATAAACGCGTCCTGGATGTCATTTTCAGCCTGACCGGACTGATTCTTGCCGCGCCGATCATGCCCATTGTCGCCTTGGCAGTCAGGTTGGATTCTCCTGGGCCGGTATTTTTCAAACAGGAACGTGTCGGAAAAGGCGAGCAGACATTTACACTCATCAAATTTCGCACAATGCGCAATGACGCCGAAAAAAACGGCGCTGTCTGGGCTTGTAAAGACGATCCGCGTGTGACCAAAGTGGGACATTTCCTGCGAAAGACCCGGTTGGATGAAATCCCGCAGCTCTTCAATGTGCTCAAAGGCGATATGAGCTTTGTCGGCCCCCGCCCCGAGCGCCCTGAATTCGTCGAAACCCTCAAGGAAAAAATCCCCTATTATTCCAAGCGCCATTTCGTCAAACCCGGCGTTACAGGTTGGGCCCAAGTGCGATATCCCTACGGGGCATCGGTCGAAGACAGCCTGGAAAAACTGCGCTACGACCTGTATTACATCAAGAATTTTTCAATTTTCCTGGATATCTTGATTATCCTCGAAACCATCAAGGTTGTTCTGTTCGGACGCGGCGCACGTTGAGAATGGTATAAGGCGGGGGTAGGGGCGACCCGCTGGGTCGCCCTGGCGAAGCACGGCGCCCGATAAATTGAAATGATACCCGGTGCGTCAAACGAACGATCGGGCCCTGGTTGGGAAACGGGATGAACGACGGGAACAGGGCGCACGTCGGTGCGCCCCTACAATATAATTTGAAACAGGAGAAACTATGAAACGTCTGTGCATATTGCTGATTTTAATGTTTTTTCTCGTGCCGTCATTCGCTATGGCGGAAACCGAAAACGATTACGTCATTGGTGACGGCGATGGACTGAGCATCTCCGTTTGGGGTGCTCCTGAGTTGTCCAGCGAAGTCACGGTTCGCCCCGACGGCAAGATCACCCTTCCAGCCGCAGGCGATGTGACTGCGACGGGGTTTACCCCGGAAGAGTTGAGCGAAAAATTAGCTGAAGAACTTGAGGATTTTGTCAAAAAACCCATCGTCACAGTTTCGGTGACTCGCATCACCAACAACAAAGTCTATGTTTTCGGTGGCGGCGCGTCATCCGGAGCGTTTGACCTGCCCCGGCGTACCACGCTGCTCAAATTTCTCGCCACCCTCGGCGGCATCGAAAAGGCCGATCTTGAACGCGCCTACATCATGCGTGACGGTCACAGGCTCGATATCGATTTTTACGATCTTTACATTAATGGGCAACTTGAGCGTGACGTCGCTCTTCAGTCGGAAGACCTGATCTATATCCCGGACAATGAGCTGATGAAAATCTACGTCATGGGTGCGGTTCAGAATCCACAATACATCTTCTACCGCGAAGGTATTAGAGTTCTCGACGCTATTCTCGAATGTGGCGGTTTTACCAAATTCGCAAAGGAAAATAAAGTGCTGGTCCAGCGTGAGGTCGACGGCGAGATGGCGCAACTTGAAATAAACGCCAAGGATCTGATGAAGGAAGGAGATTTGACTCAAAACGTTGAACTCCAACGCGGCGACTTCATCATCGTACAGGAAGGCTTGTTTTAAAACGTTCAGATTACTGGTTGCGGCTCGGTTTATAAAAAGACCCCCTAGCATGGAAGCAGCATATGGATAATCCTCTCAAAGAAGTCAAAAGATATCTGCTGGTTGTCTACAAAAAACGATTCATCTTCTTGTCCGTCGCTCTCATCGTGACATTGATGATCATTGGCGGCAGCTTTTTTATGACCAAAAAGTACGAAGCGTCCAGCACCGTATTTATAGAACGGAACATGATCGATAGTCTGATGAAGGGGATCACCATTACTCCTTCCATGAACGATCGTATCCGCGTGCTGCGCTACTATATGCTCAGCCGCGATATGGTGACAAGAACCCTCAAAGATCTGGACATGGACTTGAAAGTAGAAAGTCCTGAGGCTTTCGAGGCCATGGTGCAGAAATACCGGAACTCAACTAATATCAATATGAGGGGAGGGGATCTTTTTATCGTCTCCTTAAAAGACAAGAATCCTGTTTTTGCCCGTGATTTCATCAATACCCTTGTAAACAAATATGTTGAGGAAAACGTCTCCGATAAACGGGAGGAAGCCTACGGTGCTGACCGCTTCATTGGCGAGCAGCTTGGTTTCTTTAAAAACAAGCTTGATGAAGCACAAAATGAAATTATCGCTTTTCGCCGTGAAAAAGGGATCTATTCATCGGTTGATGAAGCCACTTTGATTGAGAACATAAAAAACAATGAGGAAGAGCTTGAGTGGCTGAAAAGCCAGAAAAATGAAATGCATGCCACCATCTCCACCATCAAGCAGCAGTTGGAAATGATGAAGGACCTGTCTGTTAATAATCCCATGGATTTTTCACTTGAAGAGACCTCTGGCGATCAGGGGGGGCGCATCACTCAGCTTGAGGCGCGCCTGGAACAGCTTCTCTATAACTACAATGAACAGTATCCGGAAGTGGTGCGGGTTAAAGCTCAGCTCGAAGCCCTGCGCCGCGCTCAAGAGGAGAACGTCTCTGAATCAGATCCCGTGCCCGCTCAAACCGCTCCTCAACCGATCGACTCCTTTAACCCCCTCGAAGATCCCATTTATGTCGATCTGAAAATGCGGCTCAATGCCAAGGAATCCGAGTTGCAGGCCCTTGAGGCCCGCTTACGCGAAGTTCAGTCAACGATTGCGGCCAGCAAAGATAAACTCGAGAATTTCCCGCATGATATGAAGGTTCTCGCTGATCTTGAGCGCAACAAGAGAACCTACCAGAACCTTTATGAGCAGCTTCTGCAGAGGCAAGGTGTAACGGAAGTATCCAAGCAGATGGAAGTTGCCGACAAGACGACAACTTTCCGTATTGTCGATCCTGCCATTATCCCGACGCAGCCCGTCAGCATCGATCGGTTCAAAGTCATGGTTATGGGGATTTTTGCCGGCTTTGCTGCGGGATTAGGGCTGGTGATTCTGATTGAGAAGCTTGACGGTAAATTCAAGGATCCTGAACATCTCAGGGCACTCGGAGTTCCAGTCCTGATCGAAATTCCCACCATCAACAATCCGGTTGAAACTGCCCGGGTAAAACGAAGAAACGGTTTCAAATACCTGGCGGCCCTTAGCGGATATGCCCTGGTCGGCTGTTTTCTGCTGCATGACCTTTTAAATCTGGGAGTGATCGACCGATTTATTTCAGACACTCATCTGGACCGGTTTGTTTCTCAATTCATCAATTTCTGAAATGAAGGTATCTCATGAGCCGTATAGAGAACGCATTGGAAAAAGCAGCCAAGCAGCGTGAAGGCAGCGGTGAAGAAAAAGACCACAAAGTTAGGGAAATTCCAACCCTTCGGAAAGAAAGCCCCGGCAAGGATTTCAGCGCCTTTGATGCGGTGCCGCGCCCTCAAATTCAGAATCCGTATCTGGTGACCGCCAATGATCGTCACTCACCGATCTCCGAGCAATACCGCAAGCTTAAATCCCTGCTGGTGAAGACAGCCAAAGGCGAGGATGGCCGGAATTCTCTGTTGATCACCAGTACCGTCGGCGGCGAGGGCAAGACCATTACGGCACTCAATCTCGCCATCGCCCTGGCTCAGGAATACGATCATACGGTTCTTCTGATTGAAGCCGACCTGAGGCGGCCGACCATTATGAGCTATCTCGGACTTAAAAGTGACGTGGGATTAACTGATTGCGTACTTGATGGCATTGATGTGGGCAGCGCCTTGGTAAAGACCGGCATCGGTAAACTTGTTGTGCTGCCGGCCGGCCGGCCGGTTGAGGATCCTGTCGAGGTGTTCTCCTCAACGCGCATGGCTGGAATTCTGGATGAAGTCAAAAAGCGCTACAGCGACCGTTTTGTCATTGTCGACTCGACCCCGCTTCTGCCCTTTGCTGAAGGCTATATTCTGGCCAGCCTGGTCGATTATGTGATGTTCATCGCACGGCAGGACTATACCCCCTTTGACAAGCTCAAGGAGGCGCTGGCTTCGCTTAAAAGCAACAATCTGCTCGGAGTCGTGTGCAATGATGTCGACAGCACCCTGGTCGGCAACGGGTACTATGGGTATTACGGGTACTATAATTACGCCAAAAAAGCGTGAATCCTGAATTTGTGATGTGTGAGGCGTGAAAAGTGAAGAGGAAAAGCGTAAATGGTGAAACCTGCGATGCCGCTTCAAATCGGCAGTTCCTCGGCGATCTCGCGGATCCAGGTAATTGACAGGCGTGCAGCAACAACCCGGCGGGTTGCCCTTGTCGGGACACGCTCCAAGGACGAAGGATTGATATGCAGATGAAATTATGGATCCGTTTTTTTGCCCTGACTCTTCTGCTGGCTTCAATGGCTTTGCCTGCAGCGGCGTGGGCTGAATTCCGTGTGACGCCGTCCCTTCTTGTCGGTGAGGAATACAATGACAATATCTATCTTGATTCAGAGGACAAAGAGAGCGATTTCATCACGACCATCAACCCCAGCCTCAATTTCTACTGGAGCACCAAGCTCGTTGATCTGAATCTCGATTGGGGCCTGCGTTTTCGTTACTACCTGAAAAACAGCGAAGAAAATGAAGACAGTCTCGATCAGTCGCAGAGGGCGCGGCTCGATGCCCGCTTCAATCTGATGCGTGATGTGCTCTTTCTCCATATTTCAGATACTTACGAGCGCGTCACCATTGACGAAAGCGAGGAGGGCGGGATCGGCAACGACCTGGTCAACCTGACGGACTCCAACACCCTGCGTGTCAATCCCTATCTTCAACTTCAGCCATGGCGTACCGTCACCACCCGGTTGGATTATATTTATGAGAACATCTGGTACGACGACTCGCGCGGGACTGATTCCGAAACGCATATCGCGCGCCTGACCGTTTCAAAAGAGCTTACAGCCAGGATGACCGGACGCATCACCGGGTCCCACACCCTTTATCGTCCCAAATCCCGCGACGAAAGAAATATCAGCAATGTTGATGACGCCCAGGATTATGACCGCAACGATGCGACTGTTGGTCTGACTTATCGCGTTACCGATCGCTTGACTCTCGACGGTCATTACGGCAAAGCCTGGATCAAATACAAAGACGTGGATGATCCAATCCTAGACCCAGGCGGTGACAGGGATCCGCGCAATGGGGATACCCCTGTTGGCGGATTGCGGGATTTGGGCGACACAGAACTTGACCTCTGGGGTGTCAACGCCCGCTACCAGTTGACGGAAGAAATCTCCTTCGGTGGGGGCTATAACGTGACCACCAGCCATACAGTCAGCGAAGGGATGATCGAAACCGAAGGTGCCGACGCCTTTCTGCAGTACGCCCGTCGCAACCGCATCGCCCTGCGCGCCCACGCAACGACCAGCGACTATCTCATCCAGGATCGCAAGGACGACTCCTGGGGAATGGCCCTCGACGGCGACATCCCCTGGACCAACCGTATGGGCTTTGATTATCAATTGATTTATACCGATTTCGACAATCAGGATGATTTTCAGGGCGATGATGAGTATCAACGCTATGGCGCACGGCTCGGCTATTACCGCGACATGAAACTCGGCCGCTTCCGGATCGGATATACCTACAACGAAAACGTCTCCGATGAAGGCGACAACGACTACACGAACAATATCGTCTACGTGGAGATGCGGTTTACATTCTAGGGATTGCGCCACTAAGACACAAAGACGCTAAGAAAGGCAAAAATTTCAAAAAATGCTTTTTCTCAGGAGCCTTCGAGCTTTAGGGGCTTGAGAAAAGGACCTAATTTCTTAGTGTTCTTCGAGTCTTAGTGGCCTGAGTAAAGATTTAGAATTCCTAGTATTCCTTGGTGTTCTTAGAGCCTTAGTGGCCGACTTATAAAGGTTTTTATGTACGAAAAGTTTTTCAATTTTGATTGCAAACCCTTCGACCTGGTTCCCAATCCCCGGTTCCTGTTCCTCAGCCAGTCGCACCGTAAAGCGATCAACTATCTGCGTTACGGGATTCAGGAGCGGGCGGGGTTTATCCTGTTTACCGGCGAGGTCGGTTCCGGCAAGACGACCATTCTGCGCGATCTGATTCACAAAATCGATCCCGATATGGTGGTTTCCATGGTGTTCAATACCCGGGTCGACGCCCAGCAGCTGCTCGGGATGATCAACGAGGATTTCGGCCTCGATGCAGATGGGAGGGATAAGCGGACCCTGTTGCGGGACCTCAACGATTTTCTCATTGAGCAGCATTCCGGCAACATGCGGCCCATTATCATCATCGATGAAGCGCAGAACCTGTGCTCCGAAGCCCTTGAGGAAATCCGCCTTATCTCCAACCTGGAGACGGACAACCACAAACTGGTTCAGATTATTCTGGTGGGGCAGCCGGAACTCAAGGTCCTGATCAACAACCCGGGGTTGCGCCAACTGCGTCAGCGCATCGGCGTTAATTGCCATCTCAACCCCTTGAGCCGTGAAGAAACCGAAGCCTACGTCTATCACCGCCTTGAAGTGGCCGGCAACCGCAATGCGGTCAGTTTTCACGAGGACGCTTTCGACGTCATTTATTCCTACAGCAAGGGAATTCCGCGATTAATCAATGTTTTCTGCGATTTCATCCTGCTTGCCGCCTATGCCGAAGACACTCGGGACCTGACACGCGAACTGGTGGAAGACGTCGTCGGCGACGTGGCCTGGAAGGAGAATGTGGCTGCCCCGCAGGAAACAAAGACCAGCGAGGCGCTGGAAAACTCCGTCGCCAGCGAAGTGCTCCGCAAGCTTTCACTTATTGAGAACAATATCCTCAAAGTCAGCCGAGCCACAGACGATCTTTCCACTATGCAGAAAAAAGGACAGACTTTTTCCGGCCTGTTCAAGGAGATGGAAAAACAGCGACGGCAACTGCAGCAGCTTCAGGAAAGCCTGACGCGCATCGAAAAAACCCTGGGCCGCGATACGGAAGAAACCCTGCAGCCGGCACAGGAAGAAAAGGGCAAGGTTGTCAACTTCAAGCAGCCTGAAAAACAGGGGCTTTTTTCGAAGATTTTCGGGTAGGTCATGGCGGTAGCGAACTATCTCAGCATCGATGTCGAGGATTATTTTCAGGTCAGCGCCTTTGAAAAGGTGTCTCCACCGGACAAATGGCATCAGCAGCCGTTCCGCGCAGAGCGCAACACCTCGCTGGTTCTCGACATTCTTGCTGAAAAGCAGACCCGCGCCACCTTTTTCGTTCTCGGCTGGATCGCCCGCAAATGCCCTGCGCTGGTCAGAAAGATTGCCGCCGCCGGCCACGAAATCGCCAGCCACGGCTATGACCACCGGCGTGTATCGACCCAGAGCCGCGACGCCTTTCGCCAGGATGTGCGCGAGAGCAAGATGATTCTTGAGGATCTGTCCGGCCAGCAGGTGCTGGGCTACCGCGCCCCCAGCTATTCCATCAGCCACAAAACCCTGTGGGCCTACGACGAACTGCATGAAGCGGGATATGTCTACGACTCCAGCGTGTTCCCCGTCCAGCACGATTTTTACGGCATCCCAAACTGGCCGCGCTTTGCCTTCGATGTCGAAAGGCAGGCCGACGGCGACTGGTGCCCCCTGGAGTCGCAGATTCAGGCGCAGACCGGGATGAAGGAATTTCCCATCTCCACCCTGCGCATCGGCAAGCGCAACCTGCCCATCGCAGGCGGCGGCTACTTTCGCCTGTTCCCCTATCCCATGACCCGCTGGGGACTTCAGCGCATCAACAAGAACGAAAGCAAACCCTTCGTCTTCTATCTCCACCCCTGGGAGTTCGATCCCGACCAGCCCCGTATGAACGGGGCAGGGTGGAAGAGCAACTTCCGGCACTATCTCAATCTGCACAAGACGGAGGGGCGTTTCCGGCGGCTGCTGGATGATTTCGAATTCCGGCCTATAAAGGAGACATTTGAAACCCTTTAAATCGACAGGATTAACAGGGTTTTTTAAAAGATGTGATTTTGGGGATTTCGGGTTTTATCCAGTCAATCCTGTAAATCCCGTCAAAGGTTTTTGTTCTTATGGAAATGTGTAAAAAATTCAAATCGACAGGATTAACAGGATCAACAGGATCTTTCAGAATCTGTTTTGTGTCCAGTTAATCCTGTCAAAGGTTTTCCAGGTTTTATGAATATCCGAACATACCAAAATACAGACCGCCAACCCTGGGACGACTACGTCATGTCTCACCCCGACGGCACCGTCTTCCACCTGTCTCAATGGAAGCAGGTCGTCGAGGAGGCTTTCGGGCATCCGAGTTTTTATCTGCTGGCTGAAAACGGCAAAGGGATCATCGGCGTTCTGCCCATGTTCCAGATCAAAAGCCGCCTGTTCGGCAATTTCATGGTCTCCATCCCCTTTGCCGAACTCGGCGGGCCCCTGGCGGATTCCCCTTTTGTTCTCGACCGCCTGCTCGACCAGGCCCAATCCGTCGCCAGAGATCAGGGTGTCGATTATCTCGAGATGAAAAACGCCGAAGCCGTGGGAGACTACCCGACCAAGGATCTCTATTTCAACTTCAGCAAAGAGCTTGATCCCGACCCTGAGGTCAACATGGCCGCCATCCCCCGCAAGCAGCGCGCCATGGTGCGAAAAGGGATCAAGAGCGGCCTCACGCACGAAACCGGCCACCATCTGCTGCCCGAGTTCTATGAAATGATGGCCCGCAGCTACCACAGCCTCGGCACGCCCATTTTCCCGCAGCGCTTCTTCGGCAGGTTTCTTGACGTCTTCGGGGATAAGTCGGATCTGCTGGTTGTGAGCAGCCCCGAAAAAGAGCCCGTCGCAGCGGTGCTCACCTTCTATTATAAAGACCGGGTCATGCCCTTTTACGCCGGCTCACGCATCGAAGCCCGCGCCCTCGCGCCCAACGACTACATGTACTGGCAGCTGATGAAAGACGGCTGCGAGCGCGGCTACAAGGTTTTCGACTACGGACGCAGCAAAGCCGGCACCGGCTCCTTCAGCTTCAAAAAGCACTGGGGCTTCGAACCCCGCCAGCTGGCGTACCAGTACATGCTGATCAACGCCGAAGAAATGCCGAACCTCAGCCCGACCAACCCCAAGTACCAGAAAAAGATCGAGATGTGGCGGCGCATGCCATTCGGATTGACAAAGATATTGGGACCGCCGCTGGCAAAATACCTGGCATAAAAGCGACAGGATTAACAGGATTTACAGGATGAAATGATAATGGAATTTTCTGATGTTACTGAGGAAATTATAGGATGTGCATATAGAGTTTACTCTGTTTTGGGGTTCGGATTTCTTGAAAGTGTATATGAAAAGTCACTTGCTGTTGAATTTGAAAAAGTCGGTCTTAAGGCAAATTTTCAAAAACCTATTGATGTTTTTTACAAAGGTCAGAATGTTGGAAACTTTATCGCCGATGTGTTGGTCGAGGATAACGTGATTGTGGAATTGAAGTCTGTCAGAGGATTGACTAAAAGCCATGAAGTGCAAATTGTCAATTATCTTGCAGCCACACAAAAGCCTGTGGGGCTACTGATCAATTTCGGCGAAAATCGTGTTGACATAAAACGAAAGGTTTTGAAGTTGCCAAAATTTTCTGATTTTCATCCAGTTAATCCTGTTAATCCTGTCAGAGGTTTTGAGGTTTGAAGATCTTATATATCTGCCATCGCATACCATACCCCCCCAACAAGGGCGACAAGATCCGGTCGTTCAACGAGGTCAAGTATCTCGCTGAAACCCACGACCTCTACCTTGCCTTTCTGGTCGACGACCCCGCGGATGTCAAGCATGTCGATCCGCTGCGGGAATATTGCGTCGATCTCGCTTGGGAGCAGGTTGATCCGCGACAGCAGAAAATTAAAGCTGCACCTCAACTCTTGCTAGGTAAGCCTATAAGTCTTGGGTATTTTTACTCACAAGGTCTTCAGCGAAAGATTGACGAATGGGCCGGCGCTGTAGACTTCGACGCGGTGGTCTGTTTCTCCGGTCCCATGGCGGAATATGTGTTTCGAAGCAACGCCTTTAATCAGAAATCGGGCAAAGCACCGCGCCTTATCATGGATTTCTGCGATGTGGATTCAGACAAATGGGGTCAGTACGCCGTTGACGCAAAATTCCCGATGAATATCGTCTATGGGCTCGAGCAGAAGCGCCTGCTGACCTACGAGGCGAAGGTCAACCGTGAGTTTGACCATTCGGTTTTCGTCACCGACAACGAAGCGCAATTGTTTAAAGAGCTTGCCCCCGGGGCCAGCAATATGGAGGTTGTCGGCAACGGCGTCGATTTTGAATTTTTCAATCTAGATGCCGTCTCCGACACGACCGTCGACAACACCACCGACGCCCGTAGGGGCGCAGCATGCTGCGCCCCTACAACAACCGCGACCACCTCTGCGGATAATCAACGGGATGACATCCCCCGTAGGGGCGAGGCGGTGCCTCGCCCCAGGGCGACCCAGCGGGTCGCCCCTACGGAACCGATGCGGCTCGTTTTCACCGGCGCCATGGACTACCACGCCAACGTCGATGCTGTGACCTGGTTCTGCCGCGACATTCTTCCGATTATCCGCAAAGCGGGGATCAATTTGGAATTCTACATTGTCGGCGGACGTCCCACCCCGGCGGTGCAGGCACTCGAGCAGATCCCGGGGGTTACGGTCACAGGTTTTGTCGACGATATCCGCCCCTGGTACGCCTCGGCCGATGTCTGCGTGATTCCCTTGCGCCTGGCACGTGGCGTTCAGAACAAGGTGCTCGAAGCCATGGCCATGCAGCGCCCCGTCGTCACCACTACAAAAGCCGCCGAAGGCGTCGGCGCAAAAGACCTGCAGCACCTGCTGGTCGCCGACAGCCCCGAAGACATCGCCCAGTCCGTCATCGAACTCTGCAAAAACCCCAACGCCCGCATGCAGTTGGGAGAGGCGGGGAGGACGTTTGTGACCGAGAATTTCGACTGGAAACGTAATATGGAAAAGCTGGAAGAGCTTTTGAAATGAAAAATCGACAGGATGAACAGGATAATTTGAAAAAACAGATTTTTTGGTTTTTGGTCTTATCCAGTCAATCCTGTTAATCCCGTCAGAGGTTTTTTATTATGGAGATGTTGGAAAGTTTTGAATCGACAGGATTTACAGGATGAACAGGATTATGTCTCAGGTTTTATTCGGGAAATTCAGTCAAATGATTTTGAGGTTGTTATGAAGATTCTATGTGTTGTCGGTGCGCGTCCCAACTTTATGAAGATTGCACCCATTATCGATGAACTCAAAAGCCGCAATATCGACTACGTTCTGGTACATACCGGCCAGCACTATGACGAAAAGATGAGCCAGTTCTTTTTTGTCGACCTCGGCATGCCCAAGCCCCATGTCGACCTGGGTGTCGGTTCCGGCAGTCACGCGAAGCAGACCGGCGAGGTGCTGATGCGCATCGAGCCGATCATGGAGCAGGAGCAGCCCGATGTGGTGGTCGTTGTCGGCGATGTCAATTCGACGCTTGCCGCGACGCTTGCCGCCGCCAAGCTTGGAATCCCAGTTGCCCATGTCGAAGCCGGACTGCGCAGCTTCGACCGCAGCATGCCCGAAGAGATCAACCGCCTCATGACTGACAGCGTGGCCGACTATCTGTTCACCACGGAAGAACTGGCCAGTGAGCATCTGCGAAGTGAAGGGGTCAACGATGAAAAAATCTTCTTCGTCGGCAACACCATGATCGACAGCCTGCTCAAGCATGTCCAGCGTGCCGATGAATCGACCGTTCTGGATCAACTCGGCGTCACACCGAAGAAATACGGCGTGGTCACCCTGCATCGCCCGTCCAACGTCGACCAGCCGGAAAGCCTGCGCGGCATCCTTGAAGCCTTGAGCGCCATCGCCCGCGAACTACCGCTGGTGTTTCCCATTCACCCGCGCACCCGCAACCGCATCAGCGAATTCGGGCTCGATTCTCTGCTTGAGCGAGCAGGGTTTTATTCTCAGCGAGCCGCTCGGATATCTCGATTTTCTCAAGCTCAACAAAGATGCCCGCGTCGTTCTGACCGACTCCGGCGGCATCCAGGAGGAAACCACCGTCCTCGGCGTGCCCTGCATCACCCTGCGCTACAACACCGAGCGCCCCATTACCGTCACCGCCGGCACCAACCAGTTGGTCGGCTCGGACAAACAACAGATCCTCGCCGCTGCACAGAAAGTCCTCAGCGGAGAGGCAGAAAAAAAACAGATTCCGCCGCTGTGGGATGGACAAGCAGCGAAACGTATCGTGGATGTTTTGCAACAATCATTGCAGGGGTAGGGGCGAGGCACTGCCTCGCCCAGGGCGACCCAGTGGGTCGCCCCTACGGTGGCCGAACTGGATTTCTCGAAAATTTCAGGAATTTATCCAGTCAATCCTGTCAAAGGGTTTTAAATGAAAATTCTCCACATACTCGATCACAGTCTCCCGCTTCACAGCGGCTACACCTTCCGCAGCCAGAACATCCTGCGGGCGCAGCGGCGGATGGGGTTCGACCCGGTTGTTGTCACTTCACCCAAGCATGAAGAAGGCACCGGTGAAGACGGCCCGACCGTCGAGCAGATCAACGATTTCATCTACTACCGCACCGGTGGGGCACGCACATTCCCCGTTCCGCTGGCAAGCGAAGCCTGGCTCATGCACAAGCTCTCGCGGCGCATCATCGAGGTCGCGCGCATCGAGCAACCCGATATTCTCCACGCGCACTCGCCCATTCTCAATGCCATCCCCGCATTGTGGGCCGGACGCAAGCTGGGGTTGCCGGTGGTGTATGAAATCCGTGCATTCTGGGAGGATGCCGCCGTCGATCATGGCACCTATGCCGAAGGGTCGTGGAAATACAAGCTGACGCAATCTCTGGAAACCATGGTCTGCACCCGTGCCGATCAGGTTGCCATTCTCTGCAACGGTCTCAAGGAGGATCTGGTGCGACGCTGCATCCCCAGTGACAAAATCACTCCTGTCTTCAACGGAGTGGACCCCCAGGATTTCAAATCCTCACCGCCCGATGCCGAATACCAGCAGCAGTGGGGGCTTGCCGGCAAGACCGTGATCGGTTTTATCGGTTCGTTCTATCGCTACGAAGGCCTTGACCTGCTGGTGCGCGCCTTTGCCGATGCCTGCCGGGAGCGCAAAGACGCCGTCCTTCTGTTGGTCGGCGGTGGTGAAACCGAGGAAGAACTGAAAAAACTTGTGGAAGAACTCGGAATCGGCGACCGGGTTGTTATGCCCGGCCGCATTCCCCATGAGCGCATCCCCGGCGTGTACGCCCTGGTCGATGTCCTGGCCTATCCGCGCAACCCCATGCGTTTGACTGAGCTGGTCACACCCCTCAAGCCCTTGGAGGCCATGGCTATGGGCAAGGTGCTGATTGCCAGTGACGTCGGCGGCCACCGCGAGCTGATTCAGCACGGCCAGAACGGTCTGCTCTTTCCTGCCGGCAACGGCGACGCCCTGGCCCAGGCCCTGAGCGATGTCCTCAGCGATACGCAGCTCTGTGACCACATCCGTGCCCGGGCACCGGAATGGGTGGTCCAGAATCACAGCTGGCAGAAAACGACTTCGGTGTACAGGGATATTTACGCCAGGGCGCTGCATACGGATGAAACCCTTGAACCACAGAGTACACAGGGGGCACAGAGGAAGAGCTGAGAAATGAAAAAGCTTTGAACAGGAAGGCACTAAGGAAAAGCAAAAGACAAGGCACCAAGAGGTCTTCAGATATGATGTATGATAATCTTAAAATCAGGTTCACGCGAAGCCGCAAAATGGCCAAAAGACTTTAAAGACCTCAACTTTCGCACCGCCCCAAA
>NPIE01000493.1_pt1 | contig 23001 bp, 22 predicted proteins | sample 8637661 | NCBI WGS metagenome assembly NPIE01 (sample SAMN07420842, study PRJNA396082) | bioreactor metagenome | isolation source: sample BA12 brine-fed electro-methanogenic bioreactor BA | place: Japan: Kochi | collected 2016-12-09
TTAGGGCTATTCACCCCCCTGAATTATTATATAAATATATAAAACACTCTCACTATCTATATTTTTATAAATCTCCCTATTAATAAAAAGAGGAGCCATTTTATATGTTATTATTCTCCCTAACTTAATTATGGTATATTTGTGAAATTATCAATAAATTTAATTTTAATTTTCTATAAATTTTTTAATATTTTTAGTTTTCTTGAAAACTTAATTTTTTGTTCTATGGTGCTTTTTTATTTAATATATTAAATAATTTTTTTTTATTTGAATAGTATTTATTTTTATAGTATTTAATATATCAAATATCATTCTGTGATGTAGATTGTATTAGAGCTTACCTTTATTTTTTTCTAAAATTTTTATATTGTAATGGTTATCATTTTGTTAAATTTTAATTATAAATCATCATGTTTATATAATTATAGAGTGTAATTTAGTATTATATAATCTATGGGAGTGTCTTTTTATGAAAAATAAGCATATAGCTATTTTAATAATATTTTTGATTGTTGTTGTTGCAGGAGTTTTTGGAGGTTTATTTTATTTGTTTAATTCTTCACTTAACTCTTTAGTTAGTATTGATTATGATTTTGATTCTCTTGCTAATGGTGTTATGAAGAATGAGACTTTTGGTGATGTTAAAATTTCTGTTCCAGAAAATATTACCTTTAGGATGTCTAATGATTCTACAAATTCTAGTGTTCCAAGGAGTTATGAGTCTGATGTTGGAATATATATCTTAGTATATAGTGAATATTTGACTAAGGAAAATATTGATTTTATGATACAAGAGTATGTTGAGACTAATAATTTCACTGAGATTAAATTAGATGGACTTTCTGGAAATTCAAAAGCTTATATTGGTCCTTATAATACTAGGGAGGTTATTATTGTTAATGATGAAGGGAATAAAGCTATTTTTTTAACTGTTCCTACAAGTGATGAATTAGCTGTTAAGATGGCTAATAGTGTAGTTTTCATTTGATTAATTTTTTAATTTCTTTCTTATTATATTGTGTATGGATATTTCATATTCAACAAGATCATAATTTAATTTTTTAATATATTATTTTTAATACATTATTTTTAATATATTATTTTTTTAATATATTTATGACTTTAAAATATAATATTAAGATTAAATATTAACTAAAATAGAAAAAATAGTATGAATAATTTAAAAAAAATATGAATAATTATAATAAAAATATAATAAATTAATATAATAAAAGTAGAATATAATAAAATTGGAAAATTAGATTTTATTCTTTATAAGATTTAGTATGACTAAATTTAATTAATAATTTATTTCTGTAATTTATTTTTTGTTTACTTTTTCTTTATTAATTTTCTCAACTTTAACAAATTTTATATAGTATCTATTATAAATTATATTTGGTCATTTATTATAATGAACACTCAAAAGTTTTTGCGATTTATCAAGAATCCCAATTCAACCGGACAACCTCTTTTTTATAATAAAATGACCAAAGAAGGGAGAAATTAAAAACGAATCTTTTAATAGTTTCCCTTCTTAAAAATCACCATTTTAATATTGTTTTTCTCATTTTTTATAATTCTTTTAACAATTATTTTAATAATTTCTTTAAAAATTTTTTAATAATTCTTTAGCTATTCTTTTTCACGGTTTAATGTTCTTTTGATAGTTCTTAAATTTATTAAAATACTTATTAGAATATTTATAAAAATATTTTATAAAATTAATCTTCTTTTTTAAAGTGTAACTCGGTAGCCTTATTTATAGGAATCCATGTAACTTCATTGTCTCCATATTCAATTTTAAGTAATTCTTCACTTAATTCAATGGTTTTAATAATCTTATTAGGGTCTGGTTTTATTTTAACATCAGTAACAACTGTTTCCATAGGGGTTCCAACAATAAAATGCCTTACATCATTTTTATTAACTACTTCAATTCTTTTTAAAAACATTTTTATACCTCAATTTGGTTCATAAGTTACTAGTATATATGTATTTTATAGTACAAATATATTTTTAATATATTCGTAAATCGAAAATAAATAAAAACAATAAAGAATAATAAAAATAATAAGAAATAGTAATAAAATAATAATCTATTAATGTTATATAAAAATCAATGTATATTATATATAAAGAATTATATGATAATAAAAAATAATATAAAGGAACATAAATAATTTATAAGGATAAAAAATAATATAAAGAACAATATAATGATAAAAAAGTATAAATCTTGAGTATTAGTAAAAAGTAACTTTAAAAGATTATAAATTATATTTCTCTATAAAGCTTTTTTCTAGAGTTTTCCAAATTTCATGATTATTATATTTAGAATCAAGTATTTCAACGAGATCTTCTATCATATTTGTACTTCCAGCATCAACAAAATAATCATGAGCTAATATACTCCAGCTATAGTACTTTTCTTTTTCATCATCAGGATTGTTTAAAAGTGACATTAATTCCATTCTTAGATCATTGAAAAACATTCCTAAACGGATGTTTTTTCTAGCTATTTTTCCTATTTCCAATTTATCTTCTTCAGTTAACATTTTATTACACTTCTCAAAAAATAGTAATATAATTATTAGTAATATAATTATTATTTAGCGAACTTTTCAACAATTTCCTTAAAAGAATCTGTAATATAATCTCTTTGATCTTTACTCATTCCATAAGTACTACATTTAAACCATTCTGTCTGTCCTCTTTTTATTCCTACTATATTCCTTGATTTTAATTCTTCATATAAAAAAAATCCTTTTCTTGGATGTATTTTTGATATTTCATGTAAAATAGGAGTATCAAATCTCACAAGGTCATGATTTGTTGGTCTTATTCCAAGCTGTGTGATTCCTTCGATTTCTTCAAGTTTAGCTACAAATGACCTAGATAATTCTACTTCTTCATTCCAATTGTTCACACGACTTACTACATGAGGAAGAGATGCCATCAAAGTAGCTATTGGTGCACCTCTACTTGTACATCCTAACATTTCAATTTCTTTTTTTGTATGTCTTGGGGAGCGTTTTAATAATGTTTCTGCCCACTCATGTTTCATTCCAAGCACACCTATAGGTCCAGAAGCAGCCATGCTTTTATGCCCACTGCCAACAACAAAATCAATGTTCCAACCATTAGTATCTATAGGAAGTCTTCCCATAGAATATGCACAGTTTAAAAGTGAGGGAACATTTAACTTATTACAAAAATTACCAAAAGATTTTGCATCGGTTAGGTTACCATAATCTCCATCAACGTGAGTAAGTACTGCTAGTTTTATTTCACCATATTCATCAATAGAATTTTTAAGAGTTTCTTCATAAACGTCCATATCAACTTTAAATTCAGGATAACCTGAGTTAGGGACCTCAATAATTTCAAGACCTGCTCTTTCAGCAGCTAAATGGGTTGTGTAATGAGCATTACCATCAACTACAATAACATCACCAGGTTCACATATACTATGCATAACTATGAATTTACTTTCACGAGCCCCATGTGTTGTTCTAACATCATCAACCTTTAAAAATTTAGACAAATCTTCTAAGAAGCCAGATATTGAAGGTTTAGCTATTTCATCTAATCTTCCACTACAATAATCACAAACACTATAACCATCTCCAAAATCGTGTAATGCCTCTCTAGCTTCTTTTGGAAGAACACCTCCTCTTTGAAGAGGATTTAAATTAAGATTTTTTCTTTCTAAATCTCTTGTAATATTATAATCATTACATTCCATCATCTCACCTTTAACACTATTCAGTTAGTCAATTAACAGTTAAGATAAATAGCTATTAAAACAAATAACTAGTAAAATAGATAATTATTAATAAATAGTTATCAAAATTATAATTACTAAATAAATAGCTATTAAAATAAATATCCATTAATATAGATTATCAAAACAAATAGATATTAAAATAAACATCTATTAAAACAATTATTTAATAATATTAGATTATCCAACCACTCTTAAATTATTAAATAATATTTTAGGAATTAAAAAAGATCCATACTGTCTCAACTCACTTTTAACTCCATTACAATCAGACAATGCTTGGAAAATATTTCCAGAAATCATTGCTTTTTTCACTGGTTTTGAAATTTCACCATTCTCTATCAAAAATGCATTATTGGCTTCAACTGAAAAATCACCAGATATAGGATTAGCTGTATGAGCACCTAAAACATCAGTAGCTAAAAAACCATTCTCAATTTCAGAAATATCAACTTGTTCTTTAAAGTCAAATATGATATTTGAAGGGGAAACCGAAGGAGTACCTGCATAAGATCCTCTAAATCCATTAGCTGTGCTTTTTATATCATCATCAGTGTTTTTATTAGAATTTTCCTTCTTAGCAGTGTAAATATCATAAATAAAACCTTTTAAAATTCCATCTTTAACTAAACAGGTTTTTTCTGTTCTGACTCCTTCACCGTCTGATATAGATGAGTTTAATCCTCCTTCAAGAGTTCCATCATCATATATGGAAATATTAGTATCAACAATAGGTTTTCCAATCTTATCTTTAAGAATAGACCTGCCTCTTTGAACATTATCTGCATTGAAAGCATTTACAAAAGTATTAAGAAGACCAACTGCCCCACGATAATCTAAAATAACTTTAGTATCTTTGGTTTCAACAGTAACTCCTCCAATTGAATCTTTTGCAACTTTACATGTTTCATTAGCTAATTTTTCACCATCAAGATCAAAATTACAGGAAGAGATACTATCATAAGCAGTGGATTTTTCACCATTTTTTTCAGCATTGATAGATACAAAAGCTGAAAAATCAGTGAACTTATTAAATGCTGAAACTCCATTAGAGTTAGTAATTAGATTATTCTCAAGAGATGCTGCAAAGCTACCTGAGGTAGGCTCACAATTATTTTCTACACAAGTTTCTAAAATGGATTCTAAAAATTCACTTGCCTCACTAACATCTAAATTTTCAAATTTAGGATCATAAATATTTTTAACATTATCTAACTTTGTGTTTTGAGTAAAACAAAAATTTTCATCAGCTTCATTAAGCTTTGAATTTAAATAAGCTTTTTTAGCAACATCTTCAATTTTATTTATATCTGAACTATAAGCAAATCCTAATTTATTTTCAGATATTATTCTAATCCCAATTCCGATATTTATTTCTTCTTTAGCAAAACTAAGATCATTTTTTTGAGCATCTAATTGCAAAACTTTTTCTAATTCTAAATAAATTTCATAATCATCAGAATATTTTGATATTTCTTTTTCTGCTTTTTCTGATATTTCAAATAACATAAAAATCCCTATTTATACATAAATTACTAAAATATTAACTTAACTATATAAATTAATTTCCTTTTAAGATGAATTTTTCAATAGCTTCTTTAACACCATCACCATATTCATTTTTACAAACATAGTCTGCTGTTTCTTTTAAAATATTATCTGCATTTGCTACAGCTACTTTAAGCCCACAAACCTTTAAAAATTCAATGTCATTTTCACTATCACCTATACCCATTATCTCATCGACATTGAAACCAGATTTTTTAGCTACAGTTTCTAAAGAAGATCCCTTATTAACATTTATATCAGTTATATGAATTGCAAATTGAGTATCGTAAACTTCAACACCAAATTTTTCTGGAGATTCCTTAAGTATATTTTTTAGAATTTCTTCATCAATAGTTCTATAAATTGCGATTTCAGAGAGCCTACTTTCAGAATCATCAACTTTTTTAAGTTCATAATCTTTATATTTCTTTTTTACTTCTGAATCTAAATATTTAAAAGCTTTTGCAGTTTTTTGAAAATTTCCAAGTACTTTTATTTTTTCAATACCTTCAGAATCTACTTCAGAGATTACTCCTCCATTTTCAGCTACTATTCCTCCAGTAGTACCAATTAGAGTTGCAGTTGCAGTTGCATAAAAGAAAATATTTCCTGTAACAATTATTGTAGGAATTCCAATCTTTTCAGCAGCTCTTATAGCTTCAATAGCACTTATACAAATTTTTCTATTACTATCTGTAATAGTTCCATCAATATCCACAGCAATAGCTTTTATTTTTGATTTATTCATTAAATCATTCCAATGTTATTAATAACCATAGTATTTTAATTTTAATTATGAATAATTATAAATTTTAAAATTATAATTTTTAAAAATATAAATTTTAAAAATATTTAAATTTTAAAAAATACTTATAAAATTTGAAATTAATTATAATTTTATTGTAATTATAAATTGTAATAATTCTATTGTCGTTATAAATTTTAATGAGGTTTATGGGTTTTAAGATTATTTGCAATTTTAAGATTATTTACAAATTTTAATATTATAATGTACCATATCTATGGGCTATATTACAAGTACCCTCTTTACTAACCATACATGCACCAATTGGATTCATAGGATTACATTTAGTTCTAAATAGTTTACAATCTTCTGGTCTTGCAACACCTCTTAAAATTGGTCCACAAATACAACCTGTTGGAGCTTCTTTAACATCCTTAACTTCAATATCAAATTTTTCCCTAGCATTATATTCTGAAAACTCATTTTTAATTTCCATTACAGAATTTGGAATTTTTGGGAAGCCCCTCCATTCACGGCTTGTAATGTCAAATACTTCACCAATAACTTTTTGAGCAAGTAAATTTCCTTCTTCACGAACTGCTCTGTTATATTCATTGTCTATTTTAGCTTCTCCCTTATTTACTTGTCTAAGTATCATATAAACTGCCATCAAAATGTCTAATGGATTGAACCCAGCAACAGCTTGTGGAATATTGTATTTAGTAGAAAATTTTTCAAATGGTTTTGTACCTATAATTGTACAAACGTGTCCTGGTTCTATTAATGCATCTAAGTTTGTTTGTCCAGATTCAATTAAAAATTCAAGAGCTGGAGGTATCATTCTATGGGATGAAAGCACTGAAAAGTTTTCTGGAGGTTTATTTAGTATTTCTGAAGCTGTAGTTGGAGCTGTTGTTTCAAATCCTGCTGCAATAAAAACAACTTCATTATCAATTTTTTGAGCTAGTTCCACAGCATTATTTATTCCATAAACAATCCGCACATCTGCTCCTTCAGCTTTGGCATCAGCTAATGATCTTTTTGATCCTGGAACTCTTAACATATCTCCAAAAGTAGCTATAGTCACTCCTTTATCAATAAGTTCGAGACTTTCATCGATTTCACGAGAAGGAACACAACAAACAGGGCAACCTGGGCCTGCAACAACCTCAACTTCCTTTGGAAGAAGAGTTCTAAGCCCATTTTCCATTATTGTGTGTTCATGAGAACCGCAAACATGCATAATTTTAATAGGAGTTTTTAATTTTTCAATTCTTTTTATTAGTTCTTTAGAAATATCTTTCATCCCACTCATCCTAACACCTACAAAAATGATATAAAAATGATATTTATAGTATTATTAAAGTTTATTTATAATATTTAAAGTTTATTTATAGTATTCTTAAATTTTAACATTCTTAAATTTATTTATATTAATCTAAACTTTTTTTTAAAATAATTTAAATTTTATTTTGTATAATTAAGCAAAATCTTATTTTTTTTAATAGTATATTGAACTACATTATTAAACATTACTTTTTCAGAAAATATAAGTAAAATAATAATATAAGTACTTCAACATATTGTTTTAATATATATTTTTGACATTTCTAACATTTTTAAAATTTTTAATATTTCTAATACTTTAATAATTTTATATATTTCTAATACTTTTAATATTTCCAATATTTCTAATATTTCCAATATTTTTAATATTTTTTAATATTTTTTAAAAATTAAAATATCTGTACTGATAAAAAAATCATTGACTTCACTTAGAATATAATAATATTTAACTATAATTATAATAAATAGTTAAAACAAAAATAGATTGAATAAAACATGTAATAAATATTCATTATTAAATTTATTAGTAAATATATTATTAAGTTTACTATTAAAATTATTATTAAGCTATTATTAAGCTATTGTTAAATTTATTATTAAATTCATTATTAACTTTATTATTAAATTTATATCATATGTTAACTTTTTGGATTAATATTAATTTTGGATTAATATTAATGATACCATATTATTAATAATACAATATTTCGAATAAAAATTAGGAAGGTGTCTTAATGAGCTATATTATTGAAACAAATAATATAACAAAGGATTTCGGTGACTTTAGAGCTGTTAATTCAATAAATTTGAAAGTCCCAAGAAATAGTGTTTATGGGGTTTTAGGTCCTAATGGTGCAGGTAAAAGTACTCTAATTTCAATGCTATGTACTATACTTGCTCCAACAAGTGGAACAGCTAAAATAAATGGTTATGATATTGTAAAAGAAGCTAATGATGTTAGAAAATCAATAGGTATTGTTTTTCAAACAAGGGCTCTTGATGATATATTAACTGGAAGGGAACATCTTGAAATGCATGCTGCTCTTTATGGAGTTCCTAATGATGTAAGACAAGATAGAATTGATGAAGTTCTTGAATTAATAGCTCTTGGTAGTAAAGCTGATGAAGAAACCAAAAATTATTCTGGAGGTATGAGGAGAAGGCTTGAAATAGGAAGAGGTCTTGTTCATCATCCTAAATTACTATTTTTAGATGAACCTACATTAGGACTTGATATTCAAACAAGAGAAAGTATTTGGAAGTATATCGAGGATCTTAAAAATACTATTGATATTACTATTCTCTTAACTACTCATTATCTTGAAGAAGTAGATAATCTTTGTGATGATCTATCTATCATAGATCAAGGAGAGATAATTAAATCTGGAAATCCAAAAAATCTTAAAGCTGAATTAAAATCAGATACTGTAACTCTTGTTTCTCCAGAAATTTCTAAATTATGTGATATAATGGAGAATCAGCCTTTTGTTAAAGATATAATAAAAAAAGATGATGAAATAAGATTAATGGTTGAAAAAGGAGAAGATTTAATTCCAAAAATCGTTAAAATAGCCAATGATAATAATATTAAGATTACTTCCATTGAACTTAAGCATCCAAGTCTTGAAGAAGTATTTATCAAGTATACTGGGCGTAAGATTGGAGATAGTGTTAAAATGAGGGGTGTTTAGATGGGTGAATTTGAGGGAATATATACAATTTGGTTGAGAGAAGCTAAGAGATATGTTCGTTATAAATCTAGAATAATTACAGCTATTTTTACACCACTATTGTGGTTACTTGTGTTTGGTGTAGGTCTGGGTAGTGCAATCAAGCTTGGAGGTACAACTGGAGGGTATGAGGCATTTATTTATCCAGGAATAATTTCTCAAACTATATTGTTTACTTGTATAATGTCTGGAATTGGAATAATAATAGATAAACAATATGGATTTTTAAAGGAAATAATGGTTGCTCCACTTTCAAGAACATCTATAATATTAGGAAAAGCATTAGGAATAAGTACTGGTGCAATAATCCAGGCTATGTTACTTTTATTATTGTCATTTGTAGTTGGAGTTCCTATGACTCCTTTAATATTTATTGGAGCTACTATAATTAGTATTATAATTTCAATTGGATTTTCTGGGCTTGGATTACTCATAGCATCATTTATGGATAGTATGGAAGGGTTTAATTTAGTGATGAGTTTTGTTATAATGCCTATTTTCCTATTAAGTGGTGCATTATTCCCTGTAACAAATTTACCAAATTGGTTAAATTTTATTGTTTATTTAGATCCATTAACTTATGGAGTTGATGCTCTTAGAGGAGTAATACTTGGAGAATCTGTATTACCTATTGAATTAAGCTTGATTGTAATTTCATTCTTTGCTATATTGATGATATTATTATCAGCAATAGTTTTCACAAAAAAAGAACAGAATTTAATGTAATGATAAAAAATGATAAAGAAGATATAATAATATGATATAGCTTAATAATGGCAATTAGGACATAGGTAATAAGATGTATAATGATAAAAAAATTATTGTAATCATTCCTGCAAGAGGAGGTTCTAAGGGAATTCCTCGAAAAAATATCAGGTTATTAGCTAATAAACCTTTGATAGCTTATTCAATTGAAACATCACTAAAATCGAAATATGTAGATAAGGTTGTTGTTACAACTGATGATGATGAGATTAAATTTATTGCTGAAAAATTTGGAGCATCAACCATTAAAAGGTCTGGAAAGTTAGCTCTTGATGATATACCTTTAGATCCTGTTATATATGATGCTGTTAAAACTGAAGAAAAGTCTTGTAAAACTATTTTTGATTTTGTTATAACTGTGCAACCAACTTCACCACTATTAAAAACTGAAACAATTGATGAAACAATAGAAAAACTTTCTGATAATTCTAATGATACTATAATTAGTGTAGTAGATGATAGACATCTTAACTGGGGTTTTGATGATAAAGAAAAAAAATATTATCCTCTTTATGAGGAAAGAGTAAATCGCCAATATCTTCCAAAGACTTTTAAGGAAACTGGTGGAATATTTGCAACAAAAAGGGAATTTTTGAGTGAAAATTCTAGAATGGGGGAAAATATAAACTTAATTGAATTAAGTCCTCATGAGAGTATAGATATTGACAATTATGAAGATTGGTGGGTAGCTGAAAGATTAATTAATAAGAAAAGAGTCGTTATAAAAACTGATGCGACTAATGAAATTGGCACTGGGCATATTTATCGAGGATTAGCTATTGCATCAAAGTTACCTAATCATGAAGTCCTTTTTCTTTTAGACGAAGATAAAAAATTAGGAATTGAGATTATTGAAAGCTATAACTATCCTTATCTAACTCATAAATCTACTAAAAATCATATTAATTCTGAATCTGATAATAGTAACTCTAATAATTTCAATTCTAATTCCAATTCTAATATTGATAATATTATTAATTCAGGTATTTTTATTGATAATAAGGGTGATGGAAATTATAATGATGATTTGATGGAAAAAATAAAAGAATATGATCCAGATATTGTAATAAATGATATTTTAAACACTAGCTATGAGTATATTTCTTTATTGAAGAAAAATAATTATTTTGTAGTCAATTTTGAAGATATAGGTGATGGTGCAAAGGTTGCAGATATTGTTTTTGATGCATTATATGAACATCAGATTCCTTCAAAAAATGTTTATTCTGGTTATAAGTATTATATTTTAAAAGATGAATTTTATTTTCAAAAACAAAAAGAAATTAAAAAACATGATAGTGTTAATGAAATTCTTCTAACTTTTGGTGGAACTGATCCTAATGATTTAACCCGTAAAACTTTAAATGCAATATTAAATAGTAAATACAATGGTATTATTACTATTATATTAGGTCTTGGATATAAAGATAAAAAAGGAATAAAAAAGGAATTTAATAAACATTCTAATGTAGAAATATTTGAGAATGTTAAAAATATTAGTGAGTACATGTATAAAGCAGACTTAATTTTTACATCTGCTGGAAGAACAATGTATGAAATAGCTAGTATTGGAGTTCCATGTATTTGTTTATGTCAAAACAATAGAGAATTAACACACACATTTGCTAATGCTAAAAATGGATTTATAAATTTAGGGCTTGGAAAAGACATTAATGAAGAGAAAATAATAGGTACTATGGAAAATCTTATTAATAACACTAATATAAGAATAGAAATGAATAAAAGAATGCTAAATATTGATTTAAAGCATGGTTTTGAAAATATAATGAATATTGTTAAAAATAAGTACAAAAAACATATTGATATTATTTCATATTGATATTATATATTAAAAGGAGATTTAAATGAATATATTCCAGAAAAAACCATTTTTGATAGCTGAAATCGGTGTAAATTATTATGATATTGCTCAAAAAGAAGATATTTCTAATATGGATGCAGCTAAATTAATGATTAAAGAAGCTAAATTAGCTGGAGCAGACGCTGTTAAGTTTCAAAGTTATAAGGCAGATACCATAGCTTCAAAAAATTCTCCATCTTACTGGGATACTAATGAAGAACCAACCACTTCTCAATATGAATTATTCAAAAAGTTTGATAGCTTTGGAAAAGAGGAATATATAGAACTTGCAAAATATTGTAATGAACTAGGAATATTATTCTTATCAACCCCATTTGATTTTGATTCTATCGAATATCTTGATGAAATAATGGATGTTTATAAGATATCTTCATCTGATCTTACAAATATTCCTTTCATTAGATCCATAGCTAAAAAGCAAAAACCTGTTATATTATCAACAGGGGCAGCTACTATTGAAGAAGTTAAATTAGCTATCAAAACTATTGAAAATGAGGGAAATAAAAAAATTGGCTTAATGCATTGTGTACTATCCTATCCAACTGAATATGAAGATTCAAATCTTTCAATGATTAAATATCTTAAAGACAATTTTAAAGATTATGATATTGGATTTTCTGATCATACTCGTCCTGATGATAAAATGCTTGTTCTTACAGCTGCATATTTATATGGAGCTAATATAATAGAAAAACATTATACTCTTGATAAAACTTTAAAAGGAAATGATCATTATCATGCAATGGATCCTAACGACATAAAAAAATTTAAAGAAAATATAGAGTTTATAAAATTGATAAATGGTCGTTATGATAAAGTTCCTCTTGAATGTGAAGGAGAATCTAGAAAACAAGCTAGACGTTCTATTGTAGCTAATCAGGATATATTGGCTGGTGAAGTTATAAATGAATCTATGTTAACATTTAAACGCCCTGGAACTGGGATATCTCCTATTGAATTAGATAAAATACTAGGAAAAAAATCAAAAGTAGATATTAAAGAAGATACTTTATTGAAATATTCTATGCTAGAATAAGAATTTGAATAAGTTGGATGAAAAGGAATTTTTTAATAGTATCTTTTATAAATAACTAATTTTATATTTATTTACATATTTTTAATTTATATCAGATATTAATATTAAATATCATATTAAATATCATTATAATATTAATATTACATATTAAAAATAATCAAACAAATTTTAAAAATAAATAGATTCAAATAAGGGAAAATCAGTCATGTCAAAAATTACACAAGAAAAACTAGAAAGGCCAGAAAAAACTATCAAAGAATTATGTGATATTATATTTTCTCTAGAGAAAAAATATGATTTAAATCATATGAAGATTCAAGGAGTTTACGCATGGCAACTAGTTAGAGTCTATGTTTATTATGAAATAGCTAGAAAAATTGGGGTTTTTGGATCACCTCAACAAGGAAAAGTGACGCTTAAAAATAAAATATTTTCATTTCTCCCTTTTATTAAAAATAGCTTGTTTTCAAACCCATTAAATGGTAAATATGATAAAGATGTTATAATCTTTGACCATCCTCGAAAAGTGAAACATAATGGAGATTATAAAGATATATACAGCTATTTTCTAGAAGATTATCTCAACGATTTTGGATATAGCTATGAGTTAATTGAAAGCCCTTATTTAAATAATCATCATGGAAAAAAAGGTAAATTCACTAAATATAATGATAGAATCCTTTTTGGTTCTTATATTCATAAGAAAAAAACCAATTTAAAACTTAAAACTTGTGAAAAGAATAAAATATACAATCTTCAAAGAGAACTTATATCTAATTTTAATATTGAAATTGATCTTTTTAATATATTTAGAAGTCATATTTTAGATTTTAAATATCAATATAACAAATATGATAAATTATTTAAAAAAAGAAAACCAAAATATGTTTTTGTTGTTGTTGCTTATGAAAATAAAGCTATGATAGCTACTGCTCATAATAATGGAGTTGAAGTAGTAGAATTACAACATGGAACTATTAGTGAATATCACTTAGGTTATAATTATCCAAATAAAGAGGATAAAGGTCTGGAATATTTTCCAGATAAAATATTAAGTTTTGGAGATTATTGGAAGGAAGTAGCTAATTATCCGATTAATGAAAAAAATATCATATCTATTGGATTTCCTTACTTAGATGAAACAATAAAATATCATATTAATAATCAAAAGTGTAAACAAATACTTTTTATTTCTCAGGGAGTTATAGGAAAATACTTATCTGAATTTGCATATGAGTTAGCTCAAAAGTTTGAAAAGATAGAGGGCTGTGATCAATATAACTTTATCTATAAATTACATCCTGGAGAATATTCAAATTGGGAAACTAATTATGATAGCTTAATGAAAGCTCAAAAATTAGATAATTTTCAAGTTATTGACAATAGTGAAATTTCATTATATGAGTTTTTCTCAAAAAGCGAGTATCAAATTGGAGTATTTTCAACAGCTATTTATGAAGGATTATTATTTAATTGTAAGACATTTATATTGGATTTACCTGGTGCTGAATATATGGATAGTTTAGTTGATAAAAATTATGTTATGAAAGTTAATGATGTTGATGAAATAATTAATTCTATTGATAATTTTAATATAACTGAATATGACAATGATTTTTTCTTTAAAAAATATAAAAAATCAAGTTTGGATAAATTTTTTAATAGATAAGCTTTTAATAGATATCTACTTAATAGATAAATATTTAATAGATTATTTTTTAATAGATAGTTCCTTGATAGATAAATTTTTAATTTTTAGATATAACTTTTAAATATAATTTCTAAATATAATTTGTAATATAATCATCTGATTTGAATAATTATAATGGATAATTGGATATAAAAATTCTAATTAAATAATATATTAATAGTTGTAATTGATACTGGTGAGTTAATGAATGAATATAAACGTTTTGTCCAGAGGATTGGGCTTGTTGGAATAACAAACATACTTATATCAATTAGTGGACTGATTTTTATTCCAATAATAACTAAAAACTTTTCAGTATTTGACTATGGAATATGGGCCCAAGTAAATACAACTATTGCTTTAATTCCAAATATAGCTAATTTAGGTCTTCCATATACAATGGTTAGATTTTTATCAGCTGAAAATGATAAATCAAAGATTAAAGAGTCTTTTTATTCTATGTTAGCTGTTGTTTTTGCTTCAAGCCTTATAATTTCACTCTTATTTATAATATTTAAAAATCCAATAGCTGACTCTTTATTTGGTGGAAATATTAATATACTCTATTTAGTATCAATTATTTCATTCTTTGCTTGTATGAATCTAATGATCATTAGTTTCTTTAGAACATTCCAGCAAATTAAGAGATACTCACTATTTTTAGTTTTACAAAGCTATATAGGAGTTCTTATAAGTTCTTATCTTGCATTATCTGGATACAATATTGAAACTGTAGTTCTTGGACTTCTTGTAGGGTATTTAACTGTATTTATTATAATGCTTTTAATGATTGGAGGATACCTTGGTTTAGCTATACCAAAATTTAAAAATCTTAAGGAAGAACTTGAATTTGCTATTCCTACAATTCCAAGTAATGTTTCATCATGGGTTGTTGATTCAAGTGATAAATATGTTATAGGGATTTTCATTGGTTCAGCTGCTGTAGGTTATTATTCACCAAGCTATGCTCTTGGAAGCATACTTCTAATGTTTTTATCTCCATTCGCTCTTCTTCTTCCAGCTGTACTTCCAAAATATTTTGAAGAAGGTAATTTAAAACAAGTAAACATTTTTCTTAAATATTCCATGAAATATTTCATGATAATAACAGTTCCTGCAGCTGTAGGACTCTCAATTCTTTCAAAACCAATATTGTTAATTATAACAACTCCTGAAATAGCTCTCAATGGATATTTAATCACACCATTCGTTTGTCTTGGAGCTATATTTATGGGAATGTATGGAATAACCAATAATATATTAATTTTAGAGAAAAAAACAAAGATTCTTGGTAAAATTTGGATTCTTGTAGGCTTTTTAAATCTTTTGTTCAATATAATTGCAGTTCCATTTATTGGAATTATTGGAGCAGCTATTGTAACTTTATTATGTTATCTTATTGCATTGTTGATCACTGTATTTTATAGTAGAAAATATTTAGAACTTCCTTATGATTATATTTCCATGATAAAGATAGCTATATCTTCAATTATAATGGGAATAGTTGTAGCTATAATTAATCCTAATGGTATATGGAATGTTTTAATCACAATAATTATTGGTATATTGGTATACTTCTTAGTTTTATTCTTAATAAAAGGAATAAACAAAGAAGAACTCAATTTTTTTAAAACTATGATTAATGAGAGTTAATTTTTAAAAAAAGTTTTACTTTTAAGTTAAATAACAAAGTGCTATGTTTTTTATATATAATTAATATTTGTGTTTCAAGCACATTTATCATCAATATAAAAATAAACATGAATTAACATATCTAAATTTAAAATTAGTTTGTATTTTTAATATTAATTTTGATTAATGGGTGTGTAGATTTGTTTTAATGTTCTATATGAATTATTAAATATTTTTTCTTTTTATAAAATTCTTTCTATAATAATTTAAATTAATAATATTATATACTTTATTTTAAATATACTTCATGAATTTCAATGCTTTTTAGAATATATTTAAATATTTAAAATATTGTTTTTTTACACTACATTTATATATTACTTATGATATATTAATATATATGAGTAAAACACAAAAAATACTGCATATTCAAGGAAAAACAATTTACATAGTTAAATCTATTGGAGGGTGGAGCTTAATGATAATGCCAGACGAAATATTATTAGATAACTACCACAACAAAGGAGGACATATTCACCCAGAACCAGAAAACCACAAAAAAGAAATAAAGATAAAATTCAATACACAAACTGAAAACTTGAATATAATTGTAACTCATATTAATCAAAATAAGAAAGTAATAATAAAAGAATTAATAAAGGAGTTGAAATAATGATTATAACCTTAATTAAAGAACAAACTACAAAAGAATACGATAAAAAAATGAAAGAAAAATACGGAAGTATGGAAAAACTAGAAACACTATTAGAAAAAACACCAAAGAATATATTATACGCTGATTTAGAAAACTGGAAACTATTATTAGAAAACCCTGAAGAACCTATAAGACAAGAAGAGATTATAATCACTGATAAAATAAGCATAGGAGAGAACGAAACACAGATATTAAATATAATTAAAAATGAAAAACCTAAAAGTATCCGAGAAATAGCTATTAAAATAAAAAAAGATCCAGCTAATATAACTAATAAAATAAATCTTTTAGCTGAAGAGGGTTTAATTAGTTTCAAAAAAGGATTAAAAAATAGTAAAATACCAGTTTTAAATTATGATAAAATAGAAATAGCTATCTAATGGAGATATTGTGATGGATGGAATGATTGAAGATATGATTAGGGAAGAATATAAACCAGTATTATTAAAAATAAAAGAATTAGAATGTGTACCAAAAGATATAAAGGAAGAAATAGAAGTATTATTAGAAAGAACAAGACAAATATACAATAGATATGGAAAGGAAATTGACTTTTAAATTAAATTCATAACATATTTTCCAAATTAAATATTTTGGAGTTGAAATAATGAAATCTGAAATTGCCCTTAGAAGTGAAGCTATGAAATTATTAACTAAAAATCTTGAAAAGTCGATGCTCTAAGATTCATTTCTAGCATAAAAAAAGACAATTTTGATTATACTGAATGGAGAAAAGATTTATGGAAAGATAAAACAATCGAAGAAATCCATGAATTAGCTGGAATATATAAAAATCATAAAAAATAATTATTTCAAAAAAATGAATCCATTTTGGATTACACAAAAAAACAATGTGGCATGTGTTTAAAGTTAGTAATAAAAACATAATTAAGCATTTGAATAATATTTTTGAATATAGGGAGCTTAATAAAGAAGAAATGAGTTTTAATCCGACGATTCAACTAATAGTAGAATCGTGTAATATTGCTATGTATTTTGTAAATATTCATGATTATGGAGAGTTAATTGAAAATACGTGAGCATATCTGCTAATGACTTATTTAAAGACCAAAATGGATTTATAAAGGAATCCTTTCTAAACTCTAAAAAAGGAGGTAGGCCTGAAAAATAGTATAATCTTGATGTAATCATAATTGTGAGGTATCGTGTGAACTTTTAAAAAGTAACAGAGTTTAAAATAGGGTTACTAATATTATAAAGCAATATATGGTGAAAGATTTCGTTCTTTGGAAAACTTAATAAAGAAGAAGTGAACTTTAGTCCGAACGATTCAACTAATAGTAGAATCGTTATAATTAACTAGATGTAGTTATAATATATAAAGAGATGAAAATGTTATAAAAGTTGTAGTTATATACTTACAGAGAAAATAAGACAACGTTATGAAATATTGTTAAATTTTATGGCAGCACAATTGATTATGATTGTTTGGATGAAATGAAAAATAACAAATCAGATAAAGAAGACTGCGTTTTGGTTAATAATTCTTTATCAAAGAATTAAATTCCTAATGATGCTAGTGAAATAACATTAATTTTATCTTTTCGAGTGTAACTTATTCCAGTACCTGTAATTATATTTAGTGATTTTGGTGGTTTAACTTTTGTTTTGTCTAATCTTGAAACCATTTTATGAAGGTTTTTAGCAGCTTCTTCAATCTGTCCAGTTCCAAGCTTAATTTCAAAAGCAATCCAATCTCCATTATATTTTTGCACAATAGTATCCACTTCTAAACCATATGAGTCTTGATAATGATAAACTTTAGCATCATTTGCTTGTGCATAAACTCTAAGGTCATGTATTACTAATGATTCAAATAAAAATCCTGTGAAATTAAGGTCATTGATTAAAGAGTCAAAATCAGCACCAAGTGCTGCCACTGAGAGACAAACATCTGTAAAATGACGTTTTGGTGTTTTACGTAATGATGCTGAGGAACGAATATGAGTATTCCATACGGGCTGTTCCTCAATAATCATCAAACGTTTTAATGCATCGAGATATTCATAAATAGTAGGACGAGAAAGATCAACATTTTCTTTTTTTTGAATATCTAATTCTAAAGTTTTAATATCTACTGTTGTTGAGGTGTTTCGGGCAATGGAACGTAGTAAGTTTTGAACTTTTACAGGGTTACGTTTCACATTCGAAACTCGACTTATATCTACTTCACAAAGCAAATCAATATATGCTCTATTCAAGTCAATTGATTGCCTTAATTTTTTACCTAATAATGTTGGAAATCCTCCTATGATTATTTTCTCAATAATAAACTCTAAGTCAGTTGGTTCATCTAAAACATCAATATCTTTTTTAGAATCAGAAAATAAAGTTTGCATACTGATTTTTCCTGATGAAAAACCTAATTCTTGCCATGTCATTGTTCTCATATCAAGATTGGTAAATCGTCCTGCTCCAGAATGCATTTTTATACTTTCTTCAGGATTTGCTGAACCAGTCAGAATAAATTGTGCTGACTGCCCCCTATTATCTACTTCGTGGCGAATGTAATTCCAAATTTTTGGTTGTTCTTGCCATTCATCAATTAATCGGGGTGTTTTGCCAATTAAAAGTCTTTTTGGTGAAGTTTCCATAAGTACAGGTACTTGTTCATCTTGATCAACATTTAATATACTTTTTGCAAATTGCTTTGCTGATTCTGTTTTTCCACAGGCTTTAGGGCCTCGTATAAGCACTGCTCCAGAGGCATCTAATTTTCTTTTAAGCTCTTTATCTGATATTCGATTTACATATTGCATAATTTTCATCTTACATATTTTAAGTATTTTATTTTACATATTTAAGGTTATTTATTTTACATATTTTAAGTATTTTATTTTACACATTTAAGATTTTTTGGTTTCATTAGTATATTAATATTTCGACTCAGATATCACAAAAGTATGTTGTTTTTATTAAATTTTATATTGTTTATTATTTTAATATATTTATGAGGTTGTAAATTTTTATAAGTTCTAAAAATTGTAAAAAATAAAGAAACCATCTGGGACTCCAGTTGTCTTTGAAGAAAATAAACGCGTAACTGACAGTATGATGATCAACATCGTATCGTATGATGATCGATTGGAGTACTGAGACATGAGAAATCTCAGGATTGGGGTTCAAATCTTTTTGATCTTATTTATTTTTGTTTTTATCAAATAGTTATATTAATAGTTTTAGAGAGTTATTCTAATTGATTTTATTTTGTTCAATGAATATTGGTCTAATGGGTTATATGGCTGATGAAATATTACAATAACATCTCAATTTTATATTAAAATTTTTTTTTATCTTATTTTTTAGTAATTTTTAATTTTAGTTTAATAAGTGGGCTAATTTTGGGAATTTTAGGTTTTAAGTGGTTGAAAAGGTGTATAACTATTTTATTTAGCTAATTATAGCTAATTATTTTTTACTTACTTTTAAATTATTTTTATTTTATATTATATTTTTTATGCAGGTAATTATTACTTTTTTTATAGTTTGTATTAATTATTATTAAATATGAATATTTAATGGAATGCTGTTTTCTATTGTATCTCATTTTTTTATTATTTTTTGTGATTGGTTTTTTTTGGAGGATTTTTGTTTGTTTTTTTCTTTTTTTGTTTGTTGTAGCTTGCTTTATGCCTCCAGATAAACACCATTGTATGTTCCTGTGGTTGTTATTTTTGGTTTATATGTGGCGTTGTTATCGCTGGATGCAGACAGAGAAACACCAGATGCGTATGTTCCTGTGATGTTATTGGCTTGGTTTATTGGTATTGTTATCGCTGTATGCAGCCAGAGCAACACCATAGTCTGTTCCTGTGATATCGTTAGGCTTTGGTTATATGTGGTATTTTTGCTGCTGTCTGCATACAGATAAACACCATTGCCTGATGTTCCTGTGAATTGTTGTGTAATCTTGGTTATATGTGGTATTGTTGCTGCTGTATGCACCCAGATAAACACCATAGTCTGTTCCTGTGAATTGTTGTATTGTCTTGGTTATATATGGTATTTTTGCTGCTGGATGCATACAGATAAACACCTCGTGATGTTCCTGTGATGCTGCATTGTCTTGTTTATATGATGTGTTGTTATCGCTGTCTGCATACAGAGAAACACCATTGCCTGATGTTCCTGTGATATCGTTAGGCTTTGGTTATATGTGGTATTTTTGCTGCTGGATGCATCCAGATAAACACCATCGTAGTATGTTCCTGTGGTTGTTATTTTTGGTTTTGGTTTATTGGTATTGTTATCGCTGTATGCATACAGCTCAACACCATAGTATGTTCCTGTGGATTGTTGTGTAGTTTCGGTTATATGTGGTATTTTTGCTGCTGTATGCAGACAGATAAACACCATATGTTCCTGTGATGTTGTTGTGTAGTCTTGTTTATATGGGATGTTGTTATCGCTGTATGCATACAGATAAACACCATAGTCTGTTCCTGTGATATTTTATTGGCTTTGGTTTATATGTGGCGTTGTTGCTGCTGGATGCATACAGATAAACACCTAGTGATGTTCCTGTGAGTTGTTGTATTGTCTTGTTTATATGGTTGTGTTGTTATCGCTTTATGCATCCAGATAAACACCATTGCTTGATGTTCCTGTGATGTTGTTGAGCTATTTTTTTTGGGTTTTTTTTCTTTTTTTATTAGTTGTTTTTTTATTGTTTGGGTGGTTTGTTGTTCTTTGTTTGGTGTTTTGGTTGTTTTGGTTGTTTTTTGTTTTTTTATTAGTTGTTTTTTGTTTTGTAGGTGTTTTATTGTTCTTTGTTTTAGTGTTTTGTTTTATTTTTATTCTTTTTTTATGGTTATTAGTTGTTTTTGTTCTTTTGTAGTGGTTTATTTTTGTTGTAGTTTCTTTGAGTATTTTTTTTGTTTATATATGGTGGTGTTTGATAACAGCTATTTTGTTTTTGGGGATATTGTGATTTTATTTTTTTTATTTTCGTTTTTTATATTCTGTATGTTTATGTTGTTTAGTTGTTATTTTTTAGTTTTTCTTATTATTTTTTTATTTTATATTGTTTGTTTTTTTATTTTTACTTAATTTTATTTTTTATTTAGTTTTTATTATATTATTATAATAGTTTTATATTATTTTAAGGTTTTATATTTGTTATATTTTGGTTTAGGGTTTTTTATTTATTTTTTTTAGTTGTTATTTTTTTATTTTGTTTTTTGTTCTTATTTTTGTGTTATTCTTGTTTTTCTTCTTTTTTTATTTTTTAAACAGCTATTTCACTATTTTTGCGGGGGGGGGGGGGTGGCTATTGTTTTTTCACTTTTTTGTAGTAGTAAGCTTTTTATAGTAGTTTTTTTATATTTATTATAAAAAGTGCATAGTGAGTGTTCATTTAATAGTGAGTGTTTTCTTATTGTTGTGCTTTTTTTTGTATAATTTTATAGGAGTGAGAATTGTTTATGTTTAAAAATAAGTTTTTTGTTTCGTTTGTGTTAGTACTAGCTTTTTTATTTTTGTTTAGTTTGTCTAGTGTTAGTGCAGGTGAGTATGATTTTAATAGTAGTAATACTACTGATGATTTTCAGAGTGTTATTGATACTGATGAGGATAGTGAGTTGATTATTAATTTGGATGATGATGCTAATTATACTAATCTGGGTCAGATTAATGTTACTCGTAATGCTACTATAGTTGGTAAGAACCGTAATGTTAATATTACTGGATCAGGAGGTGTTTTGTTTAATATTACGAATAGTAGTGTTCGTATTATTAATTTAACTATTACGGGCTTTGATACTTTTATTGTGTCTAACAGTAGTGATTTAACTGTTATTGATAATAATATTAATACTACTGGTATTAGTATTAATATTAGTAGTTCTGGTGGTAATTTATCGAATATAGTTATTGAGGATAATGTTATTGTTTCTGGTATTAGTAATAGTAATTATGGTGCTGTTTTTGTTAATGGTAATGGTATGGCTATTTCTTTTGTTTCTTTTATTAATAATAGTATACTTGGTAATGGTTCTAGTAATTCTAATGGTGTTCGTATTAATTCTAAGGGTATTAATAATTTGATTTTTGATGACAACAACATCACAGGAACATCACGAGGTGTTTATCTGGGTGCATACAG
>NPIE01015054.1_pt4 | contig 22972 bp, 21 predicted proteins | sample 8637661 | NCBI WGS metagenome assembly NPIE01 (sample SAMN07420842, study PRJNA396082) | bioreactor metagenome | isolation source: sample BA12 brine-fed electro-methanogenic bioreactor BA | place: Japan: Kochi | collected 2016-12-09
GATTTTGAATTTACCGTTGACACCATCACCCGCTTTGAACCGGCAGCGCTTGATGAGAATTTCTACAAAACAGTTTTCCCCGACCAGGAATTCAAGGAAGAAAAGGAATTCAGGGAGCGCCTGGCCAGAGAGCTGGAAGTTTCTTTCGCACAGGAAAGCGACCGCCTCTTCATGCGCCATACCGCCGACAAACTGATCGATGATTCAGGCATTTCCCTGCCGGATGAATTTATGAAAAGATGGCTCCGTGAAAGTGGCGAATCCCAGGTAAGTCCGGAAGATGTTGAAAAACACTACGGCGAGTATGCCAGGGCCCTGAAGTGGCAGATCATTGAGAGCAAGATCATGGAAGATCATGAGATCAAAGTAGGCCCCGAAGAGGTCAGAGAACACATCATGGGCTATTTCAAAGCACCCGGAGATGTGGATGAAGAAACCCAGAAACGCCTGAACGAGATCGTGGACAATATCATGCAAAACCAGGAAGAGGTCAAAAGGGTGTACGAACAACTACTGGATCAGCGCATGCGCGACTTACTGAAATCAACGGTGAAACTCCGCAACAAGGAAGTCAGTTATGATGATTTTATTAAATTAGCCTCAGAAACCAATTAAAAATTATCCCATGGACCCGAACGAATTTAAAAAATACGCAACCAAACACAGGGGGATCAGCAGTGTCACCCTCGACAATTATACCTCAGTTTACGGAAACTATATTTCCCCGACCATTATTGAGGAACGGCAGATGAATATCGCTACCATGGATGTATTTTCACGGCTGATGATGGATCGCATCATCTTCCTTGGAGTCCCCATCAACGACTATGTAGCCAACATCATCCAGGCACAATTGCTTTTCCTCGAATCATCCGACTCGGGAAAAGACATACAGATCTACCTGAACACTCCCGGTGGATCGGTCTATGCCGGTTTAGGCATTTATGATACCATGCAGTATATTGCCCCCGATGTTGCCACGATCTGTACAGGGATGGCAGCCTCGATGGGAGCAGTCCTGCTTTGCGCCGGAGAAAAAGGCAAACGCACAGCCCTGGCGCATTCAAGGGTCCTGATCCACCAGCCCATGGGCGGAGCATCCGGACAAGCCTCCGATATCGAGATCACGGCAAGGGAAATACAAAAACTCAAAAAGGAACTTTACGAGGTCATTGCACACCATTCCGGACAGAAATATGACAAGGTGTGGGAAGACGGCGATCGTGATTTCTGGATGACGGCTGAAGAAGCAAAGGAATACGGAATGATCGATGAAGTACTCCTGAAGAACAAAAAATGATCTCTTGCGTATAAGGCATAACAGAAGGACAAACGCAAATGGCAAAAGAAGTTGACAGGTGTTCGTTTTGCGGCAGAACCAAAGCTGAAACCAATGTACTGATCGCAGGCCTTGAAGGTCATATCTGCGACCTATGTGTTGAGCAGGCCGTCACGATCGTGCGGGAAGAGCTGGGATCGAAACACGAACTGCGGCTTGGGGATATCAAGCTCCTCAAACCCGCGGAGATCAAGAACTACCTGGATCAGTACGTGATCGGGCAGGAAGAGGCCAAACGCGTTCTTGCCGTTGCTGTTTACAATCATTACAAAAGGATCACACAACCCCCATCGAAAGATGATGATGAGGTTGAGATTGAAAAATCCAATATTGTTATCGTGGGAGAGACCGGGACCGGGAAAACCCTGCTTGCCAGGACGATTGCCCGTATGCTGCACGTTCCTTTCTGCATAGCCGATGCTACCGTGCTCACGGAAGCCGGATATGTGGGAGAAGATGTTGAAAGCATCCTTTCCCGTCTCCTGCAAGCTGCTGATTACAATGTGGCGGCAGCTGAAAAAGGCATCATCTTCATCGACGAGATCGACAAGATCGCCCGGAAGAGCGACAATCCCAGCATCACGCGCGATGTTTCCGGTGAAGGGGTGCAGCAAGCCCTGCTCAAACTGCTCGAAGGTGCCGACATCAACGTGCCGCCACAGGGCGGACGCAAGCATCCTGAACAAAAAATGATCCAGGTGAACACCCGGAACATCCTGTTCATTGCCGGTGGAGCCTTCAATTCCATCGACAGGATCATCGGCTCCCGCCTGCAAACCAATATGATCGGCTACAGTGCCGATAAGGGCAAGGATAAGATCGACAAGAACAATATGTTGCAGTATATCGCCCCCGGCGATCTTAAAGAATTCGGACTTATTCCGGAGATCGTCGGCAGGCTGCCCGTGCTCACCTTCCTCAACCCCCTTGAAAAGGATGCCCTCAAACGGATCCTCACCGAGCCAAAGAACTCCCTGGTCAAGCAATTTAACAGGCTTTTTGCCATGGATAAGATCAATCTTTCGTTCGAAGAAGAGGCTCTGGATTTCATCGTTGAAAAATCAGTGGAATTCAAGCTCGGAGCCCGTGGCCTCCGGTCGATCATTGAGGCTATTCTCACCGATGCCATGTTCGACCTTCCGTCGAACGGCGACATCAGCGACCTGCGCATTACCCGCGAATACGCCGAGAGCAAGATCAAAAAATCGGGTATTTCCAGGCTGAAAGTGGCCTGACCACAGCTGCTCGCTGCCAGGTCATCCTGAATATTCTTCCCCTATTCATCCCAGGGCATATACAGTATTGCGCTTCAAATTCGTTAACTTTACAATTGCTTTAGGCATAAAACTTGTTTCGGAACGAATATGAAAAAGACGGTACTTTTCCTGTTCATCCTGCTTTTTACCCTTCCGGCCCTGGCCCAGCGCGAGCCAATGGACCGCATCGTGGTGCAGGCCAGGATCTACGACGGGGATACCATTGCGGTAATCCCGCTCAGGGAAGTAGCGATCTATTCTTTCCGCCCCCCGAAAAACAAACGCCAGGCGCGCCGGACCAGCCGCCTGATCCGAAATGTGAAAGCCGCCTACCCATATGCCAGGCTTGCAGGGATAAAACTCAAGGAATACGAGGCCATCCTTGCAGGGGTTGACGATAAAAAAGAACGAAGGAAGATCATGAAGCAGGCAGAAGACGAGCTGGAAGAAGAATTCGGGGATGACCTCCGCGATCTTACCTTTTCGCAGGGAAGGATCCTGATCAAACTGGTTTACCGGGAAACAGGCAATTCTTCCTACGAATTGGTGGCTGAATTACGCGGTAAATTCAGGGCTTTTTTCTGGCAGGCCTTTGCACGTGTTTTCGGGTTTAACCTTAAAAATGAATACGATCCCGAAGGGGAAGATGCAGAAATCGAATTTATTGTGAGAATGATCGAGGCAGGGCAGCTATAAGCATTTCCCTTATTTACCACGCCCCTGCAATACAATGAGCGCCGTGTAAATCATGATCTTAAAGTCCATGGCCAGCGACATATTCTCAATGTAAAGCAGGTCATATTTCAACCGTTCGATCATCTCATCCACGTCGGAGGCATAACCATATTTGACCTGGCCCCAGGAAGTAATGCCGGGTTTGACCTTGTGCAGCAGGCGATAATGCGGAGCCTTCTCCACGATCCTGTCAATATAGTACTGGCGCTCAGGGCGGGGACCCACCAGCGACATATCGCCCTTCAATACTGTATAGAACTGCGGGGTTTCATCGAGCCTGACCTTGCGGAGGAATTTGCCAAAACGGGTAATGCGGGGATCATCATCGGAAGATAACTGCGGACCGGCCCTTTCAGCATCCTTCACCATGGTGCGAAACTTATGCATATAAAACGGTATGCCGTTGATCCCCACTCTCTCCTGGGAATACAATATGGGGCCACGGGAAGAAAGCATCACCCCGATGGCTACGAAAAGATAAACCGGTATCAGTATGATCATTGCCAGCAAGGATGCCACAATGTCGATGATCCGCTTGATCGATTGTTGCCAAACCGGCATGAGGTCGGGTGTGACCTGGATCAGGGGAGTGTGAAAAACAGAGGTCATCTTAACTGATCCCAACAGGATATCCTGCATATCCGGGATCACCTTGATCACAACATTGGTATCCTCGAGCAGGGTAATGATCTTTTCGATGGTATTCCGCTCCGAGCGCTCAATGGCAATAACCACCTCCTCCACCTGGTGGTCCCTGATAATTTTTTTCAGGTCAGTATAACTTCCAAGGTGAGGAATGTACTCCTTGATCTTGTATTCCTTGTAATCATGAACATTCACAAAACCGATGAACTTGTTCCCCGATGATTTTTCCTGACCTTCGATATCCTTGTAGATCCCGAGGGCATTTCCGTTGCTTCCGACGATGATGGTATTAAACCCAATGATCTTTTTATGGATCCTGCGAACCGTATATGAGGTCAACAACAGGCGGAAGGAATAGGTAAAGAAAAAGTGCAGCCCGAAAAGGGTGAGGAACGACTGATAATATGAACGGTAGGTTGCGATCTGGTCGTCGAGGATAAGCACAAAGAAAATGAAGGTAACCCCGATCAAGGTGATCAGCAAAGTTTGACCGAATTCTTTCAGTCGTGATTTTCGGTAGATCCTGCGGTAGGTGCCGATCATGGCGTAGAGCAGCAGCCAGAACACCGGAACAACAGCAATACCTATGAAGAAATTCCGGTCGTGAAAAATATGCTCCAGTTCACTGAAGGTGTAAACATCGAAAGAATACTTACGAAAAAAGAAGAAAAGGCTCCAGGCTATGGCAGCCGACAGCAAGTCAAGAAACACATACTTAAAAACCTGTAGGCTTTTATTCATAAGCTACTGTTTAACGTGAATCAGTTTAACATTGTCGATTAATATCCTGGGCTCATCCACACCTGATTCCTTTATCGATCCGAAAAAAACATTGAAATCAACAGCATTGGAAATTGAGCTTACACCGGGGGTCAGGTTTACATATATCTTGTTCCACTCATCAGAGGGGTTCATGTTCAGTACGGGCTGCTGAATGATCTGGGAAAAGGTTCTGGCATAAAACCCGGCAGTGAAGTAATTGTTGTTCTTATAATCCACTTCCAGGAATACCGATCGTCCGATCTGAGGGAGCACGAAACCATCATCATTGCCAACATTGGTGGCAACATCAATGATATTTTTTTCTTCGGTCAGGATCATCAGCCCTGAATATTTGCTGTAGCTGCTCAGGAAAGCTTCCGGGTTATTGGCCGGTTCAGTCCGCGTGATATCCGTGAGGCTTTTGCTTGTACTGTCGAGGGAGAGACTGGGGTCCTCGAAATCTTCCATCCAAACGAATTCAAGGTTATCGTAAAAGCTTGTAGTGATGGTATAGGGAATTGCCTCATTTCCTGTAAACAGGGTATCCTGCCCCAGATTTACTTCCTCCCCTTCCACCAGCATCACATCTTGCACAATGGGCTTATAAAAAGGATAGACCGTACGAAGTGCCGCGATCCCGTTGAGCTTGATACCCGGATCGATCCTGACCTCCGTCAGTCCTTTTTCCAGTACGGGAAATACAGCGGGGAGCTCGTATGCTCCGATCGCCTGGTTATTGATATACACCCAGGCATCGGTAATATTATGGGTGGGGGCGCCTTCTGCTTCGTAATCCGTGACCAGTGAGATGGAATCGATGCGGATGTAGGCCGGGACGGTCTGATCGCCTTCAAATTTTTGGCACGAAGCTGTAAATAACGCTGTAAACAACAGACTTGAAAGAAGAACCGTAAAGCGTAATTTATTCCAGGACATGCAGGCTTAATTTGAGTAGGCTATTTTAATAATTTTTAACGTATATCCGGGGGCAATATTGTATCCAAATATCGCCTCCTGTATTATTTAGACTGCATGTAAATTAAAGGTTGCTCGGGTTCATGCTGAGTTTTTCAATAATGCGATGAGCAACATCCAGGGCATGGTATCCGTCATTGATGGTTACGGGGGGTGTTGTGTCGTTGACAATGGCCTCGTAAAAGGTTTCAAGCTCTGTTTTTATGGCATTGAGCGGTTTCACTTCGGGCTTGTCGAAGAGCACCTGCTTCGGGGCTTTTCCTTCTCCGAGTTCCATGATGACAGCATAGGGATCAGCCTTTTCAGGATCCACGTCTTTCATTTTCAGGATCTCTGCTTCCTTGTCGAGGAAATCAACGGAGATGTAAGCATCCTTCTGGAAGAAGCGCGACTTGCGCATGTTCTTCATACTGATGCGGCTGGCCGTCAGGTTTGCTACGCATCCGTTGGTAAATTCAATGCGTGCATTGGCAATGTCGGGGGTCGGGCTGACCACCGAAACTCCACTGGCACTGATGCGATGAATATCGGATTTCACAACACTGAGCACAATGTCGATATCGTGGATCATCAGGTCAAGCACCACGGGAACATCGGTCCCACGCGGGTTGAATTGTGCCAGGCGATGCGTTTCGATGAACATGGGTTGTTCGAAATATGGCTGTGCCGCCAGAAATGCCGGGTTGAATCGCTCGACATGGCCAACCTGCACCTTGATATTGGCCTCCTCCGACAGGGCGATCAGTTTGCGGGCTTCCTCCAGTGTGGTTACCACCGGTTTCTCGATAAATACGTGCCTGGTCTTTCGCAGGGCTTCCGAGGCACATTCAAAGTGCGAAACGGTCGGGGTGACAATATCGACCACATCCACGGCTTCGATAAGCTCACTAACGGATCTGAATGACGGGATCCCGAATTCCTTTTCAACCCTGGCGGCATTCTCTGCATCAGGGTCATGAAAACCGCAAAGTTCATAATCGGGGATCTGCTGTATGCATTTTATGTGGATCTTGCCCAAGTGGCCTGCTCCGAGTACGCCAATTTTTAACATGCCTTAAAATTTTTGCAAATGTAATTTTTTTCAGGGAACCCCATGGCTGAAATTACTATTTTCGCACAGCATGATCGATAGCTACAAACACAAAGGACTTCGTAAGCAACTGGTCGATACCATCCGGAAAAAAGGGATCGTCGATGAAGGTGTTCTGGAAGCGATCGGAAAGATCCCGCGCCACCTCTTCATGGACTCATCATTTCTCGAGTTCGCCTACCAGGATAAGCCCTTCCCCATCGGGTCAGGGCAAACCATTTCGCAACCGTATACAGTAGCTTTTCAAACCGAGCTCCTTGAAGTGAAACCCGGTGAAAAAGTACTGGAAATAGGTAGCGGTTCCGGATACCAGGCCTGTGTTTTGGAAGAATTGCACGCCAAAGTCTTCAGCATCGAACGCCAGAAAAAGCTCTACCAGAAAACCAAGAAGTTCCTGGCCGGGATGGGATACAAGGTGAAGCTTTTTTATGGTGACGGATACAAGGGTTTGCCTGCTTTTGCCCCTTTCGACAAGATCCTGATCACCGCCGGTGCCCCGAAACTGCCTGATGAATTAGCGGATCAGCTCAAACCCGGGGGAATGATCGTGGTACCTGTCGGCAAAGGCGGTGTGCAGGAAATGATGCGGTATATCAAGGAAGACGACGGAAAGCTTAAACAGGAAAACCATGGCAGTTTTCGTTTTGTTCCCCTGCTAAGAGAATTGGCCGATGATTGATCGCCTCCCGCTTAAAATATGGCTTCTCCTCATCCTGCTCTGCTGTTTTGCAGCAACAGATACTTTCGCCCAGGAATACCGCATCGGTTCTTCTGAAACCCGCCTGGTTTTCAAGGCCGACAAAAAGATATTTCCATGTAAATGGCGCAGAAAAAGGGTACAGGCAAGTGCAAGCCCCATAAAGCAGGAAGAGATCCAACGCAGCCGCGATGCCATGGAACGCGCCCTCTCACGATATCCCCGGTCCCTGATCACAGAAAACCTCGATGTGATCTATATGGTCAGGAGCATGAAATTCTTTGGTTTGGATTACGGAGGAACCTATTTCAGGAAACGGATCTACCTGGCCAACGATGGTGTTAAAAACGGCTATACCGATGCATATTTAGAGGGAAAGTTCCATCATGAATTTTCCAGTATCCTGCTGAAAGCAAACGCGAATAAATTTGACAAAAAGGCATGGAAGCAAAACCTTCCGGAAGATTTCCGGTATGGAAAGGGGGGCAGGGAGGCCCTGAAAACTGAACATACCAGCCTCCAACTGGAACCCGCCCTGTATAGCAGTGGTTTTCTGAATGTTTACTCCAAAGCTTCCCTGGAGGAGGATTTCAATTGCTACGCAGAAAACCTTTTCCTGTCGGATGAAGCTTTCTGGCTGGCCTGGGAAGAGAGTGAAATTATCCGGAATAAAACCAGCATCATCATCGATTTCTACCGACAACTTAGCCCCGTTTTTACCCTGGAATACTTCCGGAAACGGAATAAATAAGCAAATGAGTTCCGGGTGCCGCCCCTCGACAGAGCCCGGGGTGACAAAAGTGCCGAGTGCCGTTTCAAATTCATAATCAAAAAAAAGGCTTGCGTATTGGTGTATACACAAGCCTGTCAAACCCGGTTCGAACATCCGGGCCAGTTTTACAGAAATTACGTAAAAAAGTCCACCAATACAGTGGACTTCCTTACAGGATATTGTTGCTATTTACCCGTGACTGTGACAGATGTAACAGCCGTAAAGCTTTCATTTACATGAACTCCCGATTTCACATTTCCCGTAATGGCAAATGTCCATGTACCTCCCAATTTGGGGAAATAATTTGAGAAAGTGAAAGGAGAATTTGTGGTAACGATCTGTCCGCTGCCAACGTATTCCTCGCTTCCCAGACCACCCGGATATGTAACGATGACTTTGATCATTTCCCAATCGTCGGTAACGCAGGTAATGTAGAAGTCAAGCAGTTCGGTGCCACCATTCTGCACGATCAGATAGGTCGGTGAGAATACAGGAGTATACGCAGTGGGGGTAGGCGTTGGTGTTGGATCATCGTCATCATCGTCCTTTTTACAGGCAGAAAAGATCAGGGCGGTGCTGACAAGTACGATGCCCAAGAGGTAAAAGAATTTACTTTTTTTCATAATTTCCATTTTAAGGTTAAGACTCCAAATGATTATTTGCAACCAAATATAAGGAATATTGCTTCTAAAAATCAAATAAAAAAATATTATTTACGTTAGCTATCCCGTCATCAAAGCCGATTTTCGGTGAAAACCAACATGCATCTCACCTAATTAAGAAACATAGTAGGTTGATTTTTATATAATTAGACACACTATTTGTATCCATTATAAAAACCTGGCAAAATTGTTGTATCTTTGTCCCCACATTTAAAAAACAGAACATTCATTAAAAAACTAAATCACAAGCGATTATGAAAAAGACAATGTATTTATTCGGGATGTTGCTCCTGGCCGGTGCCATGGTATTCACTTCCTGTAAAAAAGACGAAGAAGAAGAACCAACGGTAGATCTTACACCTATACTGAACTTTATCGGTGGAGCCGGATATACTGATACCGACGTTACCCTTGCTCCCAGCAGCACATTCAAAGTTGGGATCAATGCGGAAGAAAATGCCAACTCAAAAAAGAACATCGAGACTTTCAAAGTTGTGCGTACATTTAACAATGTTCCCACCACTGTTTTCGAAGACAATAATATCGGCGACCCCACCTACACCTGGGAGCAGGACCTCGTTGCCAACACACAATCAGGTGTGGAACGCTGGACATTCACGGTTACCGACAAAGACGGGGAGAGCAAACAGCTCGTGCTGAACATTACTACTGTACCCACCGTTACCGCTTATAAGAATGTCACCATGGGTTCGTTCAACGATCCCACTTACGGCAGCTTCATGGCCAGCGCAACCGGAACGGTACTGACCAAGGCTGAAGCATCGGCCGACCAGGCTTCCGTTGACTTTGCTTTCTACCTGGGTGCTGTGAATAAATCCACCTTCGGAGCTCCTTCAAATGATGATGTAAAAGCTGTTTTCGAACTCACAGGCGCATGGACCGTTTTCAATGAAACCCTCTTTGAAATGACCAGCATCAGCGCAGCTGATTTCGATGCTATCGGCGACACCTACGATTTCCCTGCCTTTGCCGGAACGGAAGACGACATTAACAACCTCGAAGCTGAGGATGTTGTTGCTTTCATGACCGTTGATGGAAAACACGGGCTGATCAAGGTAAACGGCATCAATCAAAAAGGCGATATCATCAACATCGATGTGATCGTTGAAAACTAAGAAATACCAAATAAAAAAAAGGGTGTTTGATTCAAACGCCCTTTTTTTATGCCCTGAAAATATGTTTAACCGCTCACTTTGCTGATCTCATTCAGTTTTTCTTCCATACTTAGCTTGCCATCGATCCAATGGATCTCCACCCCTCTTTTTTCCATCCTCCGGAACCAGGTCATCTGCCGTTTGGCAAACTGGTGTATGGCCGAATTAAGGCGCTGGAACATATCATTATAGTTGATCGCACCCCGAACATGCTGAGTGAGGTATTTGTATTCCAGTCCGTAAAATTCAAGCTCCTCCGGGCTGATGCCACGGTCGAGCAGGCTGCGGATCTCATCCAGCATGCCCTCATCCAGGCGTTGCTTCAGGCGCCGGGTAATCCTGGAGCGGATCTCCTCCCTGGGCAGGGCAATACCAAACACCGAATGCCGGATACGGACAAGTTCATCATGAACAATACTTGCCGACTGCCCGGCCGTTGCGATCTCAATGGCCCTGATCATCCGCTCCCGGTCTGTAGAGTCGGTAATATTGTGCAATTCCCGCAGTGTTCCCAACCGCTCCCTTAACGCCTTATCCGGCAATTGGTCGAGTTCGGCCCTCAGTTGCTTATTTTCCGGGGCATCTTTCATGCTGTAGGCCAGTATCACCGATTCCAAATACAGGCCTGTTCCACCGCATAAAATGGATCTTTTGCCTTTCTGAATTATTCCCCGAAAGGCCTCCACAAAATCTTGTTGAAAGCGATACACATTGTATTCTTCCCCAGGGTCTACAATATCGATCAGGTGGTATGGCACTGCTTTCCCATCAATGATGTAATCATCAAGATCTTTGCCGGTGCCCAGGTCCATGCCGCGATATACCTGCCGGGAATCGGCACTGATCACTTCTCCATTGATCTCAAGTGCCAAGCTGGCGGCAAGGCCGGTCTTGCCGGTGGCCGTGGGCCCCAATATGGTGATCAGTTCATCTTCCATGGGCTGCTTTCTGATAGTTTTCTTCGATCTCAACCAGGATATTCCTGATCCGGTCCAGGGTATCTGTGCCAAGCTCGTCAAAAGAGAATCCTTCTTTCGGGAACCATTCTTCCCTGGCAATCTCCGGATGATATCGTGCAAAATATTCCATCAGGCCATCTTCATCCCTGAATCCTGCCTGTTTTTGTTCAGATTTAAGGAATTGCAGGATACGGAGTCCGTCGATACGATCGCGGCAGGCCCTGGCAAAACGCTCCCGGGTGCGGGCATTTTCGCGCAGGGGCTGCCAGATATGCTGTATTTTCAAAACATTTACCAGGAAATCATCCATCGGGGTTTTTCGATCCTCTTCAAAGAGTTCGGGAAATAAGCGATAGGTTTCAGCCACACGATCGAAAAGGGAAGGATGATACACCGGGTAACTGTCCCAATCACCCAGATTCCCCTTGATCATGGCAGGACCCGTTCCAAAGAACACCCGGTCGGAAAAGCGCGCAGCAGGGTACACTTTATGGGTATTCCAGGTCAGCAACTTCCCGTATTTCACCAGTTTCTGGAGAAAGTAAAAGTCCTCCCCGCTTTTCTTCGGGCTCATCCCTCCTATCGCATCGTATGCTTTTACCGGAACGGCCATGGCTGAACCCAGTGCCGTGAAACAATAGGGGTTCCCGATCCGCCAGAGGTTTACCGCGTAATGCCGCATGTAAATCTCATATCGCAGCATGGCCCGGTCTTCCGCATCGCGGCCACTCCGTTTGTGGTAATAAGGCACCGACAGGCCAACCGCCTCAGGATGCTGCCCAAAATTTTCTGCTATCGAACGAAAATAACCTTCATCAAATGAAGTATCGCCATCAAGGCTGAGGATGATATCCCCGCTTTCCGCATTTTCCAGCACAGCATCCATGACTGTTTTCCGGGCCCATCCTACCCCCAGATTCTTGCCTTTCCATCCCCTGCCGGGGGAAGAACGGTCGATCAGCCTGAAGGGAAAGTCACATTCCTTTTTCAAAAAATCCATGGACTGCCCGTTGCGCTCACACAAGGGTTTTTTGCCGGGATCGTTCCACCATGGTTCGGGTTGGTTCACACAAAAATATACCGTGAACGGCACCTCTTTCTGCTTTCGAATATCGCTCAGGAGTAGCGGAAGATGCTCCCCCTCATCCAGGAGCGGAATGGCAATATGCATGTGAACCGACTTCATTTTCAGGCTTCAATATTCGTTATTTTTACGTTAAATACCCTGACTGTTCATCCGGTTCCCGGAATATTTTCTATTTTTGAAGTAATTTAAAACACTTCTAAATAAGGAATGATGGAAATGAACGAAGTGCTGGAACGATTGCCGAAGCATCTGCTCGACCTGGTGATCGATCAGCCATACAATGAATACACTGCGCAGGATCATGCCTTATGGCGATACGTAATGCGACAAAATGTCCGCCATTTGGGGGAGGTTGCCCATGGTTCCTACCTGGAGGGATTAAAGAAAACCGGCATCAGCATTCATCGCATTCCGCATATGTATGGGATGAACCGCATATTGAAAGAGATCGGATGGGCCGCCGTGGCCGTTGACGGATTCATCCCCCCGGCAGCCTTCATGGAATTCCAGGCGTACAATGTGCTGGTGATCGCTGCCGACATCCGGCCCATCAGCCAGATCGAGTATACACCCGCACCCGACATCATCCACGAAGCCGCCGGACATGCCCCCATCATCGCCGATCCGGAATATGCTGAATACCTCAGGCTGTTCGGTGAGATCGGCAGCAAGGCCTTTTCTTCGGCATCCGATTTCCGCCTTTATGAAGCCATCAGGCACCTGAGCATTCTCAAGACCGATCCCTATTCCACAGCAGACGACATCCGCGCAGCGGAAGAAAAAGTGGTGAGCTGTGAGCAGGAGATCACTGATGCATCGGAAATGTCGCTGATCCGCAATCTGCACTGGTGGACAGTGGAATACGGCCTGATCGGAGACCTCGGCAAGCCGAGGATCTACGGAGCAGGCCTGCTCTCCTCCATCGGGGAAAGCATGAGCGCCCTGAAAGATGATATAAAAAAGATCCCCTACGATATCAATGCGGTAAATTATAGTTTCGACATCACCACCAAACAGCCCCAGCTCTTCGTTACACCGGATTTTGCCCATCTGACCGCAGTGCTCCGTGAATTTGAAACCTCTATGGCCCTGACCCGCGGGGGAAGTTATGGCCTGGCAAAAGCCATTTCGTCTGAAAACCACGCTACGGCAGAGTACAGCTCAGGGCTGCAGGTATCCGGGATATTCAGCCGCTACATTGAAGAAAACGCTAAGGTGGCCTACCTTCAGACCAAGAGTCCGACAACATTGAATTACCGCAACAAACAGCTTCCCGGGCATGGTAAAGATCATCATCCGGATGGTTTTGGTTCCCCTGTCGGGAAGATCAGGGGGATATCGGAACCTCCGGAAAGGCTTTCGGAAAATGACCTGGCCCGGAACGGGATAAGCATCGGGGAAGACTGCAGTCTGGAATTTGAATCAGGAGTGAAGGTGAGCGGCACGCTGAAAGATATTCTATTCAGGGATGGGAAATTGCTGTTGTTGAGTTTTACGGATTGCAGGGTAAACTTCCGCGACGAAATCCTTTTCGATCCTGCCTGGGGAATATACGACATGGCCGTGGGTTCGGAGATCACCTCCTGTTATAACGGACCTGCCGACCCGGATGCCTATGGCCTTCGGTTTCCGGTACCTAAGGAAAAGACGCACAAGATCGTGCATGAAGAGAAACAAAAACGGCTATTCAGGATGTACCAGGAGGTCCGCGATATGCGGGAAACCAACAAGGCTGATGCCGACCTGGATTGCATCATCCAGACCCTGATCACCGACTACCCTGATGACTGGCTGCTTACGCTGGAGATCCTGGAGTTTGCAATAAAAACTAAGGATGAGGAGATCATGGCCATGGCTGCTGCATACCTGGAAGAGATCAAGAAAGCCTATCCGGAATACAGCCACCTGGTCGAGAACGGCATCGGGCTTTAGAGCGGCTTTTTCAGATCAAAGATGGCATCGCCAAAGGCTTCACAATAGTGATCGCCCCCCAGACGGCCCACCAACCTGATCTTATTGGGATCGATCCGTCCGTCCTTATCCAGCACTTCATCGCTGACATGCATGAGCAGGATCTCACAGATCACCAGGTTTGCCGAGCCACCAAGGTCGCTGGTCTCGATCACCTGGCGCACCTTGCATTCGAACTGCACCGGTGATTCCTTTACACGAAATGGCCTTATACTCTCAGAAGCTTCCATAGTCAAGCCCGATTCCAGGAACTCATTCACGCCCCGTGGAAATTCAGCACTGCTGGCATTGGCTTTCTCAACGATCTCCCGTGTCACAACGTTGATCACTACTTCCGGGACTTCCTTCACATTCTCATAAGTATGCTTGGTGGTATTGTCCCTGCCACGCCGCGACGGAGAAAAGATCAAAGTCGTTGGATTTACACCGAAGGCATTGAAAAAGCTAAAGGGGGAAAGATTGGGGTTCCCCTGTTTATCGATGGTGCTGGCGAAAGCGATCGGCCTCGGGCCTATGGCGCCGAGCATTAAGTGATGCAGTTTCGGGACTGGATAGGATTCAGGATTGATCTTCATGCTTAGTGTGTTTCTTTTGCCGGTAATATGGTGGTGGAAGATTCTCCAAAACCGATCCGGAAATGTTCATTCCGGGCACCCCCCCGCATGATCACGGTATCGTGGTCCTGGATGAATTTACGCTCAGTACCATCATTCAATTTTATGGGCTTGGTTCCTTTCCAGCTAAGTTCGAGCATGGATCCGAAAGAATCGGGGCTCGTACCGCTGATGGTTCCGCTGCCGTACATATCGCCGGGATTTATGTTGCATCCGTTTACCGTCTGGTGAGCAAGTTGCTGGGCCATGTTCCAGTACATGTATTTGAAATTGGAGCGGCAGAGCAGGTTTTCCGTGCCTCCTTCCGGTTGAAGGAAAACTTCCAGTTGGATATCAAAACTTTTCTTTCCCTTCGACTGCAGATAAGGCAATACCGGGGGATCCTGTTTTGGCCCGTCGACCCGGAAAGGTTCCAGGGCTTCAAGAGTAATGATCCAGGGAGAGATCACGGAACCGAAGTTTTTGCCGAGGAAGGGCCCCAGGGGCACGTATTCCCATTTCTGTATATCCCTCGCCGACAGATCGTTAAACAATACCATCCCAAAAATATACTCTTCCGCTTTTTCCACGGGAATGGGATCACCGAGTTTGGTAGGCCCGGAAGTGATAAAAGCCATTTCCAGTTCAAAATCGAGCAGGCGGCTGGGACCGAAAGAAGGCAATTCGGCATCATCGGCCTTCGTTTGCCCCATCGGCCTGTGAATGTTTGTGCCGGAAACAACAATGGAAGAACTGCGGCCGTGATATCCTACAGGGATATGTTTCCAGTTGGGCAGCAGAGCATTATCCGGATCACGGAACATTATTCCCACGTTCGTGGCATGTTCGATGCTCGAGTAGAAATCGGTATAATCGCCCACTTCCACCGGCATCAGCATTTCGGCTTTTTCGATGGGGATCAGGGCAAGTTTCCTGGTTTCCGGGTTATTTTTGAGTTCATCGCAATTTTCAGAAAAGAGTTCTGAAATGCGATCACGAACTGCGGAAGTGCGTTTTTTGCCCATTGCAATGAAAGGGTTCAACACCGGGGCATAAAAAACACCCAGGTCCGGGATGTCGAGTTCGTCGAAATAGCCAAAATCAGCCAGCACGGAAAGGTCGATAAGGGAATCGCCGATCCGGCTTGCCGGCGATGGGTCTTTTTCCGGTGTTTTAAAGATCCCGAAGGGGATGTTTTGTATGGGGAAATCCGAATCGGGTTCCACTTCAAGCCAGCTTTTCAGATGCGGATCATTTGTGTTGGTCATGTTTTGAGGGTTCAGGGTTCAAGGTTCAAGGTTCAGGGTGCAGGGTGCAGGGTAATTGTACATTTTAATTACAGAATTGTATAGCATAAATTTACAAGGTTCCTCTTCTTTCCTGTTCCCGCTCGATCGATTCGAAGAGGGCCTTAAAGTTTCCTTTCCCGAAAGATTGGGCGCCTTTTCGCTGAATGATCTCATAGAAAACCGTCGGGCGGTCTTCCACAGGTTTGGTAAAGATCTGCAGCAGGTAACCTTCATCATCCCGGTCGATCAGGATCCCCAGTTTCCGGAGTTCCTTCAGTTGCTCGTCGATCTCACCGACACGGTCGAGGACCGTTTCGTAATAGGTTCCGGGAACATAGAGGAATTCCACGCCTCTGCGCTTCAGTTCACTCACGGTGTGTATAATATCATCCGTTGCCATGGCCACGTGCTGCACGCCGGCGCCCCGGTAAAAATTAATATACTCTTCGATCTGGGAGACTTTCCGTCCTTCAGCAGGTTCATTGATGGGAAATTTGATCCTTCCGTTCCCGTTCGACATTACCTTGCTCATCAGGGCGGTATATTCCGTAGAAATATCCTTGTCGTCGAAAGAAATGAGCTGTTTGAATCCCATCACCTCCTCATAGAATTTCGCCCATTTATTCATCTCTCCCCAGCCTACATTCCCGACCATATGATCGACATATTTCAGGCCGACGGATTCAGGGCGGTAATCGGGCTCCCATTTCTCGAAGCCGGGCAGGAAGGGGCCGGAATAGTTTTTTCGCTCAACAAAAATGTGAACGGTTTCGCCATAGGTATGGATCCCCGACATGACCACCTCGCCATGTTCATCCGATTTTGTGTAGGGCTCAAAATAGGATTTCGCTCCGCGGCCGGTCGTTTCCTCCCAGCTTTTGCGGGCATCATCCACCCAGAGGGCCACAACCTTGACGCCATCGCCATGTTCCTTAACATGATCCGCCACCAGGGAATCCGGTTTCAGGGCGGTAGTGAATACAAAACGGATCTTGTCCTGCACCAGCACATAGGAGGTGCGTTCCGTATCGCCGGTTTCCAGGCCACTGTATGCCAATGGCTGAAATCCGAATGCACTCTGGTAATAATAGGCTACCTGCTTGGCATTGCCTACGTAGAACTCGACATAATCGGTTCCGTTAATGGGTAAGAATTCCTTATTCATTTTTTTTGTCTTTAATATTCTAATCCTCCAGCCAGCTGAGGTAATAATCCTCATCTTCAATGTCCATGGCTGCTTTGGTAAGTTTCAGGGGCTTGAACGTATCGATCATCACCGCCAGTTCATGGGTTTCTTTTTGCCCGATGCTTTTTTCCACTGTACCCGGATGGGGGCCATGAGGGATCCCTGTAGGATGCAGGGTCAGTTGACCGCGCTCAACATGTTTCCGGCTCATAAATTCACCATCGACATAATACAGCACCTCATCGGAATCAACATTACTGTGATTGTAGGGAGCCGGTATGGAATTCGGGTGATAATCATACATTCGCGGAACAAAAGCACAGGTAACATAGTTCCTGCCCTCGAAGGTCTGGTGGACTGGCGGTGGCTGATGCACTCTTCCGGTTATGGGTTCAAAATCATGAATAGAAAATGCCCAGGGATAGTGATAGCCGTCCCAACCGATCAGATCAAAAGGATGCGTAGCGAAATGGTAGGGAAAGATCATATGGTCTCTCTTCACCATGACTTTAAAATCACCTTTCTTATCATGGGTTTCCAGTTCTTCGGGTACCCGGATATCCCTTTCACAGAAGGGAGCGTTTTCCAGTAATTGGCCTGCCTTGCTTACATAACGTTTGGGATAGCGTATGGGCGAATAGGACTCCATGATCAGCAGGCGGTTCGCAGAAGTGTTGAAATGCAACTGGTAGATCACGCCCCGCGGGATGATCACATGGTCGCCGGGCCTGAAAGGCAGTAATCCGTACATGGTTTTCAATACCCCTTCTCCTTCGTGAATGAAGATCATTTCATCTCCGCCGGAGTTCTTGAAGAAATAGTTTTCCATGGATTCCTGCGGTGCTGCCAGCAGTATAGCCAGGTCGTTATTGAACATCACGCATGTACGGCTTTCCAGGTAGTCTTTTTTCGGTTTCACGGCAAAGCCACGAAAGCTCCTGTGGCGAAGATTCTGCTCAATGGCCACTTCCGGGGCAACCGAATAGGGCTCATCCACCCCTTTCACCCTTGTGGGTGCGTGGGTATGGTATACCAGTGAATAGTCATCCGAAAAACCTTCGGTAGAAACCAGCTGTTCGGCATAAAGCTCCCCTGTGGGTTTCCTGAATTGTGTATGTCTTTTACGGGGGATCTTTCCCAGTCGATGATAGAACGGCATATGATCCGGGTATTGGTTATAAATAGTTCATGAAAACCTGATTTCAGGTTCATGAAATTAAACATTTTTCGGCAGCTATTGTTCAAGTTGTTAACATCTCATTATCCACGTATGGCTGATCCGCACTTTACACCTATATCCGCAGGAGAGCTCCAACTCCCCAATCGCATTGTCATGGCCCCGCTCACGCGATCGANNATTGACGGCCTTCCTACGCCGATCATGGCCGAATACTACCGCCAGAGGGCATCTGCCGGGCTCATCATTTCTGAAGCAACCAACATTTCCCGCCAGGGAACAGGATATCCATACACCCCAGGGATCTATAGCCCGGAAATGATCGAAAAGTGGAAAGAGGTCACGCGGGCCGTGCACGGGGAAGGCGGGCGCATTTTTATGCAGTTGTGGCATGTGGGCAGGCATTCCCACCCCTGGTACCAGGATGGCGGTGAACGGCCGGTATCGGCATCCGCCGTGAAAGAAGAAGGAACAATCAAGACCCCGGAGGGGATCAAAGATCCGGTCAGCCCCAGAGCATTGGACAAAGAGGGGATCAAGAAAATTGTAAAAGACTATGGACAAGCAGCAGTGAACGCCATAACGGCAGGTTTCGACGGGGTCGAGATCCATGGAGCCAATGGCTACCTGATCGATCAGTTCCTGCAGGACGGTACGAACCGGCGGACAGATGAATACGGCGGTAGCATTGAAAAGCGGTCGCGATTCCTTTTTGAGATTATTGAGGAAGTGGGCAGGAAGATCGGTTATGCAAAAACCGGGCTACGGCTTTCCCCTTCGGGGATCAAGCTTGATATGTCGGACACTGATCCGGTGAAAACCTTCGCTTATGTTATTGATCGGCTGAACGATTTCCCCCTGGCCTACCTCCACCTTCTGGAACCCCTTGTAGACGTGGGCCATCTGCCCCGCTACCTCAGTAAAGTGACCGGGCATTTCCGAAAAATATACCAGGGCGTGCTGATGACCAACGGGGGTTTTGACCGGGAGAGCGGCAACAGGATCATTGAAGACGGAATGGCTGACCTGGTGGCTTACGGCAGACCTTTTATTTCCAATCCCGGCCTGGTGGAAAAATTTCAATCAAATATGCCACTGAATCCATGGGATGCAGATACCTTTTACACGCAGGGTGAAGAAGGATACCTGGATTATGATTGACGATTGATTAATTATTATTGTTTAGTCGCGAATTGGAGTTTCGAGTGCTGAGTTCCGAACTTATTCAATCCCGGAAAAGTGTTTCATAAACTGAACGCGTTCGAAGGAAGCAGGGTTTTCCACTTCCTTGATGCTCATTTTGCCGATGAAATCAGATGTACTTTCAAATTTATGCTTGTCCATCCAGGTTTCCAGGTCTTTCAGCATGGTTCCGATCTGGGTAAAATCCTTTTTATAGAGTACTGAAGCGATCTGCACCGCTTTGGCACCTGCAAGCAATTGCTTGATCATGGCTGTTCCATCGTGGATGCCGGTAGAGGCGGCAACATCGCAGTGGAGGCGGCTGGATAACATGGCCACCCAACGCAAGGAGAGCGACAGCTCATCAGGATGGCTGAATACATTGGTTGAGGTTACCTTGAAACTATCAATATCGATATCGGGTGAGAAGAACCTGTTGAAAAGCACCATTCCTTTGATCCCGGTCCAGGAAAGTTTCAGGGCCATGTTTGCCAGCCCGGAAAAATAGGGGCTGATCTTGATGGCCACGGGGATGGTAAGCTCTTTCTTTACCTTCTCAATAATGTCGAAATACATGGCTTCATTCTGCGTTGCATCCCGCTTGGGATCCGAAGGCAGAAGGAAAATATTCAGTTCCAGGCCATCAGCACCTGCATTCTGTATCTTATTGGCAAAGGAGATCCAGTCGGTGGAAGAAACGCAGTTGATGCTGGCAATTATCGGGATATCGACCGCTTCCTTTGCTCCCTTGATCAGGGCCAGGTAGTCATCCACATCTATGGACTTGGTGTAATTACTGATGTAATCCTCGGCCTCGGGATAGGCAAAATTATCAGCATTATTGTGCATGCTTTTGTTGATCAGGTGATTGATCTGCTCCTCGAAGAGGGACTTCAGCACGACTGCAGCAGCTCCGTTCTTTTCGATCTCCTTGATGTTCTCAACAGAGTTGGTAAGGCCGGAACTTCCGACGATCAGCGGGTTTTTCAATTCAAAACCCATGTAGGATGTGGATAAATTTGCCATTTTACTGAATTAGTTAGGTATTAAGATGGACAAATTTATACAAATATTTTCTTCCCCAAAGAAAGTGGTTAAAAGAAAATCGCTCAGGCTTCCCCCTGAGGGATTTCAATGCTAGTAGTGGATNNCAGAAAAGGGATTCATCGGTGATCACCTCAATGGCTTTCAGAACCCCATCATCCATTCCCGAGAAAACCTCATAAGAAGCCGATACGTCCCAGAGGTTCCTGGCCATCCAGGCTTTGATCTGCGTCCGCAGGAACTTTCCTGAGATTTCATAGCCCTCCGCATCATAAGGAACCTCCATTTCTTCCGCAAAGTTGAAGAATTCCTGCATGAAGTCATCGTCCAGGGTAAATCCATTCCTGTAGGTTTTTACGTCCGGGAATTTGGCCAGGATATCTTCCCGGTGATCGTTCACATATTGTACCGTAAACTGGTTCAGTACACCCTTGCGCCTGAGATCGGTATAATAGTCGGATATCCAGGTAGAATCCCAGGGAATGAATATATCGGGCATGATTCCACCGCCACCGTAAACCACACGATTTGCAGGGGTAAAATATTTCAGGGAATCCGGAAATTTTATGCTGTCGGAATGGACCAGTTCACCATGTTTCATGCGGTTATACACATCTTTGTAATACTCTTCAACCCCGTCGTCGTATGGCTTTTGGATGCTTCGTCCTGTAGGGGTATGATAACGCGATGTCGTGAGCCTGATCAGTGAACCGTCAGTTAATGGGAAAGGCCTTTGCACCAGCCCCTTGCCAAATGATCTTCGTCCGATCACCAGGCCTCGGTCCCAATCCTGAACGGCTCCGGAAACGATCTCGCTGGCCGAACTACAACCCTCATCGATCATGACCACCAGTTTACCATCGGTAAAGGATCCTCCCGGTGTGGCCCAGTATTTTTGTTTTGGCGATTTTAATCCTTCGGTATAAACGATCAGGCTGTTTCCCTGCAGGAACTGGTCTGCCATATCCACCGCAGTACCCAGGTATCCGCCTGAATTTCCTCTCAGGTCGAGGATAAGGTTAGTCATACCCTGTTCGCGGAGCTCGGATATGGATTTACGGAATTCGTCGACCGAGGTAGCAGAAAAACGGTTCAGTTTGATATAGCCAATTCCAGGGGCCGCCATAAAGGTTGCATCCACGCTGTTAATGGGTATCTTATCCCGAACGATGGTGTATTCGATCAAATCAGGCCTGCCTTTGCGGTAAATGTTGACATCTACGCTGGTCCCTTTCGGTCCTCTCAAGCGATCCATCACATACTGGTTATCCACCTTATCGCCATAGGCTATGGTATCGTTGATCTTAATGATCTTGTCGCCGGCCATGATCCCCAGGCGATCGGAGGGTCCGCCCGGGATAGGGGCGATCACCAGGATCGTATCCTTAAACAGTTGGAAGGTAATGCCGATTCCCTCAAAACTGCCCCGCAGGGGCTCTTCCATGCGTTCAAGATCTTTCTTGGGAATATACGATGAATGGGGGTCGAGTTCTTTCAGGGTCTCAACGATGGCATTATCGATCAATTTTCCCATCTCAACGGAGTCGATGTAGGCGTAGTCGATGAGCTGGTAAAGGTTAACGAGTTTCTGGATATTTTCCTTGACTTCCTGGCTCTGCGCTTGAGTGCGCTGGGCTGTGAGGATCATGACGATCATAAGAACCAGGCCGAGTAAAGGATAGGATTTTCTAAGCATAGCAATGAATTTTCGCTGTTTTGTTAAGGTATGGACAGCCAAAAATAGTCAAAAATCAGGCCGAAGGCTGAAAGGTTTCGGGCTATGGCTGATAAAAAACGTTTAGCAAAAGGGGACCTCACAGGTCCGGGGACCTGTGAGGTCCCCTCCCGATCAATATTCCAGCATCTCCTTTGCTGCCTGGTAAACTTTTTCGGCATCGGGCAGGATGGCTTTCTCGAGGATCCGGTTAAAGCCAACCGGAGTGAAGGTTGAACCAACCCGCTTCACGGGTGCATCCAGGGCCTCAAAGGCTTTTTCGTTGATCAGTCCGACGATCTCACCGCCAAAACCTGCAAATACTTTGTCTTCGTGTACCACCAGCGCCCGGCTGCATTTACGAACGCTTTCGAGCACAGCTTCCTCATCGAGGGGTACGAGTGAACGCAGGTCAAGCACTTCGACCTCTTTTCCGAGTTCCTCCCTGATCTTCTCAGCAGCCTTTAGTGAAAAATGCGTAGCATTTCCGTAGGTTATTATGCTAAGATCGGATCCTTCACGCCGGATCCTGGCTTTACCAAAAGGCACTTCAAAGCCTTCCGGAACCATTGATTCCGCCAGGGGATCATTGTAGAGAGCTTTGGGCTCGAGGAAAATATTCGGCCCTTCAGACCGCATGCAGGTCCGCAATAATCCGGCTG
>NPIE01000515.1_pt1 | contig 22967 bp, 26 predicted proteins | sample 8637661 | NCBI WGS metagenome assembly NPIE01 (sample SAMN07420842, study PRJNA396082) | bioreactor metagenome | isolation source: sample BA12 brine-fed electro-methanogenic bioreactor BA | place: Japan: Kochi | collected 2016-12-09
AAACAGTGTTAGAACCACTGCAAAGGAAGTATGTTAAACCAGTTGGTAAATCTGCTAAGTCACCAGAAATAGTGTTAGAACCTTGGCAATTGAAGTATGTTAAAAAAGTTGGTAAGCCTGCTAAGTCACCAGAAACAGTGTTAGAACTACTGCAAAGGAAGTATGTTAAACCAGTTGGTAATTGGTTCAAATCAAAATCAAAATTGTTATCAGTGCTTCTAAAATAAGCTAAACCATTTCTACTATAAATCTTAACCTTGCTCGGAATTATTCTACTTGTAGTTTCAGCACTCGTACTTATTTCTTGAAGTATTCCATCACCCCAATCAACCAAAACACTATTAGAATCTTCATCAAAAACTTGAAGAGTTGAAGTATCAGCAGCGTTATCGTCAAAACTCATAACGAGTTCATAACCATCAGGTATTTCAGATACACCATAAGTAGTTCTTTCTCTATTAAATAAAAGGCTTATTTCATTACCGCTTAGTATTCTGTTAAATATTTTAGGTTTAGATAAAGCACCACCAAAATAAGTAGTATTAACTAATCCTAATCTAAAAGCCGATACATCAACATTTGTAGAAGAAGTTAGTAAAATGTGATGCCAACCTGTTGTGATTGTACTGGTTTCTACACCATCAATATAACAGTTATCCCAGCTTGAAAACGATACTGTCCCACCTGAAATGGAAATACCAACATCGTCTATTTCTTCTAATACTGCTTCGGTTGTAGTAGCGGGATTTATCCAGATCGAAAGTGTCTTTGCAGTGCCGACGTTTCCGACTGTTATAATGTCATTTGTTCCGTCAAAGTCTGTAGAAGTTGCTCCGACAGTAGCACCGCTAACAGTTCCATCATTTCCATTAGGGGTTCTGTCTTTAGTAGTAGCGTCTAGTTCTTTGATTGTAAGATTTGTAATTGTTGTAGTCCCTACTCCAGACGAAATAAATACATTATTGTTAGAAAGTCCATCTAATACGGTAAATGTTACCGAACCAGAACCAGATGTAACACTATTTATAAGTGTCTGTGCAGGTGAACTTGTACTGAGCCTAAAACTAACTCCGCTTGAAGTAGTTGTTAAGTTATAACTTAGTTTATATTTTCTACTGGCAACTAATCCAAAAGATTTATGTAACGAGCCAAACGAAGTCATAGAGAAAGTATTATAATTATCTGCTGTTGCACCTCCTCCCGTAGTCCAAGTTGTAAAATCATAACCTCCCACCAAATCACTACCTGCTTCTGTATAAGGTTCTGCAAGTGGCATATCAAGTATTAAACCTTTCTGGAGGTATGGAATGATATTATCACCAGACGTGCCTGTGAGTGCTATCTTGCCAGTAGTGCCGCTATTGTCCAATTCAATCGCTGACAGCCCAACGGTCATCAGCAGTAGTAGTATTAGTAATAGATTTTTCATAGTTTAATCCCTGTGCAACCTTATGTTGCCGTATTGAATAGTTAAAGTGTTAGTTCCACTACTGGTAGCTGTTAAATATATCCTGTCTCCATCAGAAACATCAAAAACAGCCCCACTTCCGATTGCTCCATAATCATTGTTTGCAAACTTTCTCTTGGCTGCACATTTAGTACAAGCAGTGTCGTTTTTATAGATCTGTGTGGTTACATCAGAACCGGCGCCACCACCTTCTGTAATCGACAGGGTATAATCAATCTGATATATCCCGCCAGAACCGGTATCACATTCCAGATAAGAACCTTCATCCCAGTCCGAAGCGCCGTCATCAGCGACAAATGCAACAACAATGTAAAAAGTATTGGCATCAACAACGGTAACTTCATGTATTCCATTGTAATTTGTAGTTCCACGAATTGAAACGTGGTCTCCGGTTGCAAGGTTATGTGTGTTAGATGTAACTAAAGTTGCACCGGCAACAGTTCCAGAATAATCTGCATAGACCGTAATTGCACCAGTCGAGCCAGCATTATAAGTCCAGCCATTAACCAATCCCGTTGTGGTTTCTCTCAGCATTATCGGAGTATTAGCGGTTTCTATCGTGGTTGCATTGCTATTAGCATTCCAATAAAACTCACCGTAATATTCGTCACCGCCAACTAAACTATGCTCAGTTCCAGCACCATCTTGGAAATAAAGAGTATTATCTGATTTTGTATAAATAGCACCATAATCAGCAACTGCGGAAGGCGTGGTTGTTTCTTTTAGGTAGATTGCACCGCCGTCAATATTGGCATTTCCACCAACATAAAGCGAATCGGTGACTTCAACTATAAAGTCATCAGCACCACCAGACCCATCAGCGCTTCCCCTTACTTTTAAAACAGGATTACTATCAATAGAAAAAGTCATAGACATTTCATCGCCATCAATAGGAGTTGAACTAACTGGCATATTCATTGCGGTTACTGCGCCTGCATCTTCTTCAAACTCTATCACATCAAACAACCAGTCCTGCTGTGCTTCGACCTGGTTGCTTGTATTGTATTTGAACAGTGCGTCCCATGCTGAATTAGCTGCATTCCTTGCGTTGAACGAAGTATTATTCGGTATATATAATTCAGAAGCAAACCTTGTATTGCCACCTACATAAAGCGAATCACCTATAACAACATCATCTGGCAGACCGATAGTAGGATTGCCGGAAACGCCATCGCCATTCGATACCTCCACCTCATTAGCTGTTCCGGTGATAGTTCGCTCAGAATATGCGTTTGCCCCTGTTCGTGCTACCAGCCCAGTTCCAGAAAGACCCTCTAAGGCGTTGACATCCAAACCGACCGTGACGTTGTCTTCTACCGTCAATGTTTTAGATGCAGCCGAATATAGAATTGACCCGGCATTGCCATCAGCAACCGTAAAATCTTCCTCAAATGTCAGGGTTGTATTTCCCGCTTTCGACGAAGTTATTAAGAAGTTTCGTTGAGTTGCGTTTGTGTTCTCGACTTCAAGATTGGCGTTATCCATTACTATGGCAGAAGCAGCATTATCAGCAGTGATAGTCAAATCATATCCATCACCAACAGTAAGATTTTCATAAAGAGTAAGTGTCCTGTCTGCACCCTGAACGAGTATATTTAATACTCTATCAGCAGTATCGTCTTCATTCCACTTTAATTGTAAGTAGTTAGATAAATCAGTATCATATAACCCAAATATATCTTCTACAAATAAAGTATCGCAGTTTACAATTCTTATCTCAGCAGAATCTATCAAAACTAATTCATTAAACTCAGCAGTAGAATCAAAGTAGGCATAATTATTGAATACAACCTTGCCACCAAAATAAGTAGAGTCTGCAAACAAAGCTGTCTTATCTTTGTTTTCCCAGACTCCATCCACGTTTAGCATCAGTATCTCTTGGTAAGATGGAGAATCAACTTTTACGTTCTCAAGAAAATCAGCAACGGCAAACATTCCAATCGCAGAAAACAGAAGCACCGCTATTAGTATCTTTTTCATTCTTCCCCCTATGGTTTCAGTGTATATTCAACTGTGTATGTCGTAGCTCCACTTCCGCTTATAACCCATACTTCAACGTTTGAATATGCCGTGTTGGCAATTTTTACCGGCGTTGATCCTGCGGATGCAGAAACAACAGTTGAATCTTTATACACTTCATAACCAGTTCCGCCATAAACTGCGTAGCCATGAACCTTGTAGGCGAGAGTATTGGTAACTCCAGTGTTATTAACTATGAACAACATTTGCGTCCAATCACTGGTATATAAATCAAGAGCTTTTACCCAACTTTCGGTGCTTGTAGCTTCTGTGGTAACGCCCTGTGTTGCATTAGCAGCCATTAAAACTACTACTATCACAACGAATACTGCAATCATAATTTTCTTCATTTTATTCCTCCTAAAATCCAAATCCACCAAGAATCAGCCAGTACTTGCCTGAATGTCCTGGTGATTTAATATAAACGCACTCACCCGCACTTGCACCAAAAGTGAGCGTTGCGGCAGTAGCTATTCCATCAGCTTTTACAAAACCACCATCAGCACCATTTGCCGCTATTGTCCAATCCGCCGTGCCGTCAGTACCAGTTATAAGAAATGCTGCACCAGCATTGGTTTCATTTAACGCCGGTAACGTGATAGTTTTGGCAGCACCGGAAAACTTCACAAATCCAGCTTCATCGTAAGATAACGTGACATTATCGGTATAGGCGTTGGTTTCCTGTGCATCTGCCGTTCTCATATCAGAAATCTTGGTTAGTCCATCCAACAAGTTCAATTCAGCCGCAGTTGAAGTTATGGCTGTGCCATTAATTTTTGGTGTTCCGGTCATATCCAACGCACCACTAAATTCCCAATCACCAGTAACGGTTTCACTAACAGATAAATCTAAAAGATTGTTTGCTATTATGCCATTTATCTCTCCAACTGCCCCGTTGTGAAAAGTTATATCATCGACACCGGTGATAGAATTGTTGCCCATAGCAATGCTACCGGTCATTGTTCCACCAGCTAAAGGTAGGAAGTCCGCAAGTGGAATATAAAGTGGGGCAAGACCATTTACCGCAGCCCATGCCGGAGCGGCTGTAGTTGATGATTCTACTCTGTAATATCCACTGTCGGCACTATCAATATTAATGTACCAAAGACCGCCACCTACCTCTGCAAAATCGCCACTTTTGGCGGTGTTGCCAGTATATTCACCACCATCACCACCGGCTACCGTTGAAGTCCTTAACCTGAGAGCGGCACCGGCTTCATTTGCGGTTGAAAAATCAGTGCCATCATCCTGTCTTATATAAACTTCACATCTTACATCTGCCATATTTATCTCCTATGCTATTGATCCTATTTTAAACGCCACGTATGGGACTCCGTAATTCGGTGTTGTTATTGCATTATACTCCCAATTACCGGACGTTGTGTTTCGTGTTATTATATAGTCATAATCGTCTTTTTCTATCAATCCAACAGTTTTACATCTCAATCTAAGATATTGTCCCTTGCCCCTCGTATCTGTAACTATGTTTTCTATTTTTGGATATTCTGTTGGAATAACAAGGAATTTCATTTTTAAACTCTGAACAAAAGACGACCAGTTACCACCACCACGTTTTGGGTAGATATGAAACCTGTTGTCGTCATAAACCGAATTGTTGTAATAATACATAAATTTAGTTAAATCGGTTTGAGTTCCACTATCGTATAATTTCAAGTCGAAATAAGCGTGGTGACCGTAAATGTATTTTCCGTTGTGTCTGTTAAGGGTAGTCCATTCGTCAGCAACTTCTCTTAAATCTATGAAGCTGTTATGGTCAACTTGAAAAGTTATGCTTTCAAATGTTTGAGGATTTGTTTTCGATCTCATCAATACTTCGCATTCGCCATATCCGTATGGTACTTTCATTATTCGCCCTTTTGAAATAAAGTTAAAAATGTTCTATATCTGTAAGTGTCGTATTCATATCTTTTTATAAAGTAATTTTGTCCACCGTATTCCCAAATATCGCCAAGTACGTATGTTGGATGTCCCTTGACTTCAAATTCTTTCTCGTATCTACCTCCGCCATAAGTGCTGTTGTAATACGCCAAGTAGTAGCTCAATCTTGTAGCATCGTCCCTGAATATTGTGCCATCAAGGTCTTGAAACTTAATCCTGCGAACAAAACTATCTTCTCTTATTGCTATGTTCTCGTAAAATAATTGAGTCCTGCCATCGGATTCTCGGTTTTTAATGTTTAATGTGATTCGGGGATTATCATATTCCAAATACCATATTGCATCTTGAGATACACAGATGTCTTTCAAAATATCGGAAGGGTAGGCATCTTCAAAGATAAAGGAATAGTTGCGTGGGAAACGATAAATGCCAGCTATAAGTGTGGAAGCATAATTGAAACGAACCGCATAGGGAGCAGGATATAATGATATATCACTTAATTTATAATCGCCCTCATTACCGGAAAAGGTGTTTTGGTTATAATGCAACCACAACATATTGTCTCTATAAGGATCATAAGACCTGAAACTTATCTCGTCAACCAAAACAGTTCCGCTATATCCAGAATTGTTAAAGTATGCGGTTAACAATATGGATATTGAAACCCATCCATGTAGAATGTTTCTTGAATAATGGAGTTGAATGTCATCGTCAGTTGGTTCTTGTGATGTCGTTCCTGCATTATTGGTGTATAGCCTGATATAAGCGGTTGGAAGATTTGAATTATTGCTTCCGTCTATTGCCAATATCCCGAAGGTTATTTCTTGCCCACCGGAATAAGTAGAATCAGTGTCTATGTCGTGAATGAAAGATATGCCACTATAAAGACCAAGTTGAGGAAGAGATGGTAGGCTGGGAGTTTCAAGTTCAACCAGTGTAGATCCATTTTCTATTTCATAAATTCTTATGGTTGGAGTAGTTGTAGATACATCCTGATACAAACAAGTTAATACAAACACCCTATTAGTTGGCGAAACGAACATATCCAGAACAACCTCTTTATCATCTTCGGCGTCAATTTTCTGCTTATATCCCACGCTGATAATGTTGTCTGAATTGTCTATCTCGTTATTAACCTCAAAATTATCCAATGGTACTGGAATGAAATGGCGTTTTATAAGTCCTAAAATATCGGATTCAAGATTTGATAACACGGTTTCCAATGGAACATTGTTGGCGACTACGTCTGGACTGGAATCGTAGGTGTTATATTTGAAAAATACCTCATCATCGCTGTCAACCACTCTGCCAAGAAACCAGCCGTTGTCCTTGAACAATGACGACAATTCATAAATGCTTATATGTATATCATCCACCGCATCGTGTTTAACCCTTTTTATTGTATCGTTATTGGAAAACATTACCATTTTTTTGGTTACGCCACTTTCGTATTCCAATTCAATATCGAATCTGAATATGCGTTCAGAATAAGTTGTGAAGTCGTTGGTGTCGAAATAAGAACCATCTGTACCATAATTCCTGATAATAAACTCCATATTATCAGATTTAAACTCAAATAAATCATCTTCTATCTCACGAATGAAATTGCCAAATTCTTTAATATGATGCGTATTCAAAGGCTTTCTATTTTGATACCAGTCATTCTTGTAGATATAAACATTGTCAATGTAAGCATAGGAATATGGCGTCTGTGTGGCGTTTTTCTTTCCTATCGTTAATAATAGATTATTCGATCCGCCATAATAAAACGTGAACTCTCTGAACTTCCATTGTGCAGAACGAACCATAGTGTTTAATCGATCAATCCCACCGTCCTGAATAACAAGGTTTCCATCGCCCTTGTACCATATACCAACAGTATAAGAACCGGAGCCAGGAAGGTCTGAAGCATCGATCAACTGTTCTATTCTTGGTGCAGAAGAAGCATCGTCTGGAACTGTAAATTGAACAGCGAGTCCAAACAGACTCTCTACGTAACCTATGGAACCATGACCGGGAAGTCCTTCCCAACCAAGCGGGATGTTGTTATGCCATAACTCCATATCGCCGTTATAGACTTCGTTGGCAATGCTTGATACTTGAATATTTATCACAGGCTTGTCCTATTGATCTCTTGTAGTCCCTGTTTGACTATAAATGCACTATCTCTGCGCGAGAATAACATAACGGGTGCTACGTTGATATTTGGTGCGTTATTGGGGCTTCCCATAATAACATCAGAAACAGCTGTAGAATCTCCGTATGATGCGCCTGATACCATACCAGCTGCCAGACCAAAACCCGGAAAAGCAGCTTGCAATGCTTTGAATGCCAGCCATTTTATTATCATCTGGTTTACTGCACGGATGAATGAATGAACCATGTCTTTGAGATAGTCACCCCATTTCTTCTTGAACATATTCTCGCCATTGAGAATGTCAGCCCACATCTGATCGGTAGCGGAAACGATAGAGTCTATTGCGGAGTCCATAACATCTCTCATTGTAAATGCGTAATCTGTCCAATTATCTTCCATTTCATTAATACCGGAAAGGAAAAAATCTTTAAAGTTGGTAAATTCTTCTTTTGTTTCCGGTGTTGTTTTGCCAGACTCAAGAAATTTTCGATAAGCAAGTGTTGCTTCCATAACCTGAATTGAAAATTCACCAAACTCACCTCTTAGGGTATTTATGTAATTAGTCCAAACAGGTATCTCTTTTTCAAAGGTATTTTCACCTTCTTTAGCAAAGTATCGAACTCTTGTTATGGCATCATCAAAATCTTTTTTAAAATCTTTTAATGTTACATTACCAAAATCATTAATTTCTTTATTGAGTTTAGCGATAGCAACTTGAATTGCCACTATATCTGCGGCACTTGCATTTACAGACTCAAGAATCTTGATATATTCTTCATAGGATGCCTTTAATGATTCCATTGCCTCTCGTTCGCCATCTCCGAGTTCCTTTGCAAGGTTTAACTGTTGTTGTTTTAGATTTATAATCTCTTCAATTTGTTCTTTTTGATTAGCTGGGTCTGCGCTGGCTAACTTTTTCCTTGCGGCAATCTCAGCTTGGATCACTTCCATTGCTTTTTCTGCGAAGTCTATTTCGTATTGTAAAACTTCAACATATTCTTTTCTGTTATTTATCTGATCTTTGAGTTGTTTTTCTCGTTTTATGGATTTTATGCTCTCCAATCCGCCAAGTGCGACTTTTCTTTTTACATTTTCTAACAAAGCTTCTTCAATGTCTATCATTATTTGGTAGTCGGAAACGAGTTGTTTATTGCCAGAGGTTGTTTCTTTATAATATTTAAGTTGACCCTTTAAGCTTTGTTCTGTTGCAAATGATATTCCCTCTACAAGTGATTTTATACGGTCAATTTCCGTAAAGTCCTGTCCCATCATCGCTTTAAAAAGTATTCTCCAACCCATTGCCATTTGCGTCAATGCTGGAACGAAAAACTCTCCAATTTCTTTACCGAGCAATCTCATTTGCTGTCTGGATTGATACATTTTAAATGCAGCAGTTTTTTGTATCTCATTAAAAGCGTCTTGTGTTTTACCTGCACGGTTGATCATTTCTTCTAAATCTTCAAATTGTCCATCTGCATCATTAATTCCGGCAGCCAATGCCTTAAACGCACGGACAGTTGTTCCGAGTATGGCGAGTTCTTGTTTTGATGCACCCTCAAGTTTTTTAATAACACCGGTAAGCCCCATTGCTTTTAATGCTGCGGCATTAAGCTCAAACCCATACTTGCGAGCAACTTCTTCTGCTTGTTTAGTTGGTTTAATAAAAGATAGAATTAGTCTGTTAAGCGATGTCATGGCTTCTCTCGGTTTAACAGACTGTCTCGACATGGTTGATATAGATGCGCCGAGTTCTTCCAAAGAAAGCCCGCCAAGAGATGCACTTGTTACAACTTTACCAATATTTTGAGCAAGCTCATCAAAGGTTATTTTACCTCTTTTAACTATTGAAAACAGTAAATCTGAAATATCACCAGCTTTACCTGCGCTTAATCCATAGGCATTTATAATACCAGTAACGGCATCAGCCGTAACGCCCGTAGAAGAAACTCCTGCGGCAGCAGCACGTGCTGATATTTCAAGAGTATAAAGCGCCTGAACTGCCGGAACACTTGCAGATAAAATATCATAGAGACCCTTTGTCAGAGTTTCAGACCCCTCTCCGAATTTTGCGGTAAGTCCTTCAACACCAAGCGAAAGAAAGTCTTTGTATTTTTTATCTGCTTTATCAAGCATTGTGAAAACATTAGCCATCTGTTTTTCAAAATCTATTGCATATTCAATAGAACTTTTAAAAGCATTTTTAATAGCCCTGCCCAGAGCATAAACCGCCCCTACTGTACCGATAAAAGCTAATCTGGAAATTGTGCGTTCTAAGGAAAGTGCTGATTTTAATGATTCTTTCAGGTTTTTATGAAAGCTATTTGCTCCCTTGCTCGCCTTGCCAAAACTTCTTGTAGCTGAAGTTCCCATCTGGTGTGCAGCCAAACTTAATTGTTGGCTAAGAAGAGTCTTTATTTGGGCGAGCTCAGTACGTATTTGAGCAGAATCAGCCATTATTGCTACATAAATAGAACCTAAATCATTCTTCATTTAAATTTCCTTCCCATAGTTGCCTCAAATTCCAGATTATTATTCTTTTCCTCTTTACCGAACATCTTATTCAAAAACTTCACCTTCTGACCGAATTGATAAAGTGATAATTCACCGATATCCTTTTCGGTTATGCCAAAGTGGTAGGAAAGTAAATTGAAGGCTTGCCCCCAATCTATTTCACCACCTTCTTGGGCTTTTTTTCGTCATGCCCTAAAAGTATTCCTAAAAACTGTGAATAGTATTCAAGGTCTTTAGGCTGTACTTTGTCCTTTACCTGTTCCATTGTGTAGCTGTCGTCTCTCAAAGCACGCCACAACAAGAAGCATATTCCATCTGTGGTTGATAGTTTTTCACCCACTTCAATGTCGTTTATCTCTTTGTTGAGTGTTTCTCGTATCAGTTCAAGTTTCATCTTATCGTCTTTAATGTTATCTTCGATGTATGCTATTTTTTCGTTTCTAATGCTCTGCTTCAATATAGCAAAGTCATTTATCGTGATTGGGTGTAGAACCCTTTTCTTACCATCAAAATTAACCTCGATGGGTGTAGCTGTTGCTTTTTCCATTTCCTTCTCCTTTATAAGTTTAGAATTTCTCTTACTACTATGTTATCAACTAAAGCAGTCAAATCTGCGTCGGCTTGTACAGCAAAACCTTCGCCAATAGCTACGCAAATTTCAGTATAATAACCATTGGCTGATCTTGCTGTTGTTTTTGAATTCGCAAGTGAAAGCTGAACATTCCCCTCCACGTATTGAAGTACTTGATAATTAGTGTAATAATAATTCAAAGCGGTCAACGGGTCAACAGCTGCCTCTAATAAATCGGCAGTGACTTGACTTCCGTCAATAGACGCATTTCCATCTGCGATAGTCCAGTTACCAGCATGAGTCCAGTTAGTATCAGCAGTAAAAGTGCCATTTACTATTACATTTGCGCCCAAAATCAATACAGAGGGAAGTTGTCCAGATCCCGTTAATGTGGCGGATGTCGCAAGAGATGATGGGTCGGTGTATTGGAATGAATATTCCTGTGTTACTTCGCCGTCTATTACTGCATTTGCACCTTTCCCTGTTATCTTCACTACGCCGAAATAGCTTAAATTGGAAGTTACATCTAACATTAGGTTATATTCCGATCCGACAGTTAGTGGTTCTGCGTCGTCTGTGTGGTTCGCATTGAACGAACCAGTACAGTCTTTTAATGCGGCAAGGTATGATTTAGCAGTAACCTCAGTAGCACCGAACGCAGTAACGTCTATCAGGTCAACCCCATAGTCTATTGTCCATGATTTTACGCCCGCTATGAGTGTGTCAACATTAGACACCTGCTTCATTACCCTACCGTCTTTACCTGTTACGTTACTCATAAGAATCTCCTGTTAAACTACTGTGTAAGTCACTCCGCCACTTTGTTGATAGCTGTAATTAACCGTTACTTCTCCATCTACGGAGGCGGCTGAATTGATACCGGTGATAAAGGCTGTCATGCTGTAATAGTCAGTGCCGTCCGTATAAAGTTTCAGTGTAACGCTGTCACCGAGAGTTTGTGGCGTCCCGTCTGTGTGGTTTCCGTCAAATGTTCCAGTCGCATCCGTTAGTCCCATAAGATAAGATTTTGCGGTTGGGGCGGAATCACTCATCGATGTTACGTCAATCGTATCGATAGTCTGATCGCAAGTCCAGTTTTTGATCCCTGCAACCGTAACGCCACCAATATCAACGTAAGCTGCTTTTCCTACAATGTTTGCCATTTTTAGACCTCCTAAGTCTTTTGTATTTTTATTCTATATGTGACTGAGGTCTGCCATACATCGTCTATTTTGAATTGTATGGAAGATTCACGTCTCATTTCCATTGTCGTATAATTTGTCATTGAGAGTTCAGCCCAATCATAAACATCTCTCAAATAACTCTCGTAAGTATTGCAATTAATAGCGTTTTCCGCAAATATATTAAATTGCCATAAAAACTCTTCGCCTTCATCTGGTGTCGTGGTGTCCATCCAGTACATCGGTTTATCGGCTACCGGAAAATGCACTACATAAGGGAAATCTGTGTTTTGAGGTGCTTCTCTATAGTATAAACCCTGCATTGAATTATAAAGATTGTTATGAGGATATAAATCAAATGCTTCTTTTATTGAAGTTGCAACTTCGGTATAATAATCATATCTCTCTGTATCTGTGAGAGTAAGAGATACTTTGTCAAAACTTTCGATTGGCGAATAATTACCAGAAGCGTCTTTGGTTAAATATGTAAAATAGTATGTTCCTGTAATGGCGTGATTATAGGTATATGTCTCATTATCTCCGGAATAAACTTCTTGTTCTGTGGTTGGAGTAGTGTCTAATGATGGTTCATCTTCAAAAACGGCAATAGCCGTATTGTCGTATATGGTTTGTCTTTGTTTAGTCCATGTAAACGTCACGCTTCCAGTTGTGTTGCTATAACTTGTTTTAGTTGGAGATGACAGTCCGAGACTTGTAACGGCTTTAGCGGCAACTTTATCGATAGCACCATAGCCACCATCAAGCACCCATCCTGTATCATAAAAAGAAGCAGTCTGTCTTAATGCCTGCCGTGCATCGTGGAAGTTCCATGTTGGGTTATCCACCATTATTTGACCAATTATACCAGCCACCCTTGCGGTTGCAGCAGACTGTGAACTATCTTCATCTACAAAAAAATCAAGTCCACCACTATAACTACTATCATTATTGCCGCTTCCATCTCCGTATCCCACTGTACAAATAACATCGAGAGAAGATGGTTCTGAAGATTCCACATGAGATTGGCTGCCATGTGCATGGACTATTCCCACCCCAGAAGCCCAAGCGGTATCACCTGAATCTCTATTTATATAATCTGGTACGAGCCAAGTCATTGATCGGCTTATAATATCATATCCATTCTCAATAGCCCACGTTACGCTTGAACTTAGGTTTTCAAGCCTTATTGTTACTGTTGCGGTCGGGCATTCGGATTCAATTATTGTTTTCATGCTGTTTGCGTGATCTTGATCGCCATCGGAAACGAGTATTTTCATCCAATAACCTTCTTTATTTCAGTTTCATTTAAAAACATTGTTCTTCGTAGATATGATCTTTCGCCCATTTTAGATGTGCCAAATTCGAGATATGTGGCTTTGCCTGCACCCAAGTCTTGATCTACATTTATACCGACCCTTGCAATTATCTGTGAACCCTCATTATAAATTTTGTATTCCAGTGCTTCAGATAGTTCGCCGGTCTGTATAGCAGGTGTTTCACCTTCTTTTGACGATATGTTGGGAAAGTATGGGTATTGAATACCGGACTTGTCTTTACCCATGCTTTCTTTTATCTTTTCTATTAAAAGAATACAAGCCTGCTCTACTTTGGTTTTAGTGGCGGTTTCGATGTTCTTAATCACCATTGCAGGTCGCCAATTAACAAAGCGGATCATTTACGTTCCTCTACAAATATTTTCATTTGTTTATTGAGTTCGTCCACATTGTCAACATATTTTATATCGTATATTGTAGAACCTTCTCTTATCTGGTAACTTTCATCTATCGGAGAGAAATATTCACAAATAATAGCTTTTGAAGCCTTTAATACCTCTTTATCATAGTGGATGTTCTCTTTTCCAAAAATGGATGTTATATGCCCTTTGAATTTACGGACTATCTCACGTGATTCTGTATGAGAACCTATTGCATCCTGTGTTAGGTTAATGATTTCCAGATAGAACGTAGTTCTTGCACTTATCATGTAATAAATCTCTTATAGCTCAATAGAATCTTTTCGGCTTCCATCGGAAGTTCATCGGTAAGCGATATTCGCACGTCGCCCAGATTATAATATTTAATCCCAAGATTATCGTCTTTTATCTTGTTATAGATGAACTGGACTAATATCTTAACCGCCATCTGCAAATCTTCTGGAATAGTAGAATAACCCGCAGTGTAATAAACAAAAACATTATGATACCCACTTGGGAAGTTACCAATTAATCTTCCAGTATCGGTATCGAGAATAACATCATCTAAACTTGAATCTGGTATCTCAATATAAGCAACGTCGGTATCAAGACAAGATTTGCCGTAGAAGTCTATAATTTCAGATGAAAGGATGTCTCCATAAGAAGAAGAACTCAGTGTAGCAGTCCAACCGTTACCGAGAGCGTTTATAGCCGCAACAAGAGTCGTTAGCGTGGTATAGGTTGATAAAGCAAGATCATTAGTTGATCCATTCAGGTTACAGGTGAAATTTGTCCCGTTACAGGAAACGGTTGCGTAGGACGTGGAGTTTGTATTGTTAACTGAAAATGCCTTATCTCTGCCGACAGCTACTCTACTCAATGCGGTAATTGGAAATTCATTCAGAAATATCGGGTTAGAACCATCATGTATTTCGGTATAAGTTGCAGATTCAAAATCTCTTCTACAATAACCTTTAACAAATTCATCAACATGGTTCAGGATAGACGAAACGAGGTCGGTAGGGTCTCCGGTTTCAATATCGGATGTTATCGCTTCTGCATCAGAACTATCAGCAATAAAACCTAAATCATAGCCCGCCGTGCTTCCATTGTGGATATACTGTATGGTATGTCCGGTAACCGTTATTGTGAACTTATTAGAAGAGTATGCCACAACGGATGAACACGATAAAGCTGAGTTTATCTGGGTTTGAAGATGTGTTGCCATAGAATCGCCGGTATAAGTGTCGCTTGTTAATGTAACAGCAGTAGAACTACCACTGTCATATTTGAAATAGAGCGTGTTGTTATTCGCTGTTATGGTTATTTCTTCGGACTCTATATCGAGCCAACTCAGCATTTCGTCTAATGTTACTAACATACTACCGCCAATATATCTTCTCTTGGAATTATTAGATATTCTTCTTTGTCACAGGTTACAGTGGTTGCGCTGTATCTTTTAAAGAGAACGGTATCGCCCTTCTTAATTTCTTCAGAACTGCTTTCCATTACCATTCCAGTTTCAGGTTTCTTTTCTGAAACAACATATATCCCACCGATCAATTCTTGTTTATCGGGCAATATTACCACGTTATCATTTATTGGTTTTATCATAAAAGATACCATATCTCTCTAACATGATCCTTTTTCGTTCCTTTTCTTCAGGAACCACCTTATCTTTATCCAGAGAAGGCTTTATTTGCTTATTCTTTTCTTTCCATCCTGGTCTGCGTCTTGCGTATCTATTATTTGACATTGTTTTCCTCCTTTAAAATGGGTGTGGCAGCCAAAGCCAAAGGGAAAAGGAGTTGAAACCCAACCACACCCAATATCCTTTTATCGTTCAACTACCATTTTAATGTAATCCATGCTTAGTGATGCGTCACCAGCACCGTTTTTCATTGCAAGAATTGGTGATAATTCTTCACCGGTTGGGAATGTCGCGGTATCTAAGTCGGCGGTTTGGACTAAAGCGTCATTATGATAAAAAGACACAGTTTCAACTCCATCGAAATGGATACCAAGTCTGAGATATGTGCCAGCTACCGGAACACCGGAAAGACCTACATCGGCAAAAGCACCGCCAGCTTTCTGGTGGTTAATGTCAATAGCGTTAGGGTCACCTTCCCAAATAACAAAACCTACAAGGTCTTTATCGGCATAGTCGTCACCATCATCATGGATGAAGTTAGCAGCAGCAGCACCTTCTTCGGCAAGACCGACAAATGTATTTGCGGCGTTGGTGATAGATGGATAAGCTAATCTGAATTCTACCCAAGACTTCTTGCCGCTGTTTTTAACGTATTCAATGTAAGTTTCAGTACCAAGTGTTCCTAACTGGAAGTATAATTCGTTGTTACTGCCGGTTTCGGGAGCAAGTAAAACTATTCCACCAGTTGTGCCAGCGGCGGCGGTTACATCATAAGTGGCATCACCAGTAGCTTTCCAACCACCAGCCGAGCCTGTAGATGTCGGCAATGCAGTCTGTCCGATGAAATCTTCCATATAAGTATAAGCTACAGAAGGATCGACCATTGCCAGATGGGGACAATCTGCCCACATCCCATTTTTGAATGTAGTACTGGATTGTTTGAAATAATTTAATATCCCATTTTTCCAGTAACTACCTAAACTTTTCTTTGCCATAATATTCCCTCCTTAGGAATAGTCGGGGCTGGCTGAAACCAACCCCGAATATGGATTAGTCTTCTAACGGTTCAATGGGAGTATCGCTTTGGTAGCGACCTTTCCATAATACATAAGTTGCGCTAACATAATCAGCGTTAGCTCCTGGTGATGCAAGTGCAAGCTGGATACAGTCATATTCAGTTGTACTTGAACCCTTGATCGAAGCAGCCGGAATCTCGATTATGTACATTGAATTAGCTGTGTCGAGGTTAAAGGTATCGCTTGTTACTGCGGTTTCGGTCAGTGCGCTCTTTGTGGCAGCACCATCATTAGTCCACATGTAATCAAATGCTACACCACCAGCATCTTCGCTGGTTGCACTAACATCGGTTGCACGGTTTACGGTTACCGCAGAAGTGCCACCCGCCCATGCACCAGTATTGATAACAATGGTACAGTGATCATATCCTTTCATGCTGATATAATTTGCATCAACAGCAGCGCCGGTGATATTCTGGGGAGCTATGGCTTCTACGAAAGTTACTTCATAATTTCCTATCATTATATCCCCCTATGCTCTTTCAGCCAAGTTTACAAACGGAGACAATGTAGAACCATTAGCCGGAGTGAAGTATGTAGGCCATAGCGGTTGTCCATCCCATCTGTAACTGATCTTGAAGGTCTGTTGGTCATAGTCAAATTTCAGGTGCATGGATGTCGAAGTCTTAATTCCACCACCGGATTTTTCGCCGATAATGTATTGAGACCAGTCAACCAGTGCAATATCATTAACGTCACCTAATGTAGATGCGTGTTCGGTGAGAATGATCGGCGCACCAAAAATTGTTCCGTTAGGTGCAAGAGAAGCATCGTTGCTGGGAACCCAGACCGGTGTGCTTGCTGTTCCACCTTCGATTGTCATATTCATAAGCTGAGGCAATGTGTTGTGATTGGCAATCCAGACAAGATTGCTCTTATCCGCTGTTCTTGCCCACATATTAACAAGGTTGGTATATGTAATTGTATCAGCAGCCTGTCCGGTATCCTTACTTGCACTGATCAATGCATCAGAGTTCTGAATACCGAGAGGTTGTCCTGCACCAGTACCAGTCAACATAACCTTGTTTCTATTCCATTTCAACGCCTGAACAAATTTATTAGAGATGTAAGGCTCAATAGAAATAGGTGAGTCTTGTATCATCTCATCACTAATATAGCACAATCCGGTAAGTTTGTGAAGAGACAGTTGGATTCTACCAAATTTCAGGTCACTTGCCGTGTATTGTGCTTCTTCATCTTTCCAATACAGGGTTACGCCGCCAAACAGATTAGACGAGTGGTCTTTGTCAATCTGATAAGGAAACGAAATAGTATTGGAATTCATGGGTATCTTCTGCGCTCTCTGGTAGAAGATGTCCCCCTCAATAGAACGTTCCCAAAGACGATTGCTGAATTCGGGTGGAATCAAAAAGCCACCTTCAATGTTGCTGCCTTCGTTAATGGTCTTTTGCAATCTTTTGTCTTTAGGGTCTTTTACGACTGTCTGTACAAACTCAGAAAAGCCTTTGAACCCGCCGGTCATTGCTTCTTTTTCTTCTTTTTCAGAAGCCTTGACGGTGAACAATTCCTTTACCTGAGATTGAGTCTCATCGAACCCTTTGAGTTTTTCATCGATCTTACTGAGTGTATCAGTTTGATTTTTCTCTAAGAGTTCTTGGAAATCTTTTTCTTCCATGTTATTCTCCATAGTTTTTTTTTAAAGTCAATACCGCCACAAATAAACGACTAATACCTCGAAGGCATCTCCATCGCTTTTTGTTGATATTAAACTTTACCCAATTTTCTGTCTATATGTTCCAAGATGGCATCGTTTGACCGTAAGATCATTTCGAGTGCCTTCTCTTTAGTGAATTTTGGCTTCATTTGTTCGATTTCAGCCGTTTTTTCTGAAAGAGAGTGTTCTAACTCACTTTTTTCTTTTTCGAGTGTCTTAAGTGATTTTTCAAGTTCTTCAACCTTTTCTTCCAGTTCTTTGATTGTTTTCATTTCTTCTAACTCCAAATCGTTTATTAAATCTATTGATTTACATTTAAAGTTGCCTTCTGCGTATGCTAATGCAAGTGCGTCTGGGTTTGACGGTACTGGAACGTCTGAATGTTCCAATAAATATATTTTAGTATAAACGCCTCTTGCCGAATTAATTTCTTTTGGTTTCAATCCATACTTGTCTTTAACATATTTTGCCAGTTCTTTCCATTCACTTCCACCATCGTTTTCTTTAAACTCAAGCGGAATAAATCCTATACTGGATGCTAATGCGAATCCATCTTTGTGCATATTAAAGACATCGTTTGCCAACTGATGATTAGCGTATTTTTGTTTAGCTTTAATTCCAAATTTGTCTGCTTTTATCCAAACGTCTTTTCCAATTGGAAGTGTATCAGATCCACCGCCAAAGATGTCTGAACCATGTTTGTGGGCATACAGAATAACGGGGTTCTTTCTAAAGTCATCCATCAATATGCCGTCTGGAAGAATAATATCACCGTCTCTATCAACGGAAACAGTAGAGATATATTTGACAACGGTTCTTTCCTGTTCGTCTATTTCAAGTTCTTTTTCGGGAATAACTGCTCCCTTTTCTACTAATGCTATCTCGTCGAGATTATATTCCTTAGCGATTCCAGATAATCTCTCCGGTATTTTATCGAAAACTGTCCTTTTGGTTAATATATCCATTATTCTTTCTCCTGATTATCTTCATTTGGGTTTTCCTGGCCCATTGGAATTGTATTGCTGGGGTTAAGTGGTATTTCGAGTCCGTCTATGGGTGGTTTGCCTTCGTCGTGACGTACTTCGTTTCTTGTATAAATACCAGTTGTTGCATATTTTACATTTCTATCTATGATAATCTGTGCATCTTCCCTAACAGGATTATCAAAGGCACAGAATAGTTTCTCATCGTATTTTGTTAGTATAGTTGAGTTTATCTCTTCGGCTAATGAAACTAAGCGTGGTAGTATGGTATCGCTTTCATAGTCGTGGCTGCCGGTTTCTGAGTTCGCTTTATTTACGTTTTCAGTAATGATCTTACTCATTGGCACGCCAAAAGCAGCGGCTATTTCTTCCCTCGTTTCTTTGCGGAGTTCAACATAACTCATATCTCTTGGTGTTTGTGATACGGGATGGTATTCCAAACCGTTATCCAACAACGGTGTCTTTCCGGCGTTTTTAACACCCGCCCAGTTTGTCTTCATTTCTTCTTTAAGTCTATCAAATTCTGCCTGCCGGATGTTTTCCTTAGTGCTGAAATATCCCTCTAATTGACCCATGTTGGTGAAAAGTGCGTTTTCGTATTTATCAGCATTTTCCCTTATGTTATAAGAAGATGCTATAGATGATACCGGTGAAGCCCCGTAATATCTGTCGTTGGGGTTGGGAAATAGGAAATGAATTATCTCTTTGGTCTCTAATGGTATTCTGAATCCGTCTTCTCGAACAAAAACATAGCCCGCAATATATTCTTTAGAACCAGGAACTATGACAATTTGACTTGCCGGAAGATTCCATATTTCTCTTGGTTGACCGAACCCATTTAGATCCTGATACCAGTAGGAGTCACCAGATAATTCTTTAAATATCTGGGTATAGAAGAAGAAATCCTTCTGGTTCAGGAAAGAATTGGGTTTTTTTATCAAGTCCAAAAATGGATGTTCCATTACCTCTTCCACTATTTCAGCACCCCGCATCCGGTCATAATGGTTATCTTTGAGGTATATCAAATCTTTATATTCAACACTCTTTGTCGGTCTTAAAGATTTACGCCCTGAATCCTTTTTTGACACATACAATCGTAAGGGCTGTTTTGCCACAGAGTTAGCGTTCTTGTTGGCACATATATAAATCCAGTGTTTATATGCTTTTAGGAGAGTTTCTTTCCTTTTGGGATCGATATATTCCCTTCCAGCTATGAGTCTGGAATTAAATTGACCACCACTTCTTTTTTGTATGCGTTGAAGTCCTAACTTTTCCAATATTCCCATATTATTTCCTATAGTAGTCTGCAAGAAGGTTTTTTACCACCTTCGATAAATTCGGTAAATTCGGCGTAACGCCACGCATCAAGTGCGTCGTCTTTAAATTTAACGGGTGATTCCTTCCCATTAGAGTCGTATAGTATATTGCCACTATTGTCTTCTTTATATTTGTAGGAATAGAATTCTTCCCTCAGTTTAGTGTCCCTTTTTAATATTAATACGTCTAATGATTTACAATGATCTATTCCGGCTAAAACAGAATTTGGTGCCTTATATGCAGGTTTAATGTTATATCCGGCGTCAGCTATCTGTTGTATTCTGTCGGGTTCGGCGGGATCGGCATAAATCAAACTTGCTTTGCTGAATTTGGTATCGTCTAACCATTCTATGAACTGACTTGTATCATAGCCGGATTCATAGAATACAGTTTGTAGATGCCGATTATTGCCGTCAGCTTCAACTTTTACCAGCGCCATTGGGTGAGTGTAGCCAAAGTCCAATCCATAGTATATTTTACTGTAATTATCACTAAATTCGTCAACAACCGTATAATTAGAGTAAATTTGATTTTTAAGGTCGGCATATTCGCCTTTAGCATAAATTTTGTGTATTGTTTCGTCACGGTTGATCATTTCTTCGAGTGTAGCGACATATTGTGGTGTTAAATACTTGTTGTCTTTATATGTAGAATGCAAAACCGTCATATAGGACTCTACTTTTTGTTTCTTGCCGTTGTATTCGATCTCGGTAATGATCTTTTTCCTATAGCTTAAATGTTCTGGGTTGTAATGAGCCTTATATGTCCATTTATGTTTAGAGATCGGGTTGTAAGAAAACATTATTTGCGGGTAAGCACCCTTTTGCGGGTCTTTGCAGTTTCTCTTAAATTTCGGTCTTAATCTTAAATCTAATTGTAATACATCACCCTCATCAGCTTCGGTTGCCTCTTCATACCAGATTCCCGTTATGTTCTCTATGGATTTGATCTTTTCCACATCGTCAAGACCGCTGAAGAAAATTTCATTGCCATTTAATTTATTAACTATGTGCATCGGTTTGACAGTTATCTTGCAGTGTTCCCACAAACCCCACTTAGAAATATAATCTTTAATAAGAGAAAAAGCCGATCTCTCTAAATCGGGACTGTATTTACGCAATACAAGGAATCGATGTCCTACATCTTCTGTGAATAAACGATATACTAATTTCTCACCGGCAAAATGTGATTTACCAGAACCAGCACTGCCCCAGAGTACTAAATAACGGTCAGTATTCCAATAAAGAGGATAATACTTCTCGTTGGTTACTTTATCTAACTGTGTGAAGTCAATTTGCACTTACTACACCTATTTTCGGACGCAATTCTCCCGCTAAGATGGTCGCAAAATCAGACATCTCCGATTTGGATGTTGAACCATACTGCTTAACTACACCATGATCATCATAATAAACTACAAAGGACTCGTGTGTGAACTGAAAACCCTTAATCTTTTTTAGGTTTAGGTCTCTTACTGTCATCTTTCCTCTTAAATATTTGCTCGAACCGTTCCTTGCTCATTGAATAACTTATACTGAATTTATCTTTGTGCATTTCTTATCTCCGTGTAATATTGACATAATTTCTTCATTAACATTATCCCCTTTAATAACCACCAAGCATTGGTCTTTGAACCAAAAGACACCTTCTTGCGTGGCTTGTCATCAACATACCAAACAAATCTACTACCCTCAATACGTAATTCGCCAGGTATGTACCGATTTACCTCATTTAATAACTTTTTCATAAGTTGCCAGGACTCCTTCGTTCCGCTTTTTCATCCGGTATTTAAACCGACAAACCAAAAGTTTAGACGCATCCTCTCAAGGTTTACGCTCGCTACAACCTTCCAGCTAAAACCACCAAACAACCCGGAGAACAAATATCGTAATACGTAAGATCAGAAACCTCAACATCAATCCTGTCATCCTCATCAATTATTGCACCACATACATCACAAACATACTCGAATATGCCCTCAGGCACTACCTTAATACCAACCTTCTTTAAACTCATAGTTCCTCATACTCAGCATCTATTACCGGTAAACCAACATCCTCCGGCTGCTCAGGACGAATTATAATTACCTTGTCACCACTCGTACGCTTATTAGCTATCATACGTTCCATGTTAACCAACTCCTTGATGTCCTTGATGTCCTTAGGCTTTAATGTGCCATTCTCCAACGAATCCTGTGCTAAATCCAAAGCATGATTGATCAAACTTAAATGACGCTCATCCATCTCGTCAATAGCACTACCAACTCGTAACTTCTCTATCTGACGCCTGTCCTTCTTCTTCTCAACCGACGCCCTTAACTTACGAGACTTCTCAAACTTCTTGCGTGCCGTTAAATCCACACCAGGAAACTCACGCTTGAAACCCAATATCACGCCCTGACGTGTTATTCCCAACTCCTTAGCTATATCACTCTGAGTAACATCAGTGTAAATATACTTGCGCTTCGCCTCTAACCACTGATCTCGCTGTATCATAAAACTCTCCTTTACATAACACTTTCTGAAAAAATAATTTGCGGGGAGATACCCAACCTTTGCCCACCCGTTCCGAGCAACCAAAACCGGCGCACCCCTTCAGCACCCTGCCAGACCTTGTCACTAAGATCGATCTTCCCTTCCGGCACTATCCACCGATGCAATCAAACAACACCCTGCTGCCACTAAACATTCCAGGACATAAAACATCACCCTGATATTATCGCCTCTCAGAGCGCTTGTATCGAAGCCTGTGGGACGCCATATCTCACTTCTAATGAGCGATAATTC
>NPIE01004863.1_pt1 | contig 22923 bp, 22 predicted proteins | sample 8637661 | NCBI WGS metagenome assembly NPIE01 (sample SAMN07420842, study PRJNA396082) | bioreactor metagenome | isolation source: sample BA12 brine-fed electro-methanogenic bioreactor BA | place: Japan: Kochi | collected 2016-12-09
AGGGGTGGTATCGATACCACCCCTTGACCACGCCCGCCAATGGTGGCAGAGTATTCCCGGGCTGGCGGTAAATAGAAAAGAGGAGGTATCCGAGTGAAGGGCGTGCACGTATTGACCGATGTCGGCCTGTTGATCGTCGGCGATGAACTGCTGCTCGGCCGGCGGACCGACAAACATTTCCCGTGGGCGCTGGCCTATTTTTCCGCTATCGGTGTCGATCTGCGCTGGGTCAACTACGTCGGTGACAACGAAGCACTGTTGATCGATACGTTTCGAGCGATTCGGGCACGGGGTGAGGTCTGCTTCTGTTTCGGCGGGATCGGCGCCACTCCCGACGACTTGACGCGGCAGGCGATGGCTGGAGCACATGAACTACCCCTCGTCCGCCACCCCGAAGCGCTACGGATGATCGAGAACCAGTTCGGTCGCGAGGCCTATCCAAACCGGGTCCTGATGGCCGAACTGCCGGAAGGAGCCGAACTGATTCCCAACGCTTTCAATAATATTCCCGGGTTTTCCCTCGGCACCATTTTCTGTCTGCCGGGTTTTCCGGAAATGGCCTGGCCGATGCTCGAGTGGGTCGTCGCAACTCGCTTCAAGACGAGCGTCGGGCAGCAGAACCGGTTTGCCGCAGTGGCGGTAGCCGATGTCAGGGAGAGTGAGCTGATCGGCCTGTTGACGGACGCCCAGCGGCGGTTTACCGATATCAAGGTGTCGAGCCTGCCACGTTTCCCGCAGAATGGCCGCTGGCTGGTCGAGATCGGCGTACGCGGACCGGATGGATCGGTGGAGCGGGCCATGGATTGGCTGCGGTGCGAACTGGAGAGGCAGGGACTGACAGCCCGGGAGATTGGTGGCTGAGCCTTTCCGCCATCTATCTTCTGTTGTCATGGCGAACAATCATTGGTAGATAGGTGGTCCGTGTACGGAATCGTGAAACGACAGAGGGTGCCGGCCATGCACTTCGGCCGGGAGCAGAGTCATCGGCTGTCAGGCAGCAGAACAGGAAGATAACCATGTTTACCATCGACGATATTCGGGAAATTGCCATCCAGATCGAAAAAAACGGCGAACAGGCCTACCGCCGGGCCGCCGCCGCTGCCGAACAGCCGGAAATCGCCGCGTTGTTCACGCGCATGGCCGACGATGAGCGGGAGCATGCCGAGTGGTTCGCCTCAATCCGCTCAAACCGGCACTTGAGCGGTGACGAGTTGGAACTGGAGCAGATGGGCCGGCAATTGCTTCAGGAGATGGTCGCCAACCAGACATTTTCGCTGGACCAGCAGGAGTTGCGCCAAGCACGTGACGTGGAGGATTCGCTCGAACAGTCGCGCATCTTCGAGGAGGATACCGCGCTCTTCTACGAATTTCTGCGCAGCATGATCGAAGATGACGAAGTCAAGTCACACCTGGAAGTCATTATCGCAGAGGAGCGCCGGCACGCCGAACAAATTGCCGAACTGGCCGCTAGCGACCCGGTCGGCCTCTGAGTCCAGGTTGGTCCGTTTATGAAACGTCTGCCGATCTCGCTGCTCGTCATCCTCTGTCTGACACTCGGCCTGGCGCCGTTCGTTCCCGAGCCGCATCTTTGGCAAAAGCTGAAGATGCTGGCCGGCGGCACGTTGACCAGGCCGGTCGACATCTTTGATCTCATGCTTCATGGTTTCCCGTTCGTGCTGCTAGTGCTTCGCCTGCTCGCCCGCGACAGCAAGGCCGACCGCTGAGAAGGATTTTCCCTCATGCCGATGCGTAACCTGCTCTTTTATCTGGCCACTGTCCTGATTTGGGGATCGACCTGGATCGGTATCAAGCTGCAGCTTGGCAGTGTCGCCCCGATCATTTCGGTGGCGTACCGCTTTCTGCTGGCAGCGTTCATCCTGCTTGCCTGGTGTCGGATCAGACGGTTGACGATGCGTTTTCCCCTGCGGGATCACGGCTTCATCTTCTTGCAGGGGGTGCTGCTTTTCGGCTGCAACTATCTGCTGTTCTACATTGCCGAACTCTATATCGCCAGCGGTCTGGCGGCGGTTATTTTCTCTACGATCGTGGTGATGAACATCCTGAACGGGGCCCTCTTTCTGAAAACGCCGATCGATTCACGGGTGGTGATCGGTGCAGCCTTGGGCCTGGCCGGCATCGTGCTCGTCTTCCATCATGAGATTGCCGCTTTTTCCCTGGCCGACGAGGGGTTCCGCGGCGCCTTGATTTGCGTCGTAGCCACGTTGTTCGCTTCGCTCGGCAATATCGTGTCGGCCAGAAACCAGATGAATTCGCTGCCGATTATCCAGACCAACGCCTATGGTATGGGCTATGGTGCGCTGGTGATGGTGCTCGCCGCGCTGGCCACGTCGACACCGTTTACCTTCGACCCGTCGCCGGCCTATGTCGGTTCACTCGTCTACCTTGCCCTGTTCGGTTCGGTGATTGCCTTCGGTTGTTACCTGTCCTTGATCGGTTCGATCGGTGCCGATCGAGCCGCCTATTCGACGCTGCTCTTTCCGATCGTCGCGCTGACTATTTCGACGATCTGGGAGGATTATCGCTGGTCGATCGTCGCCGCTGCCGGCGTCGGCTTGATTCTGCTCGGCAACCTCTTTATCCTGCAGCGCCGGCGCCTGCCGGCCCGAAAGGGATAGCCGCGGCCGGCTCAGCCGGATTCAGCCGAATTGTCGGCCGCGGCGCGTCGCTTGGTCTCATAGAGGTCGACCACTTTGCCCAGCCGGGTGCCGATCTTTGCTATCGCCTGTGCCGACGGGGAGTCGGGCGCGTATTCGCAAACCGGCAGAAATGAGCGCAGCGCCCGGCCGACCGATTGGTCCTCAGGGATTTCGCCCAGATCGGGCAGGTTGACGCCGAGGTATTTGGCGACCAATGTGCGCAGTTTCATCTGGTTCAGGCGGGCGTTGTTGCCGACCCGGTTGATGATCAACAGCGGATTGAAAAATTCCAGCGCCTCCCGTGCGTTCTGCCGAGCGCCCGGTTGGGTCTCTTCGGCCAGCGTAAAGACCTGATCGAGGGTCTCGAACGAGTGTTCCCGCAGCGCCGTGCCAACCTCGCTGCCGGACAGAAAACTGGACAGTGCCTTGCGAATGGTGGCCAATTGCAGAAACCGGTAAAAATCCAAGATCGCCGTTGCTTCCGGGCAGGCGATGCAGACCTGGATATCGGCGGCCATGAAAAAGTCGAGCACGTGGTAGTTGGCGCCGGCGCCGGTGTCGATGATCAGAATGTCGCAGTCGATGGTCCGCAGACCGCGTAGCAACCGCTGTTTCTGCTGGTAGTTCATGTTGGCGGTCTGCAGGGTGTCGCCGGTACCGACCAGCAATTGCAGTCCGTGGACGGTATCGAGTGTTTGCAGGACTTCGCTGAGGGTGTCGCACCGTCTGGTGATAAAGTCGGTAAGCGTCCGAGGCGGCTCGAACAGGCCGAATTGAATGTGGATATCGGCGCCGCCGAGATCCAGATCGGCCAGGCAGACGCGTCGGCCGCTGCGGGCCAGCACGCAGGCAAGGTTGGCGGCGATGGTCGACTTGCCGGTTCCACCCTTGCCCGAGCCGATGGAGATGATAATCGACATGATCGTTATCCGTGATGGTTCGGGTGTGTCCGGGCGCTGCTGCCTACCGTCATGGCTTCTTCCTGCTGCGTTTGCGCCGAATTTCCAGAATTTTCTGAGCCCCTGCCAGGATGGCGCGTAAGCGCTGTTGCTGGCCGGCGCCGGCTGTCCACAGCACCCAGCCTTCCGGTGAGCGCAATTCCACCTTGTCGCCGGAGAGACTCAGCGTGGCATCGAGCAGCGTCTCGATATCGAGTTCCCGTTCGGCCGGTTTGGCAGCTGCGCGTTGCTGTTGCTGCCGGCAAGACGTGCACACGTCTCCATCGAGAAACTCCTGAAAATCAAGCGGTTTTTCGCAGACGGTGCAGAATTTCATGAAGACGCAGGTTCCCCCCTTTCCCCGTTTTCCCGGCAGAAGCCGGGTCACCGATGACACCGGCAGTTGTAGCTGTATCGGGAGATTCCGGCCGATCCTTTAGCAACCAGGCCCTTCCTGCAAAAGATTAACTGTCTGCGGCGGCTTCCGGCGGGCCCATCCCGGACCGGGACCCAGCGATGATCGCTCACGAGAAATTAATCACGATAGATCATTTTCCTGGTCATACCGCCGTCGACGACAAAGGTCTGGCCGGTGATGAAACCGGCGTCGGCGGACAGGAGAAAAGCGGTCAGTGCGCCAACATCGCGAGGTGTGCCGATCCTGCCTGCCGGGTGTTGCCGGTGTTCTTCCGGATCGGTGACCGGTTCGCACCGTACTGCTTTTTTCCGGTAGGGGCCGACATCGATCCAGCCGGGGAGAATGGCGTTGACGCGAATCCGGCTGCCGAGGCTGATCGCCAGCGCATGGGTCAGTGACACGAGGCCGCCTTTGGCGGCGGAATAGGCCTCGGTGTCGGCCTCCGACTGCAGTGCCCGGGTCGAGGAAATATTGACGATGGCGCCCTGCCGCTGGCTGAGATGGGGGGCGGCATGCTTGGCGGTCAGGAAACTACTCGTCAGGTTGGTGGCGATCATCAGCTCCCACTGGTTCAAGCTCAATTCGGTAACAGGGGTGCGCCCCGGGGAAGCAATACCGGCGTTGTTGACCAGGCCGTCGATGGCGCCGAACCGCTTGATGGCCTCGACCAGGCACCGCTCAATCTGCGGTTCCAGGCGCACGTCCGTCGGCACCAGCAGCAGACGATCCGGCTGTGCCAGTAAATCGAGCAGTTCCTCACCTGCCTCCTGGTCGTGGTCGGCGATGACCACCGAGGCGCCGGCGGTCAGCAGGGTTTCGACAATACCCCGGCCGATGCCTTGGGCGCCGCCGGTAACGACGATAATCCGTTCAGCGAGGTCGATCATGACGCCTCCAGAAGAAAACTGCGGGGTGGTGGTAGACAAAAGAACATTTGTCTCGGTACGTGATCGTTGTCATAGTATACCGGAGAAAAAGCAGGAATCCTCCGGACAGGTTACCGGGAAGTATCCAATGGACACCTGCCGATGTCAAACTTTTATCCGTGGTTTCCGACCGACGCCACCCACCTGTTCTGAAATCTGCGGTTGCCATGCGACAAGAGGTGTGATCGGGTTTTCGCCATCATCCCGAATCGCCGCAGACGGCCGACTCGATCCGGCCGGCAGATCGTCGGTCAGCGCCGACGAGTAGTTCTCGCCGGTCCGGGACCGTTAACTCGAACCACTGCCGGAGGAGGTACCGGTGATGATCGATATGAGCGAGCCAATCCTCATCGTCGAGGACGATCCCAACACCTCGGCACTGGTTGCCACCTATCTTGAAAGAGAAGGGTTCGTCACGCTGGCCGCTTACGACGGAGAGCAGGCGCTGGCGGCGGCCCGTCGACGCTCCCCCGGTTTCATCATTCTCGACGTGATGCTGCCCAAGATCGATGGGTGGGAAGTCTGCCGCGAGTTGCGCAAAACGTCCAACGTGCCGATCTTGATGTTGACCGCAAGAGAGGAGGAGCTTGACCGGGTACTCGGGTTGTCACTCGGGGCCTACGATTATCTGGTCAAACCGTTTAGTCCCCGGGAACTGGTAGCGCGGGTCAAGTCCATTTTGCGCCGGACCGCGCCGTCAAACGCCCGGCAAAACAGAATCTTGTCCCAGGGCGGAGTGGTCCTGGATCCGGACAAGTGCCGGGTAACCCGGAACGGCCAGCCGGTCAACCTGACGGCCTCGGAGTATAAGTTGTTGTTTACCCTGATGTCGGCTCCCGGGCGTGTGTTTTCCCGTGCTACCCTGCTCGACCGTTTTTACGAACACGGCGAAAGCGTGATTGAACGAGTCATTGATGTTCACATCGGCAACCTGCGGCAGAAGATTGAAACCGATCCCGCGAAACCGCAGTTGATCGAGACTGTACGTGGTTTCGGGTATCGCTTTGCCGACCCGGACGAGGAGTGAGCGGATGAAGCACCGATTACTGTGGAAACTCCTGCTGACCAATATTTTTCCGGTCATCGGTGTCAGCTTTCTGATAGTCTGGTTGGCGATCGATAAACTTGCAGCCAAGTATTTTATGGCGTTGATGGAAGTCTATGACGTCTCCCCGGACGAAATCCACCGGATGTTTCTCTCGTCGATCCATTTTTATCTGATCTGGGCCGGATTAGCGGCGCTGGCGCTGGCCTTTGTGCTCAGCTATCTGTTGACCTCCCGGGTACTCCGGCCCCTGTCCCAGATGACTGCGGTGACCCGGGAGGTCGCTGCCGGCGACTATTCGGCGCGGGCCGAGGTAACCACCACCGATGAGGTCGGCCAGCTCGGTCTTGCCTTCAATCGGATGGCCGACAGCCTCGAGGGGATCGAACGGTTGCGCAAGACCATGGTCGCCGATGTGGCCCATGAACTGCGGACACCGCTCACCAATCTGCGCGGTTATCTGGAGGGCCTTAACGACGGGGTTATCCCACCGACGGCGGCAACGTTTCAGATGCTGCAGCAGGAGAATCTGCGGCTGGTGCATCTGGTGGACGACCTGCAGCGGCTCGCCAGGGCCGATGCCGCACGGGCCTATTTGAAGAAGGAACAGGTCAATCTGACTGCGCTGGTCGAGCAGGTGCTTGCTTTGCATCAGCTCAATTTTCGGGAAAAAAACATCAGGGTCGAGACGGGGTTCAGTCCTGAAGAACGTCCGGTCATGGCAGATCGTGACAAGCTGTCCCAGGCTCTGCTCAATCTCACCGAGAACTGCTGGAACTATACACCAGCCGATGGCCGGGTGACGATCACCATCGACCGGGTTCACGAAGAATTCAAGGTGGACTTCGCCAACAGTGGCCCGGGCATTGCTGCCGAGGATCTTCCCTATATCTTCGAGCGATTTTTTCGCGCCGATCGTTCGCGGTCGAGAGGTCGCGGCGGTGCTGGTATCGGCCTGGCCATTACCCGGGAGTTGGTTGAAGCGCACGGCGGTCGCGTCGGTGCCGAAAGCACTCCCGGCGAAACCCACATCTGGCTGGTCATGCCCTGCTGAATCCCGGTCTTTTCTTCTTTACTCAATCTTTACCTCTTCATTAATCGTCCTTTAAGACCGCTGGCTAGCGTGTCAACAAGAGGGATTGGCCCTCTTGCTGAAACGCGAAACCAGTCATAAGGAGGCAGGACGATGAAACAGACACGGATGATTACCCTGATTGTGGCTTTTGTTATGGGCATGCTGCTGGCAGGGCCGGGCAACGGCCTGACGGCTGATACCGGTATGAAGGAAGCCGGCGGAACAATGATGCCGAGTGAGGGCGCCATGCCGGACGCCATGGTTGAAAAAAGCACGGAGATGATGAAAGAAGAGATGGCTTCCGGGATGCCTGAGCCGATGCCCGGTGAGATGGAAAAAAAGATGGATTCCGAAGAGATGCGTCAAGGGGCTGCGGACGACATGAACAAGGAGATAGAAAGTGGGGCACAGGGCGACAAGAAAATGATGCACTGACATCGGCAAACCGGGGCCCCGGTGGCGACATCGGGGCCCCGGGAAACAAGAGGAGGTCAGCAATGAAACTTTTTGGTTTATTAATCTTTTGTGTCGTGCTTAGTGTTGTCGGCATCGTGGCAGTGAACACGATGGCAGTCCAGCAACCCGGTCAGCGGCCAGCCGTCGGGCAAAACCGGGATCTGGCAACGGCTACCTTTGCCGGCGGCTGTTTCTGGTGCATGGAGGGCCCCTTCGAACGACTCGACGGGGTGGTCTCGGTGACGTCCGGTTACAGCGGTGGCCACACCGAAAACCCCACCTACGAGAATTACGCGCGAGGCGGTCATCTTGAGGTTGTCGAGGTCAGCTACGATCCGCAAAAGATCGGCTATGAAGAATTGCTTGATGTTTATTGGCGGCAGGTAGACCCAACGGATGCCGGTGGGCAGTTCGTTGACCGGGGACATGGCTATACGACGGCGATTTTTTACCATGACGAGCGGCAGCGCCGGCTGGCCGAAGAGTCCCGGCGGGCACTCGGTTCAAGGGGCATTTTCGACAAGCCGATCGTGACCCCGATCATGCCGGCGAAACCGTTTTACGCCGCCGAACAGTATCACCAGGACTATTACAAGGAAAACCCCCTTCGTTACAAATTTTACCGGTCGCGTTCCGGCCGTGATGATTTTCTCGATCGGGTCTGGGGAGAACAGAAAGGGAAGCAGGACATGAAAGACAAGGCGCTGAAAGAGCGGCTGACCCCGCTACAGTATCGGGTCACCCAGCAGGACGGGACCGAGCCGCCATTCAAGAATGACTATTGGGATAACAAACAGGCCGGGATCTATGTCGATATCGTTTCCGGCGAACCACTGTTCAGTTCCCAGGACAAGTATGATTCGGGCACCGGTTGGCCCAGTTTTACCCGACCGCTGGTTGCCGAAAATATTGTTGAAAAGGAAGATCGCCAGTTGTTTACCGTGCGCACCGAGGTGCGCAGCAAAAACGGCGATTCGCATCTTGGCCACGTTTTTGACGACGGTCCGCCGCCGACCGGGCTGCGCTATTGTATCAATTCGGCGGCGCTGCGGTTTATTCCGGCTGCACGTCTCGAAGATGAGGGCTATGCGGCGTTTGCCGAGCGCTTTCAGCAGTGAAGCAGGATGAACCGGTGCGGGCAGGGGGCCGACGAGGGTACCACCTGCCGACCGCTTCTCTCAAGACGAGGCGCTGCGCTCCGGGGCAGCGTGCTTCACCCCTGCATGAACCGCGGGCAGCGTTACCGTCAGGTGGACGGCGCCGTTGCGGCCGGTAAACGGTCAATCCGGGCGACGCGGAGAGATGTTTTTTTGTGCGCATGCACATTTTGCGGCGGCAAGCTTCATGGAAATGATTATTATTTTGCAGGTGTGTTGCCGGTCTCGTCAATTTTGACCAAAGTCAAGGATGCCCGAACCTGTTCATGGTACCATCAACACTATCAAAGAGGCGAAGCGCTTGCAACGTCCCGGAGAGCGGACGGCAGGTGGTTTGCCGGAACCACGAGAGGAGGTGTGCATGAAAGTAATACAACTCGGCGAGACCAACGAGTTTACGCCCGGAGCCATGAAACGGTTTTTTCTGGTCGAGGACTCGCCGCATTTCAAGATTATCAATTTCAACTTGGACGCTGGAGTGACCTTCCCCATTCACTCCCACGACCTCGATGGTGAGCTGTCGATCCAGGTGATTGATGGCAGCGGCTTTTTCCTGGGGGACAACGGCGTCGAACTGCCGGCGAAACAAGGTGATATTCTTGTATCTCAAATCCGGGAACCGCACGGTGTGCGAGCCGAGGAGCGGATGCGGATAGTTGTGACCATTGCCCCGCCGATCTGATTGGCGGGCTGAGAGATGGTTCTGCGGTGGACGTGGTGCCCGGTGCAGGACTTTCATTATAACCACCTTCGAGGAGGAAGTACCATGGCAAAAACAGTAGTTATCGATCAGGAAGAATGCATTGGCTGCGAGGCTTGTGTCGAGACCTGCCCGAGTGTCTTCGCCTTTGATGACGATGCCGGCAAGGCGTATGTCATCGAAGGGCAAGAAGCTGGGGACGATTGCGTCGATGAAGCGGTCGCGTCCTGTCCGGCCGAGTGCATAACCTACGAGTAACCGGTATGGAAGTCAGGCCGGAAGAGGCGGCAGCTTTTTCCGGCCCTAACCCTCAACCGGCGAGTTGTCGGACCTGCTCGTAGCGGAAACAGTCCAGCGTGTGGTCGTTGACCATGCCGACGGCCTGCATGAAGGCATAGCATATTGTCGGACCGACAAAGCTACATCCTCGTTTCTGCAACGCCCGTGACAGTTTTCGAGACGTTTCGGTCTGACTCGGGATCTCTTCGATAGCGTGGTACTGATTCTGTTGCGGGCGGTAATCGACGAATTGCCAGAGAAAGGCGTCCAGACTGCCGAATTCCTCTTGTATTGCCAGCACGGCGCGGCCATTTTTTACTGCTGACTCGATTTTTCGCCGGTTGCGCACGATCCCTTCGTCGCGCATCAACGCTTCAATTTCCGCCTGGCCGAAGCGGCTGACGGTTTCGATAGCAAAACCGTGGAAGACCCGCCGGTAATGATCCCGTTTCTTCAGGATGGTCAACCAGTTCAAACCGGCCTGGGCACCTTCCAGGACGAGCATTTCAAAAAGGGTGCGGTCATCGTGCCGGGGAACACCCCACTCGAAATCATGGTAGGCACGGTAGAGCGGGTCGTCGCCGCACCAGTTGCAGCGGGGCAGTTTCTCGTTCACTGACTGGCCGGCGATTGATCCGGGGTGAGCGGACCGCTTTGCTGCGGTTCGCAATCGGAAAGGATGGAGCAGCCATCGTCCTGAGGCGGCAACGGCAGGTCGGACAGCGTCGATTGACCGATCCGGGTCGGTAGAGGCTGCAGCGGTTCAGCAGCGGCGCACTGTTTTCGCAGAAAATCCCTGATACCGTTTTCCCCCCTGACGATGGTGATCCGCTCCGCTTCCCTGCTGAGCAGCACCGGTACCTCGGTGATGTCGAGTTTTTTCAGGAAATCACGGTTGATTTGCGGACGGTAGCCGCTGGTGAAGTGCACACCGGGAAAGGTGAATGTGGTAATGGTATCCACCGGGTTGAAGGCAATGGCACAGCGCGAACTCGTCTCCATCTCTTCGATGATCGTCTCGCAATGGTTGCAGGTGGACGAAAAGAACAGGACATACTGATGCTCACTGTCTGTTCCCGGTTCAAAACGCGCCATGGTCCCGTTGTCGAGAGAAATCGAACGGTCGCCTGCGGCGCCGAAGTCCAGGCTGGCAAAAGCGAGCATGACCGAGGAGAAGATGATGATCCCTTTGGCCAGCTGTTTCAGGCCGAGAAAAAGGTTGCACAGGGCGATCAGAGCGAGGATGGCAAGACAATAGGAACAATAGATCTGGGCTATATCCATCTGAAATGATAACAGCACCGCTTCGGCGGCCAGGGCTGCCAGCAGCAGCAGGCTGACGAACCCCCGCCAAGTGCCCGATCCGCGCCGGGCTTGGACCAGTCCGAAGGAGACGATCAGGAAAAACCCCAGACCGGCCAGGTTAAAATAGAGCGGTTCCACGGTGGTCATGCTGTCGACGATCCGGCATCCTTCGTCGAGACAGATGCCGGAGCCCTGCAGATGGAGCAAGACCACCTGAATGGCGGTGACGATGGCGCCGGCGATGGCGAGCAGCAGGCTGAGAATCATATCTTGTTGAAATGGTATACAATGGTTAACATGACCTGGACATATTAGATGCTTGAGCAATAATGTCAATATGCAAACGAGTCTGGTGCAGGTCGGCTATGCTGCCCGAGGGTATGCGGTGAGAGTCGGAGGCAGCCGTCGGAAAGACGGAACAACGTTTGGGGGGCGGAAATGGTAGTCAGGATATTGCTGGCGGCATTTACCTCGCTGGTGGCGGGGGTGTGCTACGGCGCCGGGTTGCTGCGGGTGATGAGCGGCTTGCTGGTCGGCTTCGGGATGCTTGCCGCCTTCTTTTTCGGCATTCTTTTCTTGCTGCCGCCCAATGACCCGACGGTGACCTTCTCCGTCGCCGGCCCCGGTGAGTCCTGGCCGTTTTTCCTGATTGGTGTCGGCCTTGTGCCGGTTATCGTCTGGCTGCTGGTGAAGCGGGGCCGGCCGGCCACCGAGGAGCCGCTCGAGGTGAAACATTGGCAGCAGTTCGGCTTCGGTCTGCTCATCTACCTCTGCAGTATCTTCTTGCCGGTCCTGTTCTGGTTTCCTTCCGACGAGATGCTCCGGACACTGCGGACCGGGACCATCGAGTTGATGGTTTTGACCGGTGTCTGTGTGTTTCTGGCAGGAACGGCCGTGGCCCTGCTGCTGCTCTATCGGGCGAGCAAGGGGACGAGCCCGGAGAAACCGGACCTGATGAGACGACTGGTCCTGGTTGTTTTTTCCGTCGCCCATCTGGACAAGGTGCCGGTGCTGGTCACCTACCTGTTGATTTATTCGGAACAGCCGGGCCAGGTCTATCCACGGATTGCCGCACTGGCGCTGGCCGGTTATTTCTTGATCGCCTGGTTCCTCGGACGGATCTGCCTCGACGCTCGCAGTTCCGACTAATCGCCCACCGTCAATCTTCCTTGATCCTGCTCAGGATCCAGCCGCCGACAGCAAACAGCAGCAGGATGCTCAGCACGCCCCACCGGCTGTCGCCGGTCACCCGAGTGATCAGACCCATCAGCAGCGGTCCGGAAATGGCCGCAAACTTACCGAAGATGTTGTAGAAACCGAAAAATTCGGCGCTCTTTGCGGGTGGTATGAGCCTGCCGAAATAGCTTCGGCTCAATGCCTGAATACCGCCCATCGACGAGGCGACCAGCAGGGCGATCAACCAGAACAGGGCGATCTTGCCGGCGGGATCGGCGATAAACGGCAGCAGAAAGGCGAGCAGGGTGATCAGGCAATAGACGGTGATACCGGCCAGCAGCGTGTTTTTCGTGCCGAAGCGTGCGGCCAGTCTGCCGAAGAGCAACGCGAAGGGAAAGGCGACCACCTGAATGACGAGCAGCACCGCGATCAGCAGGGTAACGCCGAATCCGAGATCGCGGCCGTAGGCGGTTGACATGCTGATAATGGTACCGACACCGTCGATAAAGAAAAAATAGGCGATCAGAAAGACAAAGGCCTGCCGGTGTTTGCGGATGTCACGCAGGGTGGCCAGCAGCCGGCGGAAACTGGAGCTGACCACCGGGTCGGCGATAGGCTCGTAGTGGCGCTGACGAAGGTCGCGCAGGGCCGGCAAGGAGAAGATCAGCCACCACAGGGCGACGACGATAAAGCCGACCCGGGCCTGCGGCGCCGGCAGCGTGTCGCCGGTAGCGCCGGCCGACAGGATCAGGCCGATGACGATCAGAAACGGGATGACGCTGCCGATGTAACCGTAGGCATAGCCGCGGGAAGAGACGGCGTCCATGCGGTGCAGCGTGGTGACGTCGACGAGGAAGGAATCGTAGAAAATGTTGGCCCCCGCCCAGCCGACGCGGGCCAGGACAAAGAGCGTCAGGCAGAGCAGCCAGTGGCCGGAGCCGACAAAGGCCAGGGCGACGGTCAACAGCAGACCGGCCCCGAGAAATGAGGAGAAGAAGGCCTTTTTTCGGCCGCGGCTGTCGGCCAGGGCGCCGAGGACCGGGGCGAGCAGGGCCAGGATCAGCGAGGCGGCGGCGTTGGCAAATCCCCAGTAGGCGGTGGACTCTGCGGCGGGCATGCCCCGGGCGGCAATATCTTTGAAGTAGATCGGCATGATCGCGGTGATCATGACCAGCACGAAGGCGGAGTTCGCCACGTCATAGAGCACCCAGCTGCGCTCTTCCTTGGTCAGCGGCGTTGCCGAGATGGCCGGTTTGCTCATCGGATCAATAACTCCGGAAGTATTGACGGGGGGCGGCGATCACACGATGACAGTTCCCGGCTCAACCGCGCAGCGGCAGGGAGATGATCCGTTTCATGTCGGCGGAGAGCTTGAACTGCCGGCGGGCGACCGGTTGCGGCAGTACCAGCGAGCGGTTGCCGAGCAACAGCGTGCAGCCGGCATGAACCGTGCCGTGGACCATGATCCGGATAGCATCGATGTCGATCCCCTGGTGGTAGAGCGGGCTGATCTCCTCGACCTCGTCGCGGTTGGCACCTTTGGTGCCGCGGGAGTAGAGATCGGTTCCGGGGATCAGGTTGAGCGTCAGAAGGCGCAGTTTCGTCTCGTCGATGGCCGCTTCCATGGTGCGGACCTTTTTCGATCTGGCGCTGCCGTGCATCTGCAGCCACTGGATGAGTTCGTCCTGCCTGGTTCGCAGTTCCTGCTCGGTGGCCTCGTAGAGGTCGAGGCGTTCGGGGTCGATGCCGGCGCCGAGGAGCGACGGTTCGCTTTTCGGAGTGCCGACGGTGCCGACACTGAGGTAACCGGCAGCGATCAACGAGCCGCCCATGATCTTGCTGAGCGGGTGGCAGCGGATATCGGAGCGGGAGCGAATACGACTGAAGTAGGCCTGGCTGCGGACGACGACCAGGCCGCCGGCATCGATGACGCCCTGCTCGATGAATTTGATATCGAGATCGCCGCCGCTGGTGATACAGCTCTTCTTACCGGTGATGCCACCCTTGATCACTGCGTTGGCTTCGGTCGTGACCGAGGCGGACATGACGCTGCCGCCGATTTTCAGATCGCCGGCGCAGAACACCTTGAAACCGGGATGGATTGACCCGTTGATGGTCAGGGCGCCGTTGGATCCGATGTTGCCGGTGGCAAAATCGACATCGCCGGGCACCACCTGGTGAGCCAGCACCTTGATGGTATTGTTGTTGATAACCGATAACACACCATCCTTGACGGCCCTGACCTCGTTGGTTGCCGAGGAATAGACGGCATCTCCCTGGACGAAGACGGTGATATCCCGGCCGCTTTTTGGTTCGATCTCCTCACCGAGGACGTTGCTGCCGGGGCTGCCCGGCACGGCCGGCTCTTTGACGGCGATCAACTGGTCACGCTGCACGCCGACCATGATTCTGCGCTCCCGGAAGTCGATGCTGCCGTCGTCGCGCAACTGCCCGGCGATCGGTCCGATATCGATGCGGAACGACAGCGAAGCGTCGGTGCCGGGGCCCGGCGGCCGGCCTTCGGCAATAACGATTTCACTGATTTCCGGCGCCCCGGCACCGATGATCCGGCGCGCTTCGGCCAGGGCCGTATCGTCGAGTCCGCTGCGGATCCCGGCTTCGGCCAGCAGCTGCGTCAGATCCTGGTTCTGCAGACCGGGCAGACCGGGGATGGTCGGCTGGATAATCAGTATCGCGCGGAGCTTGTCGAACGAGACTCTGACCAGCGGGATGAGTGATACGGCAAGGACCGGGCGACCGCTGTTGTCCGCCAGTTCTTCAACTTTCGGGTAGCCGAAAGCGGCGGCCTGCAGGCTCAGGCCATCTGCGGAAAGTTCGGTGTGCGGGCCGGCCTTGAGCGGCTGTTTTTCGTAGCCCTTGGCGGCAAATCGCTCGAAGTCGGGAAAGTCGAGGAGCACCTGGCCGGGACGGACCAGTTCGGCAACAACCACCGATTCGTTGGTGCCATCATCTTTCCCGAGCCGCTTCCGGGTGAAGTGAAAGGTTGGCTCCAGAATCTTTGCCGCCAGGATGGACACGTCCTTCGCTGTCATGACACCATTGTGGCAACGTGGCGCGGTTGCTGTGAGAGAGTTGGCGGGGGTAGGCTTCGCGACGGATCTGGTCAGACTGTAAACGACAATCTGCCGGACAGCAAGGATAAATGACCTGTCTAACAGGCGGGTGGGGACGGCCCGCCGCGTTGCGCCGGAGACCTACAGCGCTGACGGAGCAAGCAAGAGATACGCTTCGGCCTTGCACAAATAGGCAGGTATGGTAAAGGGACAGAGGTAACTACGGAGATTTCCCTCAATAATACGACGGATGGCGATGAGCTTTATCCCGGTAATCGGCAGATCGATCAAGAAGCAGCTCGAGGAGCGCGAGGATCTGGTCCTCTCCCCGTACGCGGCCCGTAATGCCGGTTCGCGCGGCCGGCTGGTCGCCGAGGCGGAAGAGCTCTGTGATATCCGGCTCCCGTACCAGCGTGACCGGGACCGAATCATCCATTCCAAGACTTTTCGGCGGCTCAAGCACAAGACGCAGGTCTTTCTCGCACCGATGGGTGATCACTACCGGACCCGGCTGACCCATGTGCTCGAGGTCTCGCAGATCGCCCGTACCATCGCCGCTGCGCTTTGCCTCAACGAGCCGCTCACCGAGGCCATCGCCCTCGGCCACGATCTCGGCCACACGCCGTTCGGCCATGCCGGTGAAGCGACGCTCAACGAACTGCACCCGGGCGGTTTCCGTCACTACGTGCACAGCCTGCGGGTGGTCGACTTTCTGGAGAACAAGGGCCGCGGCCTGAACCTGACTTTTGAGGTGCGCAACGGCATCATCCGCCACTCCAAGGGCAGCAACAAGGAGCTGATCCCCGCCCGCCGGACCGAGCGGGCGGTAACGCTGGAAGGCCAGGTGGTGCGGGTGGCCGATATCATCGCCTACGTCAACCATGATCTCGACGACGCCTTACGCGCCGGCATCCTCGGCGACAACAGCGTGCCGGCAGCGATTACCCGGGTGGTCGGCGAAAAGCATTCCCGGCGCATCGGCAGCATGGTTCGCGATATCATCGTCGAGACGCTGACCGCCGATGACGGCGACCTGCATATCAGCGAGGCGATGCTTGGGGCAATTACCGCACTGCGCTCCTTTCTCTACGATAACGTCTACCGTCACTATTGGGTGCACCAGGAATTCGTCAAGGCCCAGCGGATCATCCGCGAACTCTACGGTTATTTCATGGAGAACGGGCTGGTCACACGGGTCGGTGACGAATGGCTGGTCGAGGAGCAGAGTCGTGACTGGCCAAGCGAGAAGACCGCGCATCGCCGGGTCTGCGACTACATCGCCGGCATGACCGATCGCTACGCGCTCGGTATCTACGAGTATCTCTTCCTGCCCAAGCCGTGGAGTGTCAGGTAGCGTCCGGATCAACGAACTGCGGTAGCTGGGCCCGGCCGCAGGCGCTTCGGCCCGGTACGGACCGGAAAACGGTTGCTTAAATGGTGATCCGCAGGTAATCTTCCTCTCCGCCGGCGCCGATGCGACGCCGGCGGGTGAACAGCAATCCGGCAAACCAGCACAGGCACGTATCCGATGACCGAAACCAGCACTCCGAAGGAACTGAGCAAGAGCTACGAATTTACCGACGTCGAGCAGAAATGGCTGGACACCTGGGAGGCGCAACACTGTTTCGCCGCCCGCATGGAGCCCGATAAGCCGTCATTTTCGATCGTCATCCCGCCGCCCAACGTGACCGGCGTCCTCCATGTCGGCCACGCCCTGAACAACACCATGCAGGACATCCTGACCCGTTATCACCGGATGTGCGGCGACAACACCCTGTGGGTGCCGGGGACCGATCATGCCGGCATCGCCACGCAGAACGTCGTCGAGCGACAGCTTGCCAGCGAGGGCCTCAGTCGCCATGATCTCGGGCGGGACGCTTTTGTCGAGCGGGTCTGGGAGTGGCGCCGGGAAAAGGGCGGCACGATTATCAACCAGCTCAAGCGGCTCGGCTGTTCCTGCGACTGGAGCCGGGAACGGTTCACCATGGACGAGGGCCTGTCGCAGGCGGTACGTGAAGTTTTCGTCCGGCTCTACAGGGAAGGACTGATCTACAAGGGCGATTATATCGTCAACTGGTGCCCCCGCTGTCTGACGGCGCTGGCCGACGATGAAGTCGAACACGAGCCGAGCCAGGGCAAGCTCTACCACCTGCGTTACCCGCTGGTCGACGGCAGCGGCGAGCTGGTGGTGGCCACCACCCGTCCGGAAACCATGCTTGGTGATACCGGCGTCGCGGTCAACCCGAATGATCCACGTTATGCCGGTCTGGCCGGTAAGCAGGTGGAACTGCCGCTGACCGGCCGGGTTATCCCGATAGTCTTAGACGAACACGTGCAGATGGATTTCGGTACCGGGGCCCTGAAGGTAACCCCGTCCCATGATCGGGACGACTACGAAATCGGCCGGCGCCATAACCTGGCGATGTGCAAGGTGATGGACGACCACGGCGTGATGAACGAGCAGGCCGGCAGCTATGCCGGGCTGGACCGGTTCGCCTGCCGCAAGAAGATCGTTGCCGATCTCGAAAACCAGGGGTACCTGGTCACGGTAGAGGATTACCCGCATGCGGTCGGCCAGTGTTACCGCTGCAAGACGGTGGTCGAGCCGACCACATCGCTGCAGTGGTTCGTCTCGGTCCGGCCGTTGGCCGATGCGGCGGTGGCCGCGGTGCGCGAGGAGCGCATCAAGATCTATCCGAAGACCTGGTATAACACCTTCTACAGCTGGATGGACAATATCCGCGATTGGTGCATCTCCCGGCAGATCTGGTGGGGACACCGTATCCCGGCCTGGACCTGCACCGCGTGCGGCGAGATGATCGTCGACACCGTCGATCCCGAGCGCTGCCCGGCCTGTGGTTCGACCGGGCTGGTGCAGGAGACCGACGTGCTCGACACCTGGTTCTCCTCAGCGCTGTGGCCGTTTTCGACGATGGGCTGGCCGGAGAAGACCAAGGAACTGGCCACCTTCTACCCGACGTCGATCCTGGTGACCAGTTTCGACATCCTCTTTTTCTGGGTGGCCCGGATGATGATGATGGGCATCCATTTCATGGAGGAGGTGCCGTTTCACGATGTCTACCTGCATGCGCTGGTGCGCGACAAGCACGGCAAGAAGATGTCCAAATCGACCGGTAACGTCATCGACCCGCTGCAGGTCATGGGCGTTTACGGCACCGACGCGGTCCGTTTCACACTCGCCGCCTTTGCCGCCCAAGGCCGGGAGATCCGGCTCGACGAGGAGCGGATCGAGGGGTATCGCTTTTTCATCAACAAGCTGTGGAATGCCGCCCGTTTCGCGTTGATGCACGTCGGTTCCAGCGATCCCGGTATTACCACTGTGGTCGAACAGCCCGAACGTCTCGGCCTGGCCCATCGCTGGATTCTCAGCCGCACCGCCCGGACTGTCGACCAGGTCCGCCGAGGCCTCGACGAGTACCATTTCAACGACGTCGCGTCGGCCAATTACCAGTTCATCTGGCACGAGTTCTGCGACTGGTACCTGGAATGGATCAAACCGGAGCTGTTCAGCCGGGACGAGTCGACGAGGGACCAGGCCCGCGGCGTCCTCCTGTCGGTGCTGGAGACGATCGTGGGGCTGATGCACCCGATTACCCCGTTTGTCACCGAGGAGATCTGGAGCGTGCTGCCCGGCGAGCGACCGGTGCTGATGCTGCAGCCCTACCCGGAACGGCACCGGGAATGGCTCGACGAGGCGGCCGAACGGGACATGGAGTTGCTGATGGGAGTCATCGGCGGTATCCGTAACATTCGGGCCGAAGCCAACGTACATCCGTCGCAGAAGCTCGAGGCGTTCGTTACCAATGTCGGTGATGATGCGGCCGCGCTGATCACCACCTACACGCCGGCCATTGCCGAACTGGCCCGGCTCGGTTCGCTGACCATCGCCCCGCCGGGTGCCAAACCGGCCGACGCGGCTACCTATATCTACAATGACATCGAGATCTATGTGCCGCTCAAAGGACTCGTCGACATTGCCGGCGAGCGCGACAAGTTGCAGCGGGAGCGGACCAAGGTCGAGGTCGACCTGAAGAAGGTGAGCGGCAAGCTCGGCAACGAGAAATTCCTCGCCAATGCGCCGGCCGAGATCGTCGCCAAAGAGCAGGAGAAACAGCGCGAACTGGAAGCGCGACTGGCCCGCATCTCGGAGGCGGAGCAGCGGCTGGCAGCTATCGCCGGCAATTGACGGGGCAGTTGAGGAGCACCATGGACAACAACCTGCTGGATACGATCCTGCGTTCATTTCTCCGGGAAGATATCGGCCGGGGTGATCTTACCAGTGAGGCGATTTTTCCGCCGGACCAGCTTGGCAGTGCCCGGTTGGTGGCCCGCGAGCGCTTTCTGACAGCCGGGGTCGAGACCGTTGCCGCCCGGGTATTTGCCCTGCAGAACCCGATCATTGAAAGCACCGGCGCCCTGGCCGACGGCAGCCGGGTCGAGCCTGGTGATGTGCTGCTGACGGTAAGTGGCCCGACCGTCGATCTGCTCAAGGCGGAGCGGGTGGCCCTGAACCTGCTGCAGCGACTCTCCGGCATCGCCACCCTGACCGCCGCCTTCGTCGAGCAGGTCGAGGGTTATTCGGTGCGGATCTGCGATACCCGGAAGACCACACCGGGACTACGGATGCTCGAGAAATACGCAGTGGTCGCCGGTGGTGGGCACAATCACCGCTTCAATCTGGCCGACGGCATCCTGATCAAGGACAATCATATCGCCGCCTGCGGTTCCCTCGCCGCTGCCGTTGAACGGGTGCGGCGCCTGGTGCCACACACCATCAGGATCGAGGTGGAGACCGATACCCTGGAACAGGTCGAGCAGTGTCTTGATTGCGGTGTCGACATCATTCTGCTCGACAATATGTCGCCCGCCACCATGGCCGAGGCAGTGGCCATGATCGGCGGCCGGGCGATCGTCGAAGCCTCCGGCGGCATCTCCCTGGAAACGGTGCGGGCAGTGGCGGCGTCGGGTGTCGATATCATCTCGGCGGGCGCCCTGACACATTCCGCCCCCGCCTGCGATATCGGTATGGACTGGTCGCCGACCGGCAGATAAACACCAATTATGCGATTATTTCTTGATTTTTCCCGAAAAAATGTGAGATACTGCGCTCATACTGAAGGGGTGGCATGGATGGTGCGGCCAGCCATGCCTTTTCTGTTGGACCCGAAAAGAGGAATGTACTGATGCGCTGTCCGAAATGTGGCTATATCTCCTTTGACAATGTCGAGACCTGTCTTCGCTGTAACAAGGATATTTCAGAGACGGCAAATGCCTTTCAGGGCAGTACGTTAAATGTTCCCACCCCGGTTTTCCTGAAGTTTGCCGCACTGGAAGATGATGGCGAAATGTCGCTCGATGGTGAAGATGGCGACGAGATCGAATTCGCCGATCCGGATCTGGAGATTCTCGTAGACGAGGGCGAATCGGAGGAAGATTCCGACATGGAGTTCGCCTTTGCCGACGATCAGGAGGATGAGACTGCCGCCGCCCGAGCCCTGGACGAAGAATTCGGTTCGGCTGAGCCGGAAGATGAAAGTCAGCAGTTCACCGAAGGTGCGTTGGATCTCGGGATGTTCGAAGATACCTCCGATGAAGAGACCTTCGCCTTCGAAGACAGTGAACCCGATGATGCACCGCCACCACCGAGCATGGAAATCCCTGAGGAATTGTCCGATATTTCCGATCTCTCTCCGCCGGACCAGGCGCGTGCTGCCACACCCCCGCCGTTGACAGGGGACGAGACTCCGGCGGCTTTCGCTGAAGAACCTGAATCGGCCGCCAGCGAAGAGCCGGCCCCATTGCCGGCCGAACCGGCGGACGATCTCGATTTCAGCAACATGGACATGGACTTCGATCTCGGCGAGGAAGAGCCCGCCCTGGCCGAAGAAGTTTCACCTGCCGCTGAGAAAGCCGCCCGACCGGCATCACGAATGGACGACGACCTCAACTTCGAACTCGATCTGGGCGGCCTGTCGATCCACGACGAAAAATAACAACCCCGAAGCCGCTATCAGTCGGCTCGACTAAACAAGCCCGGAGGAAAACAGTTGACACCTCCGGGTATGTTTTGTAAATACAGCACCGCTATCCGGTGCCGAGATAGCTCAGTCGGTAGAGCAACGGACTGAAAATCCGTGTGTCCCTGGTTCGATTCCTGGTCTCGGCACCATTTGATCATTCAAGAACGTCCAGCAAGTTCTTTTAAACCCGCTAGCCACAAAGGTTAGCGGGTTTTTTCGTGCCATTGCTGTCCAAATTCATCCATTGACATCCAGCATATTTTGTGGGTACAAGTGCGGGTACAAGGCCCGTCGCGCCCGCTTTTCTTTGGGTTTGTACCCGCATTTCGTTTTAAATATTTGATAAAATAGGGTTATTCTGTCACTTTGGTGTACCCTTACAGCTTTTATTGTGAGTGCCAGATTCGTTTTCCCGCACGTTCTTGCTTAGAAAGCAAGCGGTCTGTGCCCGCAGAAAAAATGCGGGTACAACCGCTGTGCGTGAGGCACATACCCACTTTTTTGTACCCACATTTCCAGGAGGGTCTATGACGAAGCTCTCTGCTGTCAAGGTTCGTAATGCCAAGGTCATGGCCAAGCCCTACAAGTTGGTTGATGGAAACGGGCTTTTTCTTCATATATCGCCAACAGGGAAGAAAATCTGGCGGTACCGATACAGGATCTCAGGGCAGGAAACGACCTTCGTCCTCGGTGAATACCCGCTCATGACCCTCGAATCAGCCCGTATGGCCAGGATGCATGCGCGTGAGTTGGTCAAACAGGGGATCAACCCGGCCCAGGAACGCAAGGAGCGGAAGCCTGCTGCGATGGTGACGGACTCCCCGGAGGATTCTTTTGCGTTCATTGCCAGTGAGTGGATGGAAAAGCAGCGCGAGCGATGGAGCGGTGGCCACTATGCTGCCGTGCACAAGAGCTTGACGGCAAACGTGTTCCCCACTTTAGGCAAAGCGCCTATAGATTCAATTACGCCACCCATGGTATTGAAAACTCTCGAGGAGGTCGAGCAAAGGGGTGCCCTCGAGATTGCCAGAAAAACGTTGCAACGAGTCAACGCCGTCTTCATGTATGCGATCCGAACAGGGAGATTGACCTATAATCCCGCGGCGAGCCTCCAGGGTGCTTTAAAGACGAGAAAAGTTCAGCACATGGCAGCTCTTGGCAAAGACGAGTTGCCGGAATTTCTCAAGCGCCTCGAATCGGCTCACATCCATATCATCACTAAGCTGGCGCTCAGGTTTCTCATATTGACCGCCGCTCGGACCGGGGAGGTGAGAGGGGCAACCTGGGATGAGATCGACAGGGACGATAAGTTATGGAGAATTCCGGCGGCACGCATGAAAATGAATTCGCCGCACAACGTGCCGTTGTCCCATCAGGCGGTACAAATTCTTGAGCACGTTGGAGCTATGTTTGGTACGAGCGGCTACGTCTTTCCAGCCATACGAGATGGTGACAAACAAATGTCCCAGAACACCATGCTGTTCGCCCTCCACAGCCTGGGATACCGTGAGCGGGTGACGGTCCATGGTTTTCGCTCCACGTTCAGCACTATTTGCAACGAGCATGGTTTTAACGGTGACGTCATCGAAAAGGCCTTGGCGCATACGGAGCGAAACAGGGTCCGGGCCGCCTATCATAGAAGTGAATATCTTGATGGTTGTGCTAACCTAAAATTG